>Ga0163154_10002732_pt1:5000-25331 | contig 25331 bp, 33 predicted proteins | sample OliLakLV19MP9P1_FD_148649 | JGI IMG/M metagenome (GOLD analysis project Ga0163154, IMG submission 148649) | Freshwater microbial mat bacterial communities from Lake Vanda, McMurdo Dry Valleys, Antarctica - Oligotrophic Lake LV.19.MP9.P1 | ecosystem: Environmental > Aquatic >... | reverse complement strand
GAAATAAACATTATTTCATACAACTAAAATTGTTATAATTTCAAAGCTTTTTATACTTTTATTAATTGATAATATATTATCAATTAACTCTAAGCTAGAAGAAATTCTACTCTTAAAGAATATCATAACAATATTGCTTTGTCAACCTGAAGCAATACTAAAAACGAAAAGAAATCATATAATTTTGATCTAGATAATTAAATTAGTTATTGACATCATTTAATTTTTCTAAACCTAATATGTAAATATTTATCTCTTACTTAAAATAGATTTCGATTTTTTCTTCACTTAGCAAATATTTTTGTTGAGTTTTTTCAGGTAACATATATCGAATTTTCTAGAACAAGTAATATAAAAAGATAATTAATTTAAGATTAAAAATGGATATTATATAACCTAGTCTATTTAGCTATGATAAATACAATCATTGAAAATAAAACTATTTGCGTTATCGAACAAATTATTAAACTAAATTTGTTTTAATTATTTGTTCCAAAATTCTTTTAACAAGTGAATAACCCAATTTATAATATTGTCAATTGTAACAAATACATTATTTGTCCAATCTCTGGTGATATAAAAATTATCTTCCTCTAATACTGGAAAAAGTAGAAAAATAATATGGATAAGTGGGTTTTAAATTCCGCAAAATCGGTAATTGAGTTGTCTTTTCAAAATCAGAATATAGTTTTATAGATTTGCCAAAAAACTAAGTCCCCCATAAATTGATAGTTTAAATGAATATTGATTTTGAAATCTCTAATTTAGGAAATTTTAGATTCATGTATAAATTTGAATTTAAACTACTAAAATTCCTTAATACTTTAAGTTTTATTCTAAAAAAGAAATTTTTGGCAAATGATAAATAATTAAGTTTAGCATAACCAGATAAAAAAACGCGTTGAGAAGTTAAAAAAATACAAGAGAATACTTAAAGATAAAACTTAGTAATATTTGGAATTAAAAATCTGACATTCTTTCGTTTAATAAATTTAAAGAATGAAAAGCGTTAAAATGGTTAATCTATGAAAAAAAACCAAAAAATCAATAAATAAATAACAAAGATTTAGCTATTGCCTAATTTAAATCAAATCGATAATATTTAAAGATTTAAGCAATAAAATATAATTAAAATATAATATTATTAATTTCAGATTTATATGGCAAAACCTAAAGGCACTAGAATTTTAATTACTTTAGAATGTACAGAATGTCGTTCAAATTTAAATAAACGTTCACCGGGTGTTTCAAGATATCAGACACAAAAAAATCGTCGTAATAATCCTGAACGATTACAATTAAAAAAGTATTGTCCACATTGTAATAAACCAACTGTACATAAAGAAATTAAATAAATAAAAAATGATGATAGCAAAAAAACAAAAAATTTCACCTATTAGTTTAAATCAAAAAATTGATTATAAGAATATTGATTTATTAACATTATTTGTAACCGAACAAGGAAAAATACTTCCTCGTCGAGCTACAGGAGTTACAATTCAACAACAACGTAAGTTATCCAAAGCAATAAAACGTGCAAGAATTTTATCTTTATTCCCATTTGTTGGCTCTAATTCTGTTTAAAATTTTTTTGAGTTATTACAATAACTTTAGATCTTTATGTTTAAAAAAAGAATTTTATGGGAAATTTTATTGATAAAACATTTACTGTAATTGCTGATATTTTATTAAAAGTTTTACCAGCTAGTAAACAGGAAAAACAAGCTTTCTCTTATTATCGGGCTGGAATGGCTGCTCAAGGAAAAGGCCGATATGCAGAAGCCCTGCAAAATTATTATGAAGCATTACAAGTTGAAGAAGATCCTTATGATCGTAGTTATACCCTTTATAATATTGGGTTAATTTATGGAAATACCGGAAAATATACTCAAGCTTTAGAATTTTATCATCAAGCTCTAGCATTAAACTCAAATCTTCCACAAGCTTTAAATAATATTGCAGTTATCTATCATTCACAAGCTCTTCGTGCACAAATTTTAGAAGAAGAAGAATATATAGAATTATCAAAAGAATTATTTGATCAAGCTGCAGAATATTGGATTCAAGCACTAAAATTAGCTCCCGATAATTACCCTGGTGCACGCAATTGGTTAAAAGTAACTGGACGCTTACGTGAAAATAATTAAAAAATAAACTTTTCACGATTTTGGAACAAAATAGGATTATATTCAAGAATTACAAAAAGTTTGTTGTACAATACTAGTTGATTACTAAATTTATTAGTCTTTGAAAATGGCAGGTAAAATTTTGAAAGTATATTTATTTTAAAATATTTTAATATGTTAAATCAAAATGGTAAAAACTAATTTAAATAAAGGTTTCGTTACTCAAATTATTGGTCCTGTATTAGATATTAAGTTTCCGGCAGGAGAGTTGCCTCCTATTTACAGTGCAATTAAAATTGAACTAGAAGATGGCAGTTCAACTATTGTTGAAGTACAACAATTATTAGGTGATAACAAAGTCCGAGCAGTATCAATGCGCTCAACTGATGGTTTAAAACGTGGAGTTGAAGCGGTTGATTTAGGAGCACCAATTACTGTACCGGTTGGTAAAACTACATTAGGTCGAATTTTTAATGTAATCGGTGAGCCAGTTGATGAAAAAGGTGATGTTTCATATGATGAAACTTTACCAATTCACCGTGATGCTCCAGCATTTACAGAATTAGAAACAAAACCATCAATTTTTGAAACAGGTATTAAAGTTGTTGATTTATTAGCACCATATCGTCGGGGTGGTAAAATTGGTTTATTTGGTGGTGCAGGTGTAGGTAAAACTGTATTAATTATGGAATTAATTAATAATATCGCCAAAGCCCACGGTGGTGTATCTGTATTTGGTGGTGTAGGTGAACGTACTCGTGAAGGAAATGATTTATACGAAGAAATGAAAGAATCTGGGGTAATTAACGAAAGTAATTTTTCAGAATCAAAAGTAGCGCTAGTATATGGTCAAATGAATGAACCTCCAGGAGCACGTATGCGTGTAGGTTTAACAGCCTTAACAATGGCTGAATATTTCCGTGATATCAATAAACAAGATGTATTATTATTTATTGATAATATTTTCCGTTTTACACAAGCTGGTTCTGAAGTATCAGCATTATTAGGTCGTATGCCATCAGCTGTAGGTTACCAACCTACATTAGCTACAGAAATGGGGGCATTACAAGAACGTATTACATCAACAACACAAGGTTCAATTACGTCTATTCAAGCTGTTTATGTACCTGCCGATGATTTAACAGATCCAGCTCCAGCAACTACGTTTGCCCATTTAGATGCAACGACAGTATTATCACGTAATTTAGCAGCTAAAGGTATTTACCCTGCAGTAGATCCATTAGATTCAACTTCTACAATGTTACAACCTGGTATTGTTAGTGAAACACATTATAAAGTTGCTGAAACTGTAAAAGAAACATTACAACGTTACAAAGAATTACAAGATATTATTGCAATTTTAGGTATTGATGAATTATCTGAAGAAGATCGTTTAATTGTTTCTCGTGCAAGAAAAGTAGAACGATTCTTATCACAACCATTCTTTGTTGCTGAAATTTTCACAGGTTCACCTGGAAAATATGTAAGTTTAGAAGATACTATTAAAGGTTTTACTATGCTTTTAGAAGGTGAATTAGATGATTTACCAGAGCAATCATTCTACCTTGTAGGTAATATTGATGAAGCAATTGCAAAAGCAGAAACTCTAAAATAAGGAGTACTATATATATGGTTATGAACATTCGCGTTCTTACCCCAGATAGAGTAATCTGTTCAACAACAGCAGATGAAGTTGTTTTACCAGGATTAACTGGTCAAGTAGGTGTATTAGACGGTCATGCAGCATTAATTACAGCTTTAGATACTGGATTATTACGAATAAAATTAAATGAAAAATGGACACCCATTATTTTATGTGGTGGTTTAGCTGAAATTGATCGCAACCGAGTAACGGTTTTAGTAAATGATGTAGAAGAACTTATTAATATTGAATTAAGTGAAGCTACTAAAGAATTAGAAAAAGCAACTCTAGCAGTAGAACAAGCCGAAACAAGTAAAGCCCGACTTGATGCTTCTGTTGAATTAAAGAAAGCAACTGCTCGTTTAGAAGCAATTAACTATCTATCATAATAACTGATAAGTTATTTGTTTTTAATAATTGTTGCATAGATTGAAAACAAATTTTAAAAAGTAATTTTTAGAATTTGTTTCATACATAAATAGAGCGAATAGTACGAATATATTTTTCTACATGACGACTAATTCGAATTTTAATTTTACAAAGAATTCAATCATAACATTGGAATTACCGTTTACAGAACATATTGAAGAATTGCGGCAACGTATCTTTTTAGTTTTTGGAATAATTTTATTGTTAACTTGTTTCGCGTTCATTGAAGTAAAAAGTTTAGTTAAAATTTTAGAACTACCAATTAATAACGTAAAGTTTTTTCAAATTTCGCCCGGTGAATATTTCATTTCAACAATAAAAATATCTTTTTATACCGGATTACTATTTTCAAGTCCTTTTGTGATAGGACAGTTAATCTTATTCTTATTACCAGGATTGACAAAAAAAGAAACTAAAACGATTTTACCTTTATTATTAAGTTCATTAATTTTATTTGGACTAGGATTGGCTTTTTCTTACTATACTTTAATACCAGCTGCTTTAAATTTTTTCTTAAAGTATAGTGAAGAAGTAATTGAACCATTTTGGTCATTTGATCAATATTTTGAGTTTATTCTTGTTTTATTTTATAGTACAGGATTAGCATTCCAAATTCCAATTCTTCAAATTTTACTAGGGTTATTAAATATTGTATCACCACAAGAAATGCTCAGTGCATGGCGATATGTTATCTTAGTTTCAACAATTCTTGGCGCTATCTTAACACCCTCAACTGATCCTTTAACACAGTTATTATTGTCTTTAGCAATATTATTACTATATGTTACAGGATTAGGTATCTTGTTTTTAATAAAAAATTAATTTATATAAGAGAATATTCATACTTAACAAGTATTTGAACTATGGCAACTAACAAGTTTTTTAAAAGTCTTTTATTTGCTTTAACGATTGCTGTAAGTGTATTTGGTTTTTCTGTTCAAAAATCATCGGCATATCCTGTTTTTGCACAACAAAACTATTCAAATCCTCGTGCAGCCAATGGAAAATTAGCTTGTGCGAATTGTCATCTAAACCAAAAAGCAATTGAAATTGAAGCACCACAAGCTGTTCTGCCGAATTCAGTTTTTGAAGTAGAAATCAAAGTACCTTACGATACAAGCCAACAACAAATTGGTGCGAATGGTAAAAGCGCTGATTTAAATGTTGGTGGTATTTTAATTTTACCAAAAGGATTCAAATTAGCAGCAAAAAATCAAATTTCAGAAGACGTTAAGGGAAAAAATAAAGGCGTATTTATTTCACCTTATAGTAGTGAATTTGATAACATTTTTGTTGTGGGTCCAATTGCAGGAAAAAAACATCAAGAATTAATTTTCCCAGTAGTCGCACCAGATCCAGAGAAAAATTCAGAAGTTAAATATTTAACTTATCCTTTATATGCAGGTGGAAACCGTGGACGTGGCCAAGTTTATCCGACAGGTGAAAAAAGTAATATGAATGTATTTGGTGCTACGCAAGCAGGTCAAATTACAGAAATTACAAAATCGGAAAAAGGTGAAACAACTGTTGTAATTGTTAATTCAAATGGTGTAAAAACTTCCCAAATTATTCCAGCAGGATTAAGTGTAATTGTTAAATCAGGTGATATTGTACAAACGGAACAAGGATTAAATGTTGATCCTAATGTAGGTGGATTTGGTCAAGAAGAATCTGAAATCGTACTACAAAATCCAGTGCGAATTATTGGTTATCTGGCATTTTGTTTATGTGCTTTATTAACACAAATCTTATTAGTTTTAAAGAAAAAACAATTTGAAAAAGTACAAGCTGCAGAGCTTAACTTCTAATTTAATAAATAACAAGGAATGACTTAAAATATAGGTCATTCCTCAGTTTTAAATTTAATTAGTATAATTCATCTTCTTGATGTACTAAAATTGTACAATCAGATTTTGGATATGCAATACATGTTAATACAAAACCAGCTTCTACTTGATCATCATCTAAGAAAGTTTGTTCTGATTGATCAATTTCGCCTGCTGTTACTTTACCAGCACAAGTAGAACAAGCACCAGCACGACATGAGTATGGTAACTCAATTCCTTGTTCTTCAGCCGCATCTAAAACAAATACGTCGTCATTACAATCAATTGTTGAATTAATATCATGTTCTTCACTTAATAACGTAACTTTGTAAGTAACCATATAACTCCTTAATTTAAATAATTATAAAGTAATTTTATAAAAAATATTTCTAGCATTACTTTACTATTTTATATTATACTACGTAAATTTAATACAAATAAAAATATTTTTATTAAAAATTTAAAAACAATTTAATTTATTTAAATGTTTGTTTTAAACGACTTGCTTTTCCTTTTAAATTTTTTAAATAATATAACTTTGAACGTCGGACTTTTGATGATCTTAGTATTTTGATTGAATCAATCTTAGGAGAATGAATTAAAAAAATTCGCTCTATACCAATTCCTTGGAATGTTTTTCGAACAGTTATCGTGGTGTTAATTAAACTATTTTTTTTAGCAATAATTGTTCCTTCATAAAATTGAACTCGTTCTTTAGTTCCTTCAATAATTTTAACTCCGATTATAACATTGTCCCCAATTTTAAATAATGGGATATCGTTTTTCAAAAAAGGCTGTTCGACATTATGGATTGTTTGTTGAATATTTAATTTAGACATAACTTTTAAAGATTAACGGGAATTATTTCTTAAATATTAATCTTACAATCTGATTAAAAAAAAAACAATATTAAAATGTTTAAGTTAACATGCATTCGACTGGGTTTGAACCAGTGATGTTCCATAGGGAAAACGGATTATGAGTCCGGTGCCTTCAACCACTCGGCCACGAATGCAAATAAAATATGGAGCTGATGGGAATTGAACCCACGTCCATTCAAAATTTTTTAATATACTCGTTCACAGGTTTAGTTTCAAAGAACAGCATTTATCATTAAATAATGATATGATTAAAATTATTCTAAACTATACTATAAAAAAACGTCTAGTAATAGTGAAAAAAAATTTTAAATTATTAAACAACAAATTTTAATGAATTTAAATTATTTTTTTTTTGATTAAAACCTGCAAAAGCAAGTAAAGATAAAATTAAATTTGTAGCAGTTATTATAAGTTTGTATGTTTTTACGAAGAATACGAGCTTCGACCTGCTTCATATTTTAACTAATTTTAAATGTCGAAACCAAAACAGCCCCTTTTAATCAGATTAAAATAATTATAAGCATGAAGGGAATCGAACCCTTGGCTTTCAGAATCGGAATCTGACACTCTATCCACTGAGCTACATGCTTCGAGTATAAAAATATTTCAAAAAGTAAATCAATTTTTACTTTTTGAAACTATTACAATTTTTCCGTATTAGTAATAAATTTTACCACCACCCCATTTTTCTGTAACAATTTTTGGTTGTAATAAAATATGACCAGCCATTGCATATAAATCATCATCCGTTACTGAACGCATACGTGGGTAAAGGTCAGCACTTTTAATACTTGGGTGTACTTCAGCAATTGAATCTAATCCATCATATGATGTTGGATTTTTTATGTAATCAATTAATGCATCAATATTATCTCGACGTGGTGTAGCTAAACTTAAAGCTTCTGGATCTAATCCAACATTTGGGTTTGTTTTCGTAATACCACCTACATGACATGCACCACATGTTGCGTTAAATAGTCGTTTACCACGTTTCACTTGTTCAGGAGTTAAAACAACAGTTTTACCTGTAGAATCTTTAACAACTGTTCGTGTTGCTTCATCTAAATCAATAGCTGATGCAGTTGTTACAAACATACTAAAAAGACATACGAATAATACAGAAAGAATTTGTGAATATTTTTTAACCATAATTTCAAAAAATTATTTAGAAACTTGAAACCAAGAATTTTTTCGACTAGCTTATTAGTCTTTTTTTTTCAATTTTGCCATATTTGCAATTAAACCACGTAATCTAATATTTTCCCATCCAGCTACTAAAACAGTTATAATAATTAAGACTTGACTAAATAAAAGAATTGGATCTAATCGCCAACCATGAACCATTAAAATACAACTATAAAGAAAACCTATTGTTGCAAAAAAAATATCTTCATCTCGGGCTACTTCAGGTTTAACATTTCTAAGAAAGTATAATATTAGTACTCCAATACTTACAATAATACCTAAAAATATATTTGGACCAAAACTAACGTTTATCATAAGACATTTCTTTTTAATTTAATACATCCTAAGATAAGATTAACTAAAAACAATATAAACGAATACTTTAAAATTTATTGAAATTTTAAGCTCGTGTAACTCGGTCACTTTTACTAATAACGACTAAAGCAATACCAATAACAAGTACAACAATACCGCCTGCAACTAAACTCGATACAAAATTTGCTAGTGAAGGTGTCATTTATAAAATTTCCTTTTATTTGAATAATAATAAAGTTAAAGATAGGAAGATTGACTACAATAGTTATTGTATCAATTTTTATAAAAAAATATAATTAATATTTAAGTTCTATTGATAATTAAAATAAGAAATAAGATAGATATAGGTTTAATACTAATTTCAAAGTTTTAATGTATGCTGCTATCTTACGATTCTGACATTGTAAATAAATTCGAAAATTATATTAAGTCCTATATCCAAGTTTGATTGTAATAAATTTTTAGATAAAAATCAACTGCTAATTTTATTTTAAATCTATTGCCAGTTTAATAAAATTATGGTATAGTTCTGGTAAGCCCGGATAGCTCAGTTGGTAGAGCAGTGGATTGAAGATCCTCGTGTCACCAGTTCGAATCTGGTTCTGGGCAGTATTTTCAAAATATAGTATTAGATCAATTCACTAAATTTAATCTGACTTTTATTAAAAATAAATTTTATGGTTCCAATTGGCCCATTTCGTTGTTTAGCAATAATTAAATCAATGATAGAATTAGAAGATTTTCCACCATATAAGAATAATACTAAATCTGAGTCTTGTTCAATTGATCCGCTTTCGCGTAAATCTGAGAGAATAGGTTTTTGATCTACTCGATTTTCAACATTTCGACTTAATTGTGATAGAGCAATTATTGGAGTATTAAATTCTCTAGCTAGATTTTTCAAAGAGCGAGTAATATTCGAAAGCTCTTGAACTCGGTTTTCATTTTTTATATTTAAATTTTGAATTAATTGTAGATAATCAATAATTACTAATCCAATTTGACTTTGTTCGATAAATAGTTTTTTTATTTTGTAACGGATTTCTTTAATTGATAAATTCGGCGTATCATCTATAAAAAAAGGTAGCTTTGAAAGTAATTTAATTGTTTTATTAAATTTAACCCAGTCATTTTTATACAATTGTCCATTTTTTAATCGTGTTTGCGAAATCGAGGTTTCAATTGCTAAAATTCGATAGATTATTTGTTCTTTGGACATTTCTAAACTAAAAAATAAAATCGGGACTTTAGAAATTTTGATAACATTTAAAGCTATATTTAAACTTAATGCTGTTTTACCCATTGAAGGTCTACCGGCAAGTATAATTAAATCTGATTTTTGAAATCCTTGAGTTAAGGAATCAAGAGTGGGGAATCCTGACGTTAAACCTGGGAAACGAGGATTTAAAAATTGTTTTTTTAATTTAATAAATATTTCATCGAATAACTCAGCACTGTTAAGGATTAACGATGTTTCATTTTTAGTTGTTAAATCTAATAACTCAGATTCTAATTTGTCTAATGTTTTTTCCAATGAAATATTTGTTATATAACTTACATTAATTACTTTATAACCGAATTTAATTAAAGAACGTCTAAAAAATTTATCTTTAATTAATCGAATATATTCTTCCAAATGAATAAAACTTGGAATTTCATTCATAATCTCTAATAGTACAGCTATTCCACCAATTTCTTCTAATAATGCTTTTTCTTGTAAAAAAGAAGCTAAAGAAAAAATATCAATTGATAATTGATATTGATACATAAAAATAATAGTTTTATAAATTTGTTCATGATTTTTAAAATAAAAAGCTTCAGAAGGAAGAGTTTCAATCGCAAACTCGACTGCTTCAAAATTGATAATAAGACAACTTAATATCATTTTTTCTGCTAAAAAATTATGGGGCAAAGATTTTTGAATTAATTTTTGTTCTTTAGTCATTTATTTCCTTTATTAAATTTTTAAGTTCATTAATATTTAAAATCTTGTACTTTTAACTTTTTTGCTTTATAATAGGTTGAGCGCGTCCTTAGTTCAGTTGGTAGAACGCTAGTCTCCAAAATTAGATGTCGAGGGTTCAAGTCCTTCAGGGCGCGATTCTCTTTTCCGAGAGGTTACTCTATTTTTAATTTTTAATAGAATTTTAATCATTAAAAGATTTTACATAATAGTTTGATTATATTATTTTTCCAATAATAAAATATTTTTATAGTCGATAAAGTTATAATATGTTAAGTATCTTTTTCAAACTACATTACTAAAGTCTTATGGCTAAAAAAATTAACGCCTTAATTAAACTTGCTTTACCAGCTGGTAAAGCAACACCAGCACCTCCGGTTGGACCTGCGTTAGGTCAGCATGGTGTTAATATTGCGGCATTTTGTAAAGAATACAACGCTAGAACGACTGATAAAACAGGACTTATTATTCCTGTTGAAATTTCAGTTTACGAAGATAGAAGTTATACTTTTATTCTTAAAACACCACCTGCGTCTGTTTTACTAGTTAATGCAGCCAAAATTAAAAAAGGTTCGTCAATTCCAAACAAGATAAATGTTGGTTCAATAACAAAGCTTCAATTAGAAGAAATTGCAAATATAAAATTACCTGATTTAAATACTACAAAACTTACAAGTGCAATAAAGATTGTGGAAGGAACTGCACGAAATATGGGTATTTCCATTATAGATTAAATTAAAATAAAACAAATTTTTAGCGGAGAATTTTATGGGAAACGTATCGCTACGTCACAAAGAAAATATTGAAAAAACGAAAAATAAAATTTACTCAAATTTAGACGAAGCAATCAAAATTTTAAAAGAAACAGCAACAGCAAAATTTGTTGAGAGTGTAGAATTACATGCTAATTTAAAAATTGATCCAAAATATGCTGATCAACAACTACGAACAACAGTAACTTTACCACATGGTATTGGAAAACAATCCAGAATTGCAGTTTTAACAAATGATGAAAATTTTGATGAAGCAAAAAACGCTGGAGCTAATATAGTTAGTAATGATGAATTAATTGAAGAAATTACTAAAGGTCATATTACTTTCGATCTGTTAATTGCAACGCCAAATATGATGCCAAAATTAGCAAAACTTGGTCGTGTATTAGGACCAAAAGGGTTAATGCCTTCACCAAAATCGGGTACTGTAACTAGTACCTTAGAAACAACATTAACTGAGTTTAGAAAAGGTAAATTTGAATATAAAGCTGATAAAACCGGTATCGTTCATGTTAGCTTTGGGAAATCAAACTTTACAGAGACTCAGTTAGTCGAAAATTTAACAGCTTTATATAATTCAATAGAAAAAAACCGTCCTTCCGGTGTTAAAGGCAAATATTTTAAAAGTTTATTTATTTGTACAACAATGGGCTCATCTATCAAATTAGATCTAAATGCTTTTATTTAAATAAAAAAAAAGAAAATGCACTAGTGCCAGTTTGCTTAAAACTATAAAGATAATTCCATGATTTTCGGATTAGTAAAACAAGCTAATTTACTTCCAAAAAAGTCTTGAATATTGAATTCTCTCGAATTATTTAAACCAAAAACTAACCAAAATTTAATTCAAATTTTTTGTTTTTGTAGAGAAGAGAATTATAATTTCCAAAATATACCCGATCAAATTAAATCTGTTAATTGTGACGAGTTGTTTAGGTGTTTAACACTTTAACAAAATTAGTCATAAAAAAATTAATATTTTATATAATCTAAACCTATATTATTATGTCAGAAAAAATTAGTCAAATTGTTGAAAAATTAAAAACATTAACATTATTAGAAGCATCAGAGTTAGTAACTGCAATTGAAGAAACATTTGGAGTAGATGCTTCTGCTGCTTCTGGAAATGGAGGAATGGTCATGTTGGCCGAATCTACTACAGAAGAAGTAGAAGAAAAAACAGAGTTCGATATCAGTCTTGATGAAGTTCCTGCTGATAAGAAAATTGCTATTTTAAAAGTTGTCCGTAGTATTACAGGTCTTGGATTAAAAGAAGCTAAAGAAGTTGTTGAATCTGCACCAAAAATAATTCAACAAGCTGTTGCGAAAGATGCTGCTGAAGACGCAAAAAAACAAATTGAAGAAGCTGGTGGGAAAATATCACTTAAATAATTATTTAAATTAGTTAAAGTAAAATATTAATGAATATTTTACTTTGATTGACAGATTTATTAGAAATATGCTAGAATTCCTGTATGTAAAATCTTATAAATAATAACTTCTTTAAGCTAAGATATTAAGGTTAAGTAGTTTCATCTCGCGCGGAGTAGAGCAGCCTGGTAGCTCGTTGGGCTCATAACCCGAAGGTCAATGGTTCAAATCCATTCTCCGCTAGAAATTTTGATAATTTTAATAAAAAAACCTTTTTTCTATTAAAATTATATATTGAACATTAAATATTTATAAAGTTTTACATATGACATTAAATTTACAAACACCTTTCCCGACATTTGGTGGAAGTACTGGAGGCTGGTTACGGGCAGCTGAAGTTGAAGAAAAATACACTATTACTTGGATAAGTTCTAAAGAGCAAATCTTTGAAATGCCTACTGGTGGTGCTGCAATTATGAGAAATGGAAAAAACTTGTTATATTTAGCTCGTAAAGAACAATGCTTAGCATTAGGAACTCAGTTACGAACATTTAAAATTAATAACTACAAGATTTATCGGATTTTTCCAAGCGGTGAAGTTCAATATTTACATCCAAAAGATGGTGTTTTTCCAGAAAAAGTTAATCCAGGACGGGTTTCTGTTAATAGTCGAGATTTTTCAATAGGAAAAAATCCTAATCCAGCTTCGATTAAATTTAGTGGAAAAACGACATATGATAGTTAATTGATATTTAAGATTAGTTTAGTTCTATAGCTAATCTTTTTGGCGAGATGGCAGAGTTGGTCTATTGCGTCTGATTTGAAATCAGATGAATCTTTGCGGGTTCCGTGGGTTCGAATCCCACTCTCGCCTTTAATAATTAGAATTTGCTTAACCGTGTTAAATAGTGTAAGAATCTTTTTATGAGTAAAGTTTACGACTGGTTTGAAGAACGGCTAGAAGTTCAAGCAATTGCGGATGATATTTCTAGTAAATATGTACCACCTCATGTGAACATATTTTATTGTTTTGGAGGTCTTGTATTAACTTGTTTTCTAATCCAAGTTGCTACAGGATTTGCTATGACTTTTTATTATAGACCAAGTGTAGTAGATGCATTTGCTTCTGTGGAATATATTATGACAAGTGTTAATTTTGGTTGGTTAATTAGATCGATTCATAGATGGTCAGCTAGTATGATGGTTTTAATGCTAGTATTACATGTATTTCGTGTTTATTTAACCGGTGGATTCAAAAAGCCACGTGAATTAACTTGGGTAACGGGAGTAATTTTATCGGTTATTACTGTTTCATTTGGTGTTACAGGATATTCATTACCATGGGATCAAGTAGGTTTCTGGGCTTGTAAAATTGTAACTGGTGTCCCAGCCGCAGTTCCAGTAATAGGACCACCATTGGTTTTAATTTTACGTGGGGGAGAAAGTGTTGGTCAAGCTACATTAACACGATTCTATAGTGCACATACATTTGTTTTACCATTAGCTGCAGCAGTATTAATGTTAACTCATTTCTTAATGATTCGTAAGCAAGGTATTTCAGGACCTTTATAATTTAAAAAATAAAATAATCTAACTAAATTTTCTTATGTCAGTAATTAAAAAACCAGATTTAACTGATCCAAAACTAAGAGCTAAATTAGCAAAAGGAATGGGTCATAATTATTACGGAGAACCTGCATGGCCGAATGATATTTTATATATCTTTCCTGTGACTATGTTAGGTATGTTAGCATGTTGTGTTGGATTATCTGTTTTAGCGCCAACACAAATGGGTGAACCAGCTGATCCATTTAATACGCCTTTAGAAATTTTACCTGAATGGTATTTCTTCCCAACATTTAACTTATTACGGGTATTACCTAATAAATTATTAGGTGTATTAGCTATGGCTGCTGTTCCAGCAGGATTAATCACTGTGCCATTTATTGAAAATGTAAATAAATTTCAAAATCCATTCCGTCGACCAATTGCAAGTTTATTATTTATTCTTGGATTCTTTGTAGCAGTTTGGCTTGGAATTGGTGCATGTTTACCAATTGATAAAGCTGTTTCATTAGGATTCTGGTAGAAACCTTTTAATTATTAGTTAATTTTAAAATTAACTAATAATTAAAAGATTTTTATTTTTTTTAAAATTTAATTTTTTAACAAATTAAGTTGTATAGCGATTGTAAAATAAATTATAATTCCAATAACAGTTAAAATATTTAAAAAACGTTGGGCTGAGTTAGGTGAACCTAATAAATTACTTTTAGTAGCAAAACTGGCTAGTCCAACATTTTCTTGGGGAATTCGGAAAAAAATAATAATGATTAAAAAAAGACTTATAAACGCTCCAGTTAATTTGAACATAGCTTTAGATTTAACGTATTTTAAAATAATACTTTTCTAAGTAATTATTCATCAATTTCAAAAACTTCCTTAAACACTTTACTCACTTTCTGACCTGAATCAATTGTTTCTAATGGATCTTTTCTTAATCGATGACGTAAACATAATGTTATGATTTTTTTAATATCTTCTACGGTCACTTTCTCACGTTGGTTATACGCAGCATAAGCTTTAGCAGCACGATTGGTTACAATATCTCCTCTTAATCCATCTACATCTAATTGACTACAAACTTCTGAAATTTTAACTCTTAAATCATAATCAATTTCAATAGTTGGTAATAATTTTTGAGCCGTAATAATTCGATCACGTAATTCTTGTTGTTGTGCTTCATAATTTTCAATCCAAACTAATGGTGTTTGATCAAATGATGTTCGTTCTTCTACCACTTTAACTCGTAAAATTGGATCTTTCACCGTCCGAATTTCAGCGTGCATACCAAAACGATCTAATAATTGTGGACGTAACTCACCTTCTTCAGGATTACCTGATCCGACTAATACAAAGCGAGCAGGATGACGAATTGAAATACCTTCTCTTTCAACAGTATTCCAACCTGACGCTGCTGAATCCAATAAAATATCAACTAAATGATCATCTAATAAATTTACTTCATCTACATAAAGAATTCCTCGATTAGCTTTTGCTAATAAACCTGGTTCAAAAGCTTTTATACCTTCTGTTAATGCTTTCTCAATATCAATTGTTCCACAAACACGATCTTCTGTTGCTCCTAATGGTAAATCCACCATTGGAATTTTAATTAATTCGGTTTCAAAAGTTTCATTCTTTTGAACAGCCAATTTTACCTCATTACCCATTAATTCTAAATCAGATTTATGAGAATTGAAGGGATCATCTTTTACTACTTCGATTTCTGGAAGTAAATCAGCAATTGCCCGAATTGTAGTTGATTTACCAGTTCCACGATCACCCATAATCATAACTCCACCAATTTTAGGATCAATAACATTTAGTTGCAAAGCAAGTTTCATTTCTTCTTGGCCAACAATTGCTGTAAATGGAAAGACTGGAGTGTTAAATTTTTTTAAATTTTTTGTTACCATAATTTTAAGTTGATTTTAAATATAAAGCGTTTTGAATTATCGTCTAACTATTTTTTATTAAGATTAAATTTATTATTCGTACAGTGTTGTACCTAATTGAATGGCTAATACTGCTGCCAATAAAGCAATACATAGTGCCGTATAGACTTGTGAATCATAAATCATATATAAACTCCTAAATTTTTAATTGAAATTATTGTAATTCTAAAAAATATAATATGCTAAGTTATAACAAAAACGTTTCTTTAAAATCTATCAATATATTATTGTAAATTAAATTAATAAAATCATTAAATTTAATTTAAATTTTTATTACCAGCTAGATTTCGTTACACCGGGCAATAAACATTGGTGAGCCATTTCTCGGAAAACATGCCGTGAAATTCCAAAATCCTGAAAAACTCCGCGTGGTCGACCAGTTTTCCAACATCTATTTCGAATGCGTGTTTTAGCACTATTTCGAGGAAGTTTTTGTAATTTCGAATGAATTTCAACTTTTCCACTAAAACTCTGTTCATTGCGATATTTGGTTAATAAATCTACTCTTTTCAAAGCATATTTTTTTTCTAAATGAATTCGTTTTTTTTCGCGCTGAATCATACTTTTTTTTGCCATAGAACAATTTCCTATTTTTAGTTAAATATAAAGAAAATATAAAATTAATATACTATATTTGATTGACTTATTCTACTGTACTTTTAAAATTTATACAAGTCGATCAAACAATAAACAATTTCTTCGTTTAATAAATTAATTAATTTTCTTGATCTTTGCTTATAATAATATATTAGCTAACTTTTCTGTAGTTTAGTTGTAAGAAAGTCAAAAACCATTATTATATATTAAGGAATGTATTACTATGGCATTACCATGGTATCGTGTTCATACTGTTGTTTTAAATGATCCGGGTCGATTAATTGCAGTACATTTAATGCATACCGCTTTAGTTGCCGGTTGGGCGGGATCAATGGCTTTATACGAATTAGCTGTTTTTGATCCCTCAGACCCTGTTTTAAATCCAATGTGGCGTCAAGGCATGTTTGTTATGCCTTTTATGACTCGTTTAGGTATTACTGATTCTTGGGGTGGTTGGAGTATTACTGGTGAAAGTGTTTCAAACCCTGGTATTTGGAGTTTTGAGGGTGTAGCATTATCGCATATTATTTTATCAGGGATGTGTTTCTTAGCTGCTATTTGGCATTGGGTTTATTGGGATTTAGAATTATTCCGTGATCCACGAACTGGTGAACCAGCTTTAGATTTACCCAAAATTTTTGGGATTCACTTATTTTTATCAGGTTTAGCGTGTTTTGGTTTTGGAGCATTCCATGTTACAGGTTTATTTGGTCCTGGTATATGGGTTTCAGACGCGTATGGCATTACTGGAAAAGTTCAACCAGTAGCACCATCTTGGGGTGCAGATGGATTTAACCCATTTAATCCAGGTGGTATTGCAGCTCATCATATTGCTGCTGGGATTTTTGGGATTTTTGCAGGGATTTTTCATTTAACAGTACGTCCGCCTCAACGATTATATCGTGCATTACGAATGGGTAATATCGAAACAGTTTTATCTAGCAGTATTGCTGCCGTTTTCTTTGCTGCATTTGTAACATCTGGAACAATGTGGTATGGTGCTGCTGCAACACCTATTGAACTCTTTGGTCCAACTCGTTACCAATGGGATAGTGGTTACTTTCAACAAGAAATTGAAAGACAAGTTGAAACATCAGTAAGCGAAGGATTATCTGAAAGTCAAGCTTGGTCAAGAATTCCAGATAAACTAGCATTCTATGACTATATTGGAAATAACCCAGCGAAAGGTGGTTTATTCCGTGCTGGTCCAATGAATAAAGGAGATGGTATTGCTGAAGCTTGGTTAGGTCATCCAATTTTCCGTGATAAAGAAGGTCGTGAGTTAACAGTACGTCGTATGCCAGCCTTCTTTGAAACATTCCCAGTTATTTTAGTTGATAAAGATGGTATTATCCGTGCTGATATTCCATTCCGTCGAGCAGAATCAAAATACAGTATTGAACAGGTTGGTGTAACAGTTGATTTCTATGGTGGTAAGTTAAATGGTCAAACATTTAAAGATGCGCCAACTGTTAAGAAATTTGCTCGTAAAGCACAATTAGGAGAAGTATTCGAATTCGATAGAACAAGTTTAGAATCAGATGGTGTATTTAGAAGTAGTCCACGCGGTTGGTATACTTTTGGGCACGCTAACTTTGCTTTATTATTCTTCCTTGGTCATTTGTGGCATGGTGGTCGAACAATTTTCCGTGACGTATTTACTGGTATTGGTGCAGAAGTTACAGAGCAAGTAGAATTTGGTGCATTCCAAAAACTTGGTGACAAATCGACTAAAAAACAAGGTGCTGTATAAGCAGGTTTTTTAAAGTTATTTATAATTTAAATAGGATAAAACAATGGAAGCTTTAGTTTATACATTTTTACTTATTGGTACTTTAATGGTAATATTCTTTGCTGTCTTTTTTAGAGAAACACCCCGAATTATTAGAAAATAAAACCATTTATTTGGTTTTATTTTTTAATCTTCATGTTCTTCAAATGGATCACGTAAATTTTTAGAGGTTGGTCCGAACGCTGTATAAATAGAATATGTAGTAATTCCTACAAGTAAACTTGATACAAAAATTACGATAATAGTTGCTGTTTCCATCTAATATAATATTATAGTTAACACCTTAGTATTATATAACATATATTAGAAAAATTAATTTATTAAAAATATAAAATATTTTTATGGCATTACGAACAAGATTAGGTGAAATTTTACGCCCATTAAATGCTGAATATGGGAAAGTTGCACCAGGTTGGGGAACGACTCCAATCATGGGTGTAGTAATGGTTGCGTTTTTAATCTTTTTATTAATTATTTTACAAATTTATAATTCCTCGTTAATTATTGAAAATGTTGACGTAGATTGGACAAATGGTATTATCTAAAAGTATAATATATAATACAGAAAAAAATTTAAAAGCTAGTTTAAACTAGCTTTTAAATTATAAAAATTAAAGAAATTAAATATATATATATGGATATCATAAGTCTAGGTTGGGCCGGTTTAATGACAATGTTTACTTTTTCATTAGCATTAACTGTTTGGGCTCGGAATGGTTTCTAATTATTTAAACTTTTTGTAAAAATATTATGGAATTAATCAGAACAATATTTCCTTATGCAAACCCAGAAATTCTTAGTACAGCAGTTATATGTTTTTTTATGACTTTATTTGGTCTTTCTTTAGGGTTTGCTTTGTTAAAAGTGCAAGGTGAATAAATAATTTATTTAATAATAATATAGAAAATATTATTATTAAATAAATTATTTATTTTCACTTGACAACGATAGATTAAACTAAACGGGACTGACGAGACTCGAACTCGCAACTTCCGCCGTGACAGGGCGGTGCTCTAACCAATTGAACTACAATCCCAATTATTATGTTTGATATTACTCCAATAAGGTTAATAAAAATTTAATACCTGTCAATACTTTATTTATTTTAGATTTTTAATAAAGGAGAAACAGGGATTCGAACCCTGGGTACAAAAATTGTACGATAGATTAGCAATCTATTGCTTTCGACCACTCAGCCATTTCTCCGACACTAATAGATTTAAAATAATATTATAATGATTTTTTACTTAAATCAAAAGTAGCTGGCTCTGGTGGGATTTGAACCTACGACCTTGGGCTTATGAATCCCCTGCTCTAACCACTGAGCTACAGAGCCCTATACCACTTTGCTAGAAACCATTCTATCATAATTTTAAAAAAATAGAATAGTAATTTGTAAATAATCATTAAATTCACTATTATATTTTTTAAATAAAGAATTCGCTGAATTAAATATACAATTTAATTACCATAGTTCACTAAAAAAAATTTTAACTTTTTTATTATATGAATAATTTTTGGAATAATATTCTTCGTTACCCACGATTCTTTATAAGTAGTTTCGCTGGTTTAATTTTCGTCATTTTAGCACCATTTAAACATTTATTTAAAGTTCCTAAATTACGTATTGTATTGATTCTATTAATTTTAAGTTTACTAACATTACTTTATCTTATTATTAAAAAAATGATAGGCTTATAAGGATAAATTTCATACTTTTTTTTCAAAAAAAACAAATTGGGCCGGGTTGGATTCGAACCAACGTAGCATAATACAACGGATTTACAATCCGTCTCCTTTAACCACTCGGACACCGACCCTTTTAAGTAATCATCTTACTCATATTAAATAAGAAACGTCAATATTAGAATTAATTTTTAATTCTAATATTGACGTTTCTTTTACTTTTTGTT
>Ga0163154_10002731_pt1 | contig 25332 bp, 19 predicted proteins | sample OliLakLV19MP9P1_FD_148649 | JGI IMG/M metagenome (GOLD analysis project Ga0163154, IMG submission 148649) | Freshwater microbial mat bacterial communities from Lake Vanda, McMurdo Dry Valleys, Antarctica - Oligotrophic Lake LV.19.MP9.P1 | ecosystem: Environmental > Aquatic > Freshwater > Lake >... | reverse complement strand
AAACATTGTGTATGACGCTTATAAAGATGGCTGTTTTCTTCATGCTTTGAAGCATGTCATCAGTAATCATGCCTTGTGTATCTTTGTTTTGAGCAACTACAGGGAAAATAATATCAGAAGTTTTCATCAATTCTGTGAGTTCAACATACGTGAGGTCTTTATCTCTACTCGTCTTAGACCAATACTGAACATTCATTCCAAGTCCTTGGCAGTTTGCAGCAATTGTTTTACCTATATTACCGACGCCGATAATTCCAGCAGTTTTTCCTCTCAGTTCAATTCCTTTGTGCTTTGAGTAATCCTGTTGCCAGTTGTCTTTTATAATGATTGGCAGTTTCCTTGCTAAGGAAAGCATCATCATAGTTGCCCATTCTGCTACGGCAACACTGGAAAAACCACGCAAGTTGGTGATGGGAATGTCTTTACTATTGGCAAAATCAGTATCAATCCAACTAAATGAAGTTGTTTGGAGGCATATTGCTTTCAGGTCAGGGATTTTCTCAATCTCATCATTTTTAACTATCCACTCGCTGAAATCAGGATCAAAAGCGAGAATCTTTTCTCCTTCTGACATCAATTCTGGAATATCGATCAAAGATTGAGGTTTACTAACATAAGTTACTTGCCCTGCGTCTTGCAATTGTTTCTTCTGTTCAGGAGTAAAAACTGTATCGACATTGGGACTCAAAATAATAATTTTCATACTCATTTACTATATCTTATACTTACTTCCATATTCTACTAAATAAGCGAGCGCTTCACTATAGCTTTATTCTGACTTTATCGAGTAGGTTGTAAAAGTTCTCTTCCTTACTCGATTTGTTTTTCCTGTTTATCTTTTTCTCCATAATTTTTACAACTCAATCAGCATCGGCTTCGTATATCTTTTTTTTGTCCCACTCCAACAGTTTGTGAGCATTTTTCTGGCTTGTCATGACAAATCACCTCCCCTCATTGATTTTATTGCTTTAATATATGATTCGTGAGGAGAGCGGTGATATTTCCTTAGCTGATAGGTGAGATTGTTGCAGTTTCTACACAGGAACTGACTATTAAGAGGCCTGCAATAGAGTGTCCCAATTCGGAGATTACAAGCGGGACATAAAAACCATATCCTATCCCCACCATAGTTACATTTAGACTTGGTAGTTTCTATAAATTGGCTATTTACCTCAATGAAAGAACCTACTGAAGTATGGTTCAGATATTGGAATGAAAGCTTTTGACATTCTTCAACTGACAGTTTTTTCATAAAATATTTTCCGAAATCATTAAGCATTTTTGTTAAATTGTTGATTTTGATCCACAAACGCTTGCTTTGACTGTACTTTTATATTGATTTGGGGTTGTTTCATCTCTCGTAGAAGCGTTAAGGTTGAAATATATTGCCTATTGGCACTGTCTACTTGTTTACCAAGCTCTTTCATCATATTAATTCTAGGCTGATTAAAACCGAAAGTCCCATCATTCTTTTGTGCCAAATAACTATAAAGCCTGGCCGAGTGCAGGGTGAGAATACAGTAATGATTAAAACGATTTTCAATGTAGGGACCCAGCAATTAACTACAATTGCGATAGGAATATTGGATAGCCCACAGCTACTTTTTTATCTGGTGACTGCTTACCCAGGAAGCTTGGAGGCTAGTGCAGACTTTCCAAATGCCAGACAGTCAGCCACAGAGCAAGCTTATAGTCGAGAGTACTGAGATACACACGTGTTTATTGAGTAAGGCAACTACCTATAAATGTAAATGCGAAATGCTAGAATTAACTGGATACATCTTTTTCCTGGCGATTGCGTGGTCAAGGGGGATAAGTTCCAATTTATCAGAACCAAATTAAATAAACATGACTGAACTGCCTAAAATTGCTGCACCTGCCTTGAGAGCATTAGCTCAATTGAATATTCAGAGCTTGGAGGATCTAGCCATGCATACAAAAACGGAAATAGATGAGCTGCATGACATGGGTCCAAATGCCTTAGCTAAATTGGAGCAGGCGCTCAAACAAAGTGAATTGTCTTTTGCCTTAGAGTCAGTGAAAATCCTTATGGAACTTGAGAAACGTGGCTTTAAGGATGTGCAAGTGGTGGAGCTAAAAGATGATGGCCAAGGCTTTTCAGAACACACAAATGATAGGCACACCATCCACTATATTTTGGCTGGCGACTTGATGATCAAGGATGGCGCTGAAATTACTATCTGTATGAAGGGTGAAGTGGTTCAATTCCCCAAGGGCACCACTCACGCTGCTAAACCATCTACTCATGGCTGCAGAATGATTGTGGGCTTTAAAGCTTGATTGAAGTTAGTATTTATGCCCGCGCTTTCTCTCCGCCGCACGTACTTGTTCTTCATTCATACCCAGGTGGTGTCCCACCTCGTGCCACACGGTGTTTATGACGATTTCTCTTAACTGTTCAACACTCTGGGCGAAATATTCAATTGGCCGCTTGAAAATGGTAATTCTATCGGGTAATACAAACGAATAATTACCTCCACGCATTAATAACGGCACGCCTTCATATAGCCCAAACAGACTGTGATCAGTGCGTAGGTTGAGCTTCTGCGTTTGCTCAGCACTCGGCAGGTCTTGGATATCGAACGAGAGGTTGTTGAACTGCCTGCGAAACTCCTCTGGAATCGCCGCAATCCCTTCATCTACGAATTGTTCAAATGTCGCGTAATCAACTTGTACCATAATTAATTATACTAGTTAATTGCTTTTAATGAACAGGGTGGTGCTATACTTTTGCTATGAAGTTAAGGCCTAAACAGATTTTGATTCTGGTAGGATTGCTAGTGTTTATCCCCTTTGCGGTCTATGTGGTTGTAGGCACTGTATTTAGTATTCGCGCGCGTAGTCTTCCCAATCAAGCGTTATTTAGTAAGGGTGAATTCCCCGATCCATTGCCAGATGGTGACATGCAAGGCCATGCAATTTACCAGGCTAGTTGGCTGGGGAAATCATTTACTGCTAAGGATAATCGTGGGATTAATCGTTTCAATGAAAACGGCCGCACTGCCAAACACATACCATTCATTACCTACAAAGGCTATGGTGTGAATGATCCAGAGTTGGAAGTCTTAAAGATTGATTACAATATTCCCGGGAATCCCATTTACTTACGCTTCATTTTGGATGAAATCGTGGAAGTAGCTCCTGGGCAATACCTAGGAAAACTACACGTGAGGATCATTCCCTTTTTACCATTTACAATTGAGTATTTCACCCTCAGCTCTTAGAGTTACCAGAAGTATTGAGCAGATTCAAAGCAGACTTGAAGTCTATAGGTTCCTCCACAGTCCCACCTGAGATAAAGAAGATCTGGTCAGCGTTTTCGATGGTATTTAATCTGTGAGCAATGATCACCTTGGTGGTCTCCGCAGGCAATTTCTGCAAGATATCCTCCAGCAGTTGTTCAGTGACAGTGTCAATGTTGGCAGTAGCTTCGTCCAAGATCAATAACTTTGGTGACCTCAATAAAGCTCTGACAAAAGCGATCAATTGGCGTTGACCTAAACTAATATTTTCCGCCCCAGGATTGATAATTGTTTTGAGGCCATCACCAAAGCGTGCCAAAAGATTGCCGAGTTTCATCGCTGTTAATTTTTCTAGGAGCCCATCCTCGTCCAATTTTTCCAACTCGGAATTGCCATACTTGATATTTTCATACAGACTCCCAGAGAAAAGAAATGGTTCTTGAAGAATAAACCCAATGTCGTTTGCCAGCTCATCAGGAGCGTAGGAGCGGATATCCCTGCCCTTAAAGAAAATCTTACCGGCTGAGGCGTCATATAATCTAGCCATAAGACTAGCTGTGGTGCTTTTGCCGCCACCGGTTGGGCCGACTAGGGCGTAAGTTTTGCCGGCGTTCAGATCTAAGTTGATATCTTTCAATACCATTGTATCTTTGCTGTAACCAAAACTAACGTTGTCGAAGTGTACCAATGCATCTGGATATTTACTCTCAGAAGTTTCAATCTGCTCTAGATTATTTTCCAAGCGCAAGAGTTTATTAATTCTAGCCCAGCTGGCCAGTGCAGTTTGGATCTGACTAAATAACTCTCCCAATTCTCGCAAAGGATTGAAGAATGAACTCGAATAGAGAATGAAAGTGATCAATGTTCCAATTTCAGGAATACTGCCTACGGAAACTTTGTCTAAAATCAGCAGTTGAATTCCTGCAACCAGAATAAGCATGCTGCCTATAGTACCTGCATAAGTATAAATAGGAGTAAGTACATTATTTGCGATACCGGCCATGGTGGCAGCTCCCTGATTGCTGATGTTGGCCTTTGCAAATGAATCCTTGAAATAGTTACGACGATTGAAAACAATTGTAACCTTGAAGTTGCTAAGACTTTCCTGAATTTCCGCTGACAACTCACCTAATTTTTGCAGACTACTATTGTTGCGACCACGAATCCAGGCTGAAAGTAGTCCAGTTAATACCAACATTGATAGTAGCGAACCCCATGCGATGAGACCTAGAGTAGGATTTAAAATCACCATGACAATCCCAATACCAATAATTACAACAACATTGCCAGCAAATCGCAAAATAGTCTCAGAAAATGCTTGATTCAACTTCTCCGTATCGTTATTGATTCTGGAGATTAAATCGCCAGACTTATTTAGGTTGAAAAATTGTAGAGGCAAAGACTGGACTTTGTGAAAGATGGCGTTGCGCACTCTAAACAAGATCGCTTGACCTACGCGGCCCATAGTCAAAATTTGGTAATAGCTAGCAATGGTACCTACGATATAGATCGCTCCTAGGATTAGTACTGATCTAAGTAGGTTGTCCTTGTCTCCAACTGGTAGGTACTTATTGGTGACGTCGCCAATGATGAATGGGGCTACCACTACGCTGGCTGAGTTGATCAATAGAAATACAAAGGCAATCAAAATTTGGATGCGTGAGCCTTTGATGTAAAGATACAGCATTTTAGCTAGCTTGAAGAAGCTAGTCTTTTCTTGCTGATTCTCGTCTAAGTTCAATTTATAATTCATAGCTTAGTAATTTGTCTGCGCTTAGTAATTTAGGCTGCTTGCCTTTGCGAATTAAAGATTTGTTGATATTCCAATGATTTCGCCAACATTTCTGTGTGAGTTCCAGTGGCAATTAGTTCACCCTCCATGATCAAAATTACATTGTCAAAATCCTTTACTGACTCAATCTTTTGGGTAATCGCAATGATAGTAATATTGGGATAGTTCTTGCTCAAATTGTCTAGAATTTTACGCTCAGTATTGATATCGACTCTAGCAGTGAAATCATCCAATAACAGTACTTTGGGATTTAAAGCCAAGGCTCTAGCTAGTGTCAGCCTCTGCTTCTGTCCTCCTGAAAGACTGGCACCTCTCTCAGAAATGAGCGTGTCGAGTTTTTCGGGTAGACTCTCCACAAAAGTCTTGAGCTCTGCAGTCTCAATTGCTTTCCAAATCTGCTCCTCTGGCACTTCCCCACGGAATCCGACATTATCGCGGATACTGCTGTTAAATATCATGCTGTCTTGAAACACCATACCTACTTGAGAGTAGAGGCTATCTGCGTCGTATTTATTGACCGGGGTGCCATCCAAATCGATCTCACCACTTGTGGGCGCGATGAGACCTGTAATCAAATAAAAGATTTGGGTTTTACCTGCTGCGGTAGGCCCGATTATCCCCACGCGGGTTTTTGCTTTAATTTTAAAGCTAATATCGTCCAGAATACTTTTTGCGCCGATTGTGAGGCTAACTTTTTTCAACTCAATTTCACCTTTAAGCTCTTTTCTGATAGTTCCTAAATTTTTTGGTTCTTCAGCGTCAATCACCTCTTTGATTCTGGTGTAGGTCACAAACGCTCTTTGCACGCTGCTAGCCAAGAAGCCGATCAAAATCACTGGACCAATAAATATAAAGATATATGAGAAAAAAGCAGCGAAGTCTCCTGCAGATAAGGTTTGGTCAATTATCTGTAAACCACCGTAGCCAAGGACTACCAGAAAGCTTGCATTGACCACAATGTTGATAATGGGCACCAGTCCTGCGAAGCCTGTGATGATCTTTTCGCCGATACCTTTGGCTTCCTGGCTAGCGGCCTGGAACTTGATATTCTCTGATCTTTGCGCCCTTAATACTCTAACTAAAGCGCTGCCAACGATGCTTTCATTAATAACCCGGTTGAGTTTATCGATAACCACCTGGGCCATCGAGAAATACTTCTGAATATTCTTGAAGATAAACCCAAAAGCCACCACCAAGATGGGGATACTTATCAGTACGGGAATAGCCAATTTCCAATTAATTGTGAGTAACAGTATCGCACTACCAACAAGCTGTACTACTGCTGCAAAGGCTATTACTAGACCTTGATTGATGAAATTCTTGACCGCGTCAACATCTACCGTCAGATTGGTCAATAATCTAGCTGTGGTGACTTGATTGACGTAATTGAATGTTTGTCTGGAGACTTTTTCGATAACCTGCCTGCGTAGTTCAGCGGCAATTTTCTCAGCAGTAATATTACCAATAATTGTTTGCAATAATCCCAGCACCAGAGTAAGCGTAGCTACCACAGCCAAGATGAGTAGGAAATCATCACGGTTGTATGTTTGGCTGGCGAGGGAGTCGATGGCGCGTGAATTGATTCTTGGCAGAACTAGTGTAAGCCCATTGACGACAAAAGACAAAGCAATCACCACAAAAATCAGTCCCCTAAAGTTCTTCAGAAAGGAGATCAAACTAGGTTTCTTGGTTGTATCTTTCTCGGAAATAGCAGTTTTGTCAGTCTCATTCATTAGCTGCTAATTGTAACATGAACTGACTAATTCGCGATTAAAGTCTAGTTGAGGTTGAACTTAAAGACCTCTACAATCGCCTTAAACCCGTCACTTATAGCATTAATATGCTTGCCTTCAGCTTTAGTACGAGGTTGGTAACTAATGGAGACAATGCCAAAACGCAGATGTTGACCTTGGAGCTTGTACTTCGACAGCTTGGCAGTAATTTCAGGCTCAAATCCGAAAGAGCTTTTGGATACTATTTGCATTGCCAGTTCACGTGCAATGTTACCACGAATTAACTTATAACAGACTTCCATATCTGGTATCCAAGTCTTCACTCTAGGATATGTAAAGAAGTTTGATAATAGCGACAATAGGCGATTGCCTATATAATTACCTATATATATGACTTTGTTTTTTTTGCCAAATCTGTTGCCATACACTACATCCAATTGTTCTGTCTCAAATAACTGCACCATTTCTACAATTTCTTGAGGGTTATATTCTAAATCTGCGTCTTGAATTACCAATAAATCTCCTGTGCTGGCTTTGATCCCATTTAAAACAGTTCGGGTTTTACCTAGATTCTCAGGATTGGCCAAGATTTTGATGCCTTTCTTTTCTTTTTGCAGCTTTTGCATAATTTCCCATGACTGATCCTGTGAACCATCGTTTATCAAAACCAATTCTATTTGGTAATTGAAGGGTAGAGTGATAGCCAAGACCCTTCTAACAAGAGTTTCTAAAGTCTTGGCTTCATTGTATACTGGGACAATAATTGATAAGGATTTATTTTCCGAGATTTTTGAACTCATTATGATTAATTTAGTAAATAATACAATCTATCCTAAACTCAATTTAATAATAACAAAAATCCTGAATAATTATAAATTGCTTGCTGGGCTAATGCTGGCTTTAGGGATATTTGGTCTGTTGTATCAGTTTACTATTTTCCCAAATTATAAACCTATCCATAGCGATGGAGTTGGATATTATTATTACTTACCAGCAACGCTTATCTATGGCAATGCAGCTGTCGCACAGCCAATTATAGATGGAGACGTAGTACTAAAGGATGAGCAGATAGTTAGTTATGGTATCACCAAGTATCAAGCCACAGATAGATATATCAATAAATATCCAATTGGCGTAGCAATTTCTTTGGCACCTTTTTTTATTGTTGCACATTTACTTGCACCTTTGCTTGGACAGCTGCAAACTGGATATAGCCCTGTATATCACCATTTAGCTATGCTGGGAGCCATAGTCTATGTTGTTCTGGGGTGTTTAGTGCTCAGGAAACTTTTAAAAAGATATGTCTCAACAAAAATAGCCAGCGCGACTATATTAGCAGTATTTCTAGGTACAAACTTATATTATTACGTGACTTTTGATGCAATCTTTAGTCATGCATTATCTTTTGCATTGATAGCAACTTTTGCATATATGGTGTTGAAATGGCATGATAATCCAAGTTTAAAGTACACAATGATACTGGGAGTTGTTTATGGTGCCATCTTAACGACCAGACAGGCAAATGCCTTGGTGATCTTATTATGGCCGCTTTATGGGATTGATTCTTTGGCAGCAGTGACCAAACAAATAAAGTTATTCTTTAGACATAAATTCCTACTCATTGCTTTCGTAATCCCTGTTCTGGTGGGATTTAGTCCGCAAATGCTCTATTGGTATGCAGTTACAGGTTCGCCAATTTTATATTCATATGGAGGAGAAGGATTTAACTTCCTTAGACCTAGAATACTACAAATACTTTTGTGGCCTAGTCGCAATATGTTCTATTGGTTTCCAATTAACTTATTAGGATTCTTGGGAATCTGGGTTCTAAGTACAAATAATCTGTTCAGGTTTAATAATCGGAATTGGCAATCTAAGATAGCAAAAGCACGCAAATGGCTCTTAGCAGTTGGTTTGGTACTAATTTTGCAGGTTTATATAATCTCCTCCTGGTGGATTTGGACATTTGGAGGTGGGGTAGGTCACAGGGCATTACTTGATTTCTTGCCATTATGGAGTATTTTCATAGCGGTAGCTTTTAGTTATCTTTGGCAATACCAGAAAAGGCGGTGGTTAATTGTAATTATAGTGATTCTATCAATAATCTTCAGTCAGCTGGTAATATTGGAAGGACTTTACAAACAGCCATATCCACCTTTACCAGAAGTGCTAGAGACACGTCTCAAACAGGAGGCATTTTCGCTCTTAGATAGATTGTTTTGAGAACTATGTCTATACACTATCTGATATTCTCCGATTTGCATCTTACCGACCACTTTGACCTTGCTAAATTTCAGTTTTTAAACGAGCTAATTAGTTCTGCAGAGCATGTGATTATTAATGGGGATTTTTGGGACTCATATTTTACTAGTTTCGAGAAATTCCTGAACTCGCCTTGGCAAGACTTATTTCCATTGCTTAAAGCTAAACAGGCAATTTACCTATATGGCAATCATGATAGAGCTGTGGATAGCGATGAGAGAGTCAATCTATTTTCCAGCACTCAAGCAATACGTCATGACTTGCAATTGCCTAATTATAAGTTTCGGATAGAGCATGGCAATAAACTGCGTCCAGCGTTTAGTGAGCGTTATCCATGGCTGAGACGAAACCCCTGGTTGCTAAGATTTTTAGTCAGAGGCGAGGATGTATTTGAATGGCTGATGTTGAATATCTTTGATAATCATAGCTATACTCAGAGTGAGAATAAGATTATCAAGCAGCAGTTACCAGCTATTTTAGGCGAAAATGAAATGCTAATCACCGGACATACACATTGCCCCGAGATCAACCTCAAGGAAGGGTATATCAATACAGGCGAGATCAAGCTGGGGCACGCTAGTTACATTAGCATTGATAAAGTAGGAAATCCAGAATTGGTTTTTGCCAGGTACCAGTTATAATATTTGTTATGGCAGTTGCATCAATTCAAAAGTTAATCAATGCTCACCGAGATGACTATGCCCTAGCTGCAACTGAAAAACAACAGCAGCAGGTGAAAGTTAGCCAAACCAGCAGTTTGTTGGCCCAGCTATATGAACGGGTGCGCAACGCTGTTGACTATCAGGAAGAACATTTACTACGCAAGCGGGCCTTGAAGAGGATTATGTTGCGCATCAAGTCTTTGGAAAAAGGTGATTCACAAAAGCTTGCACCTGCAATTGTGCAAGAGATACTTTGGGCTCAATACATGCGTGGCTATGGCATGCCCGTGGCCAAGCTGAGGGTAATTGCCAAAATTGTGCGTAAATACCAACTTCTAGTCCTAGGCTACAAGCATACTTATAGAAAGCTACCAGCTGAAGCCACACTGAACAGACTCTACGCCTTTGCTGCTGTGGAGATTGAGCGTCTACTAGTGCCACACACTGCTCAGGATGCAATTGTGGATGCACAGTTTCAATTTCTACATGCACGCAAGTTGATCCCACAGTCAGCACTAGACCTACAACCCGCTGCTACCCAGCTGTTTATTGCCTCAAGTAGAAGCTTGATCAAGGCGGATGATGAGATGATCGGTTATAAAATCTTCCTGCTCAAACATCCTTTTTGGGGCAATCCTAGTAAAGAGCAATTTCTACAATTGGCTCAGCTGTTAGACACAGAACTGATCGAGATTTGGGAGTATCTCGACTACAAATTACCAAAAAGTATTTACAAAGAAGTTACAAAGTACGCAATTTCCTTCCAGATCTTAGACAAATTAATCGTGAACAATCTCCTTAATGCCGAGCAGGTTTTAGCAAATGAAGAACATACCGAACTGGAGGTTCGCGAAATCTGTGAAGCTGAGTACGCTGAGAACCGCAAACGTCTACATACAACTATTGTGCGCAGTATTATCTATATCTTTATCACTAAGGTATTCTTAGCAGTATTGATTGAGATTCCATATGAATTAATTGTCCTGAAGCATATTAATTGGACTACCCTGGCCATAAACATCTTCTTTCCTGCGATCACACTTTTTTTTGTGGCCAATAATTTCAGCATTCCCAATGAAAAAAACACCACGCAGATTATGCAGATGCTCAGAGGGATTTTATTTCCGGAACTCTATGGCAACAAAGCCCTAACAGTGAAGGTTACAAAACCAAATTACTCGTTTATTTTAATTTTCCGCATTTTTTATGCAATTTTATTTCTGCTAGTGATCGGTGGGATCATCTACCTACTAAACCTTTTACAATTCAACATTGCCGGGATTTTAATTTTCCTCGTGTTCTTTTCCACCATCTGCTTTGTGGCAATGAGATTGCGAGCTACCGCAGCAGAACTAAGAGTAGTAGATACGCGCCCAGGCGTCTTGAGTCCGCTTGTAGATATGCTGTCCGCGCCAATTTTACTATTGGGCAAGAAACTTTCCGAGGGGGCCAGCGACTTGAACTTCTTCGTCGTGATTCTCGACTTTTTAGTTGAGGCTCCATTTAAGAAGATTATTAAGGTATTTGAAGATTGGACCAATTACATCCGTGAAACGAGAGAGGACATAGTCTGACCCTAGTTTAATTTGCCTGCAGAAGTTCAGATGATATACAATTTCATTGCTAATGCAAGACCAATTTTGCTTAAAAAAATAGGATATTCTTCTATTCGGCTAACAAATAGTGATCATATCTAGGCCAAATAGTCTATTGTTGAGATAATGGGTGATGGCTTCTTTGACGGCAGGTCTGGTAGGTAGATCTAAGACTGAGCGCGGGTCCATCCATTCTACGCTGGCAATCTCAGAGGGGTCATTTTTTATAACAGGGGCGGAATCTGTAGTTTTGGCTAGAAATGCTACTCCCACAGCGCCTTTTACTTGATAAAATCCCACCACGGCTTCTAACTCTATATGATATCCGGTCTCCTCTAAAGCTTCGCGAGTAGCTGCGGCAGTTACATCTTCGCCGCGATACACATGACCACTAGGAAGACAGTACATTCCCGCAACTTTGCCAATGCTCTCGTTAGAAAGATTTTCTTTAATGATTAAGATCTTATCATCCTCAGGGCGAGTGATAATCACACCAATTCCCATTGGAAACTTCTCGTCAGTTTGCATTGTTAATTACCCAGGAAATTTAGATATGTTGGAGCGCTGGCGTAATCACGACTGGATAAGTGTGTGAAGGCTTGTATCATTAGTAAAAGATTAGGATACAATTCATGAGCTTGTGAATCTATTGGTTCAATTTGCCACAAACTAGCAATTCTTTCTTTTTCTGACATGGTATAGTATGTCACAGGTATATCCGTGTCGTATGGGCCCAGTGAGCCTGCACTTAATTACCGATAGCTGCTTGGTACTTTTCGTGGGCGGAAATCTGGGTAACGTATACTAGGGGACCATTGTCGGCATTGTATTTGTATTTCTCAGCGGTATTCAACAGCGCTTCCATTACCGGCTTATCAATATTGAACCAATGGGGGTGGGAGAGATAAGTGAGTACTTGGGGCTCAGTGTTGGCCAGGGTAGAGTTGTCTTTTCGTAAATTCTGGTTGAGTCTGCGGATCAATTCAGCAGAAGTTTTATTGGTGGAATTGGCACCATTATTGGGATATTCCCAGATATTGAGTAATGGTGCAGGCGCAGATTGATTCTGATTGCGGCTAGAGACCTGATAGGGCCTAGTTGTAGAAGTAAGATCCCATGTGCGCGGTTGTTTATTCGGGCCGTAAGGCTCTTTGAAGTCACTACCCGAGGTATCGTATGTGAAGCCCAGCTTATTGAGGACCTTAAGATTATCCAGATCTAAAAACCAACCTCCAGCACGGTAACCGCGGGGTCTGGACAGACCTTTTTCCTGAAACTTACCCAAAGCCCATTGCACGATTTTGGTGTACTCAGTTTCGTCGTAAGCAGAAGTCAGCACGTCATGGCCCTCGGTACGACCTCCCCAACGCGGATCAGATTTGGGGCTGACACCAGCAGCAGCAACTAAATCAAGATGCATGTGCAAGTGCAGACCAATTTCATCACCTTTCTTCTCTCGATCCTTCACCCAGTTAGTCAGAGCGTTAGCTCTGGCTGGAGAAATAGCAGGATTGACGTAGATGCGAGGATTAAAATAGTGCGTCATAGGCATTTGATGCTTGTCTGCCAGTTCTACCATCATTTTCATGTAATTCTCAGCTAAATCATAACCCTCCCAATCAATTGTCCAAGTCGTGTATACAGGCGCTGTGTAGATAATAGGGACAAGGTTAGAGCTCAGTTTATAGGTATTATCGCTGTATGGCTTGCCTAGTCCTGGGTCAATTTCATGTTCAAGAATATATTGGTGCGAAGCAGCTCCCAGATCAATCTGCACTTGCAAGAAATAATCACCAAAATCCAAATTCAAATCCGGCCAATTCAGACTGATACCATATTCACGATTGGGATTCCAGTTCAGGGCTCGGGTAAAGCTAGGCGTAGCTTCTATATTACCGTTAACTACCTTGAATAATTGCAGACTCACAGCGTCAGATTCTTCCGTGAACGTAGGTAATTTGAAACTAACTGCCAGTGGCTCTTCTTTCAGATACCACAGTCTATTGATGCTAATCTGGAGCATTCCCAACTCATTCACTTCTATGTTGCGACTATTGGCGATAGTTGCGGCGGCTTGTGACAAATTATGGTCAATATTACTGGGGTAATTTTTACTGCTGTCCTGAGCTTGGAAAAGATTGCCTGAATAAAGTTGCAAGATTAATTTTTCAGTATCGTCTTGGGGAAATTCACGTGTAGGAATACTAATGGCTGCCTTGCTATTGGCAGTATTCAGATCTTTTAAAGCAATTTGGGCAGGATTGTACTTGCCTTGTGCCCAGTAGACTGCTACTAGATCATTGCCATCAGCTCTGCTCAATTTATTTGTGACCAAAGCGCTATGTTCGAAGTTTAGTTCAATAATCGTCTCCGGGTTACTAATAGGATTGGTTTGACAGCAGTCTTTGCTCAGTTCCCAAGTCAATCTATAGGTAGAATCAGCGTCATACCAATAAGGCGCTTTGACAATAGTGCTGGTATTGGCACCTAACTGCCCAGGCTGGTTCAGGCTTTTGGGGTTAGTATTCACCACTACCACTGCCACCGTTAATAACACCAAAGTCAGAGAGATGATCACGCCTTTATAAACACTGCGAATAGTAGGGTGCTCAAAGGTATTAGCTAAAAAATGCCAAATATAAGCGCCAATCACCACCACGATCGTAGTGGCAAAATAAACTCCAAATAGGACCGGTGCTGAATTAGTAATAGGGAATTTGAGTTGTGTGCCCAAGGACAGAAGCGCAGTATGAATAATTAACAAGCTGAGAGAATTGCGACTGATAAATATGAACAGCTCTCGCACTTTGCCTTTGCCTCCCAGCTGCAATTTCTCAAACAGAGTTAACTGTAATAACGTCCAAGCCAAACCTAAAGTCAAGAAACCAATACTAGGTGGCCAACGTCTCAATATTTCTACTGGACCCGCAGCTAGTAGTATCACCAAGCCTAAGCTCACCACCAAAATACCAATCACCAGTTCTGCTCGCAATTCTGCCAGTGTAATCTTGTGGTCGCTGATCACCTTGCCATAGAGCAGCCCACCCACCAGTACAGGGAAGTACTGTAGCAAGGGGAAGCGGTACTGGCTGAAACTACCATAAAGCAATGAACCCCATTGTCCCAATACGCCTGAGTCACCTAACTGCCGCACTAACAGTTCACCAAGGCCAAATAAAAGCACACTGAGGATTAGTAAAACTATGGGTCTAGCTGTCAGTTGCTTAAGTTGTTTGCGGAACAATAAGAAAAGGCCAGTATATCCCAGAAATGGGACCAGGAATTCCGTATAGCCTGGGATCCTTTGAAATAATAGAATCTTAGCGATCTCAGACACCGCTCCTAACAGGCCAAGCCCAGTTAGTTCCTTGAGGTTGAGGATGATTCCAAGAAGGTAATAGCCGATTAATAACAACAGAAAACGCTTCGCCAGTCTGCCTCTGATCCCAGCTCCCGAGCCAATTTTTAAATAAGCCAAATAACCAGCTGTGCCTGAGACAAATAGGAAAGAAATAAAGCAGACAAGATTGGCCCAGTTTTGGCCAAACAAGATCAGTTTATTGCTGCCAAAATAGAAAAACGCCACCGTATGACTGAAGAACATCAGCAATAATGCAATCACTTTCACCAAGTCCAATGAGACCACGCGTTTAGTCATACTAGATTATTATATTGAACTTAGGCCAGCGATGATAGTGATGAGCTGTACAAATATATAAACTGCTAGTATGAGCATAAGTGTCAGCTTGCCGCGGCTTTTGGGGGTTGATCTAAGGCTAGAGGCTACTGCCAGAGCGATGAAAGGATATAAATAGAGACTATACCAACTCAGTTTAGTCTGCATGACAGCAAGCCCCAGCATCAATAAGCCAATCAAGACTAATGGCAGGTTAATTGTTAGCTTGCGAGTAAGCAGAAATTGTCCAACCAGGCAAATTAGTAAGGGGATCAAACTACCTGAAAATAGAGGCGTTAGCAGAATCTGGACGTAAAATAGCAGGGGTTCCGAATGGCCTTCTAATGTAGAAAAGCCCCGTGCCAGCTGATGATAGCCGAAATAACTATTAAAGAAGTCGCCCCCAAAGTGCACCAACATATAGACATGCCAAGGCAAGATAATCAGCGCTGCAGGTAATAGTAAATAGGCTAATTTTGCCGTAAGTTGTTTAACAGATTCCTGTCGACGCAGGAATTTCACTACAAAGCCTGCAATTACTATAATAATAGGCAGTAAACCGAAAAGACCTTTAAACATAAAGCCTAATCCACTCACTACGCTGATTCCAATTAAAAGCAGCATCAAGCGACGTTCTAACTTGTTGCGCGATCTATACTGTTGATCATGCGCCCTATTACTCAGCGCGTCGTAAAGTATATATCCACTTAGAATCATTAATAATTGCAAAGTATCGCTATCAAGCGAGCGTAGATTGTGCGAAGCGAAAATGCCCTGAGGATTCATCAGCCAGAGTGCAGGAGCACTTAGCAAAACCCCCACGCCTAATAGTGCTGCTTTCTGGCCGTATTTGTGTCTGCAAAATAGATAGATTAGTAGGACCAAGATTAAGGCAGGCACTATCGTCAATAACCGTAGAGTTAAGACTGGGTCAAGGTTCAAGACCTGGCTAAACTTGTACGCTGCAATCCCTGCATAATAGTATAGCGGTGGTTTTTCCCAAAAGTAACCATTATTTAAGCGCAGATTCCACCAATCATCAACTGCGGCGCTGTGACTAATCACGTCGAGATTAGTCTGCTCATCCCATCTTTGCAGAGGCTGTTCATGTAGTTTGAACAGCAATAAGAAGCTGCTTAACAGGGTCAACCCGACGAGAATTAATACTTTGAACTTAGTTGTACTTAATAAATCCATAAGGGGTAATTAGCTTTATCGCACTACCACAGCAGCGCGTCCGAAAGTATTCCACAGGGCGTTAAACTGGCTTAAGTTATAAGTTTCCTTACTTCCACTACCAGGATTATTCATGTAGATTTTGCTGGGCGACTCTGGTGTGCCTGTGAAACCAACTACTACATAAGAATGCATACCCTTGACTGTGTAGACATTGCCGCTCCCAGGTAGATTCCAAGTGGTATTGGCTCCTGATCCGCTGAAGCCATTGTGTGCCCATATAATCACTGGATTGCCTGCTTCGATTTCTTTCAACAATTCAGTGGTATTCCAACCAGTTTTGGCTTGAGCAGGGCGGTAATTATTTATTAAACTCGCAATTGGTCCCCAATGTACTCCGTAGCCCTTGCTGCCGCCGTATAGATCGCCGACGTAACTATTATTTGGATTGCCCCAAGTATTTGTAGTTTCGTTATAGCCACTGCTGTCTTTGGAGATCGAGCCAAACAAGGAGTTTACTGAGACTGTCTTGCCTTTGTATGCCAGAGCCATACTAGCGGCAGTGAGATTGCAGGCATAACGGTATGGCTGGGTATAACTTGGAACATTGAGCATGACTTGCTCAGGTCTGCTAGTAAAGCTGAAATTATAGTCAGCGCGTTGATCAATCCCAGCGATGGTTTTTACGCCCTGTCCGATTTTGACAGAGTACTTAGTATTGCCAGTGAGATTATTGTCAGGATTATAGATCATGGTGGTAGCGTCCCAGCTGAATTTGCCCGTAATATTTGGAGTGATCAAGAAACGCCCTTGGGCATCGGATTTATTGACTTCTTGGTTGAATTTCACGCGAATGTCACTGCCCAAACTAACGCTGGCGCTGCCATTGCCAGGCACTGTAGATTCTATTTTGACTGCGCCGATAGTACTAAACTGATGTACAATCTCAGCCTCAATTGCTCCGCCATCCGCTGCTTTAGCACCGCTGAGAATCTTGACTGTATAGGCAGTCTCCCTGGCAAATTCAGTCTTGGGTTTGATCAGCAATACATCTGCACTTTCCCAAGTAGTGGCGAATTCTAGTGCGGGCTCGATTACCAGCTTTTCTAAAACACTATTTGGCTGCATGGCCTTATCAAATGTGAATTTTACAGTGCTATCGACTTTCACTTTATCCCCAGTAGGTTCTGAGGCTCTCAGGGCTGGTGCATTCACAGTGCGGAATTTTAATGCCGACAAAGGCTCTGGATCGATTGTAGTGACTGTCTCCCCTGTAGCTAGATTAATCGTGCGCAACACTCTCTGAACATTGATAACATAGTCAGTATTTTGTGCCAACAGTTTAGTAAATTTAAGCTGAAACTGTTTAGTCTGCTCGCGCACTAAGCTGAATTCTACTGCAGGCGTGGCGGTCACCTGCCAATCTACAAATTCACCATCAGGATTATCCAAAGTGAAGATCACAGGCTCTGTCGTGCCCACACCAGGAGCATCTGAAACGGGGGTGGTACTGATAATATTGGGAATTGGTGCTGAAAAGACTTCATTAGTTTTGTCCCATTCTGGCGTAGTGGGCAAAATACTATTGATATGGGCAATATTGATGATCACTATCTGCCCAGGCATGAATGACTCTTTGGGCTCAAACACTATGCGTCTTGGCAAAAACGAAATACCTTGATCCTCATAACGCCAGCTGCCTTCGACCTCAGGCTTAATCTCAGGTACTACTAGATCTTGGCGGAAAGGCCGATCAAACTGAATCTGAAAGGTTTGTCTTTGATTTGCCCAGACTTCATTGACCTTGGGCGTGTCATAATTTATCCCCAAGGGATGCATAAACATGTCATAACTGAGATAAGCGATAATGGCAATGCAGATTACTTCAAGGCCACCTAAGCCAATCCGGCGCAGTTTGAAAATATTCTTGAGAATGAAGTGAACAATTGTCAGTAATTTGCCGCGGTTGAGTAGTAAGTGATTGCAGCGTATGCGCAAGTTTTGGCGAAAGCGTCTATACAAATGTTTCTTGATGCGACTGCTAATGAAAATAAAATTAATCACCAAAAAAATACCAATGGTAATTGACCAAATCCAGAAAGCAGTTTCGAAGGCGACTCCGCGACTCAATAGCATCAGAAAGCCACTTAAATACTACTTAATCATAGCTTAAAGTTGGCAAGAATGGTTTTATAGAGCTGGGCATATTCCCAGGCGGGCTTATCCCAAGTAAATGTCTGAGACATAACTTTTTTGACTAGGCCAGGCCAGTCAGTGCTTTTGTGTAGTTTAATAGCACGATCCAGCGAATTTAGGATCTCAGTTTGCTCCATTTCCAAAAATAAAAATCCAGTTCCAGTCTTAGTATAGTCGCTGTAGTCAAAAATCGTGTCTGCCAAGCCTCCAGTTTTACGGGCAATTGGCACCACTCCAAAGCGCATTGCCTTCATATGCGATGTCCCACATGGCTCGTAGCGCGAAGGTAGAAGAATCATGTCAGCTGAAGCAATAGCCTGCAATTCCAAAGCCTCGTCAATATGGTCAATATAGCGGAAATGTGAATTACTCTGGGGCTTGAAATGCCTTAATTTATGCACATATTCTCCAATCCCCTCACCGATGATGATCAAAATCAGCTGCCTTTGACAGATAGCCTCTAGCGAATCTACAATTAGATCGAAGCCCTTTTGATACGTAATGCGCTGGGTCATGATCACTAATGGTAAGTTTGCATGTACTGGTGAAATCTTTAGATTGCGCAAAAATGTCTTTTTGTTCAGCCTTTTCTGCTTAGGCCAAGTAGCGCTGTTGTATTTATGCCATACATATTTCGAAGTCTCAGCGTCAAAATACTTATGATCGATACCATTGATAATTCCCTTGATAGGGGCTTTTTGCTGAAGTAGTTTATGCAGACCCTCGCCGTAATCCCTAGTGGTAATCTCACTAGCATAGCCATTGCTGACTGTACTGATCTCATCTGCAAATCTGATTCCACGTTTGAGAAAGTTAATCTTTTGCCAGCTGCTGTCATCGTCGAAATTTGGGAATCCGTTCAGCGGGTTGATCTTATCATTAAACGTGAAGCGATTATTGTTGATGAAACTCGAGCCCTGGAAAGCCAGGTTATGAATGGTCAGTAATGTTTTAGGAGCTTGCTTGGGCAAGAAAGGATTGGAAAAACGTAGAATCTGTGGCAGCAGGGCCATCATCCAGTCGTGACAGTGGAATAGATCAATCTCCAGGTCCAAATGCTTAATCAGTTCAATCGCAGCCAAGCAAAAGAAATAGAAGTGCTTGGGGGTGTCTTGATGAGAGTAGTAGTTGCGGCTATAACGTCCAAAGAATTTGTAATGATCAATAAAATAAAACACTACCTCTCCAGCCTCACTTACTTTGAGGGTATCTGTGTGTACTGAAAAAGTCAGAGTGCTGGTGCTATCTATGCGCACAGATAAATCTTTGATCAATAATTTCCGATTGCGCAGTTTCTGGCGAACTCGCCCGTAAAGTGGTGTGAATACAACCATTTTGTGACCAAGCTTAGCCAGGTTTTTGGGTAAATCTAAGGCTACGTGTGCAAGGCCCCCAGTTTTTGAGAAGGGGAATACCTCCGCTGCGAAATGAGCGACACTGTATGCAGATTTTTTTGCACGCTTACTCATAAGTTGTGAATGAGTTTAACAGCTTCATTATACAGTAATTTGCAACTGATAACGGTTAAGGTAGAATCAAGCATGGGATACTATTTACTGGAATTGGCTTGGGAGGTTGGATTGGTGAAAGGTGGTACATATACTTATTTGTGGGGCAAATCTAAAGCCTTGAGTGTTCATAGACAAGGTCGCCATATGTTGATAGGGCCATATTTCGCTGAAAGCTATGGGACTGAGATTACTCCTATTGATCCGCCTGCAGAATTCGCCAGGCTCACTGAAATTGCTACTGAACTTAATCTAAAGATTTACTTTGGGACTTGGGCTAAGGCCGGCAACGTGCTTTGTCTTTTAGTGGATTATTCCAACTTGCAGGAGTTATTGCTAATGCAGCAAAGTATTAGCCAAGATTTGGCTGAACACTATGGGGTTAAAAATGAATATACAAACGTGCCATTGAATTGGGAGAAACTGAATAGCAATCTTGTGCTATGGACTTATTATGTCGGTAAACTATTGGAGAGAGCACTGAGTGCAGGACAATGGAGTGCCGAACAGTTGCTAATTGACGCGCATTACCCTTATGGGGTGGCGCTGTTATTGTTGCAGAATTTGCCTGCGGAGATTCGAGCTCGGATTGCCACGGTACGCACATTACATGCTACGCATTTGGGCTACCTGAGCACCGTCACTAGTGCGCAAAAGTGGCAGAGTTATTTGCGCAATCCAAACTTTACGACTTTGGCTGAGTATTTCAATAGTGACGAATTTACAATTGAAGCAGCGGAAATCCGCCAAGCTGATTATGTGAACGCAGTGAGCGCGGCCACATACGCTGAGGTAGATAGATTTTACTACCGCAAGCCAGAATTCTTGATGCCGCATGGCTTTGATAAAGCGACTTTTGATGAAGTGCTGAAACAGCCAAAACCACAGCCGGACAACGATAGCCTTATGGCCAACGCTCTTTTGACTACGGAAGATTTGTCCAAAAAAGTGATTCATTTTTTCTCGGCCGGTCGCGACGCAGAATTCATTAAAGGCTATGAGTTAATTATTGCAGCGTTAGGCGAACTGGACAAACACTTACAGCAACCAGAATTTGCCAACCTCGTGGTGGTGCAGAATTTCTATATCTTGGTGTATAGACAGGAGGACATTGAAAGATTTAAACAGAAATTGGAGCAGGGAGTACAGCCGTTAAATTTTATCAATTACTATTGTCAGCAAGCGGGACTATTTAATAGCCAATCGAATAAGGTAAAAATCAATCTGGTTCCGCGATTTGGGCATCAGGCTCAGAATTTGGAATATTTCCAGACAATTAGACAATCGCAATTGGCATTATTCCCCTCACTCTATGAGCCATGGGGCTACACGCCGGTTGAAGCGAGCGCTGTAGGGGTGCCCACTGTGACCACAAATGCAGGCGGTTTTGGCCAGTATTTGCTCGAGACTAATAAACCTGAAGATCTACGTGGCATCAAAGTCTTGAATCTACAGCAATCCAAAACAGCAGTGATCACTGCACTGGCAGAGCATATGCTCATGGTGGTGAGCGCAGATACCGAAGCACTTGCAGATTTGGGCAAGAACGCTCGCGAGCTAGTCTCAAAGACGGATTGGGGCAAAATGATTGGCAATTACCTGCAAAATTACGAACAAGCTGCGAGGCAGCAGGCTAAATGATCAATCTAGCAACTCTTCCAGAACTTGGGAGTATTCGCTAACCATTCTGTGCACGCTGAAGCGCTCTTCTGCTGCTTGGCGACAAGCTTGGCGCTCAATCTGACCAATCTCAGTTATTTTTACTGCCATTTGTTCTACATTGTCCACGATGAATCCAGTCTTGCCATTTTCGATGACCTCTGGCACAGAACCCCTGCCAAAGCCGATCACTGGCGTGCCTGAGGCTAGAGATTCGATCATTACCAAGCCAAAAGGCTCTTCCCAACTGATTGGAAATAATGTGGCACTGGCATTGGCATAGAGTTCTACTTTTTGCTCCACGCCCACTTCACCTAAATATTCGATCAAGGGATCATTTAGTAAAGGCTGAACTTGTTCCTGGAAGAATTGCTGATATTTGTCTTCTACTTTGGCGCCGATTTTCAGTTTTTTGCCGGCCAATCTCGCTGCTTGGATAGCCTGCACAATCCCTTTCTCAGGCGTAATTCTGCCGATAAATAAAACGTAATCTTCCGGGGTGGGGTTAAACTTGAACTGAGCCAAATCGATACCATGGTAAATGGTACGCTTGAAATTCAAAAATTCTACGCCCCGACGCTGAGCATTGGAAATACTGATAAAGTTTTTGCCCCAGAGCTGTTTGTGATATTCATAGAATCCCATATTGCCGCGATGTTCAGCGTCAAACAAGGGACCGCTAGCGCTTGGCGCAAAATGCAGAGTGATCAACGGAGTGGTTTTCACCACCTCCAAAAAATTAAATTCCTGGCCGTCAATCTGGCAATTCAAAGCAATCGGATCGTAATGCCAGTGAATCACATCAAATTCTGCCTGACGTTTATATACTTCTAAAAATTGTAATAATTCAGCGCGGCGATAGGGATTCACCGGATCATCCACTTTTTCTACAGGAATCCCAGCTAATTCAACATTTGGATGGCTAATCTTTGACTCAGCATCTGCAAATACTGTCACTTTATGACCATTATCAGCAAAATGCTTGCTCAAATCGTACACTAGCGAATGCACAGCGCCATATTTGATTGGCGGCACTTGGTAATCTATTGTAGGCACTTCAGCTATTCTGAGAGTTCTCATAGTTCTTTAACAATATTTTACAGTATTCATACAATAATAATACAAGAAATACTTAAGCATGCCTTATTATATTCACATGCGTATAGCATTAGTGGCCAATGTTGCTTATCCAGTGCCCCCGCTTAAGTATGGAGGCACTGAAAGACTGATATACTTTATTGCTAAAGGCTTACATGAAGAGGGGCATGACGTGACTGTATTTGCTAGCGCTGATTCACATGTGCCGTGTAAGTTAGTGGCCCTAGTGCCTGAACATATCCCCTTTGTGGAAGATGAAGCTGAATCTAGGCGGGTGTTAAAGCTACATGAAGCAGCGCGGGCCAAAGCCATAACATTACTCAATGATTCTCGTGATCAATTCGACATAGTACACACTTTTGCTGATCCCTTTTCTGAGTTAGAGTTGCCCGTCTTAGTGACAGAAGACCGCGTGCCAGTCTTGAGAGAGATGGGACACTTAGCCAGAGACTTTCACTCCAGGCCGTTTGTGACTGTTTCGGCCAATTTAGCAGAAGTGTATCCACGTGAATCTTGGCTGGGAGTGGTATACAACGGCCTCGATCCCGAGGATTTTCCCATCGTGAAGCAACCGCTAAGTGAGTATTTCTGCTTTCTTGGGCGCATGGATAGGGACAAAAATCCACATACAGCGATAGAATTAGCAATTGCTTTGGGGATGCCAATTAAAATAGGGGCTAAGGTCGATGCAAATGGCAAGTACTATTTTGAGGAAGTCTGCAAGACTTTATTGGATAACCCTTTAGTGGAATTCCTAGGCGAGGTTGATCAAGTCCAAAAAGCTGAACTTGTTGGCAACGCGGTGTTAAATCTACATCCAGTAAATTTCCGCGAACCCTTTGGTTACACAATTATTGAAGCTGGATTCTGTGGCACACCTACTATGGCAAATAGTCGCGGCTCCATGCCAGAATTAATTATTGACGGGCAAACAGGCTTCTTGGAAGAGGATTTTCTCGCAGGTTTCTATCGAGCAAGTGATTGGCGTTCTTTAGATAGAACTAAAGTGGCCGAATACTTCCGTGCAAAGTTCACGCATAAGATAATGGCGCAGGAATATCTTAGGAAGTATGAACTAGCATTGGAATATTACCAGAAAAATCACTTATAATCCTGCCAATGTCTTTCCCAAATCAGATAGACCAAGTCACTATAGCGCTTCTCGAACTCTAAGCGTTGTAATTGGGTCACGCGTCTGAAAGTGCGGACGGTATTGATGATTACATTCAGGCCTTTGACCACTTCGGAAGGGCTATAGCCTAAATCGCGGCCATCGACCCACCACCATGTACAACTGGAGAGGGCCTTGTCATAGCCTTCTCTCACGTATTGCATATGTTCATCTTGGGGGTATTGTTTGATCAAGTCGCCAATATCTATCACTAAGTCCCAAAGTTCTTTATGGATAGGGTCCCCAGGTGTAAGCCAATTGTGGAAAACGCTACCGCTGGCTTCCTCTGCTTCAGTGGTGCGCCAGCTAGTATTTTTCGGACTGGTCTCAATGATATCGGCTTGGTCAGCAGCCAACTGCTGAAAATATTCTCCCGCGGTTAAATAATTCACTCTATCTAATTGGGCCAATTTGTCCCAATTCTGAGATCCTTTGTCGTAGCTAGGAATTGTACGTTTGTAGATTTCACCGTCTGATACTGTCAATAAATATTGCTCGGCAAAGCTGGAAACATGCAGGTAAGTTTCTTCGGTAGGTAATTGTCTGCGAATAAAAAACTTTAGTTTGCTGTTTTGTAATTGATATTGGTTTGTCCAGTCCAATTTTTCTAAATCTCTAAAAGCTACTTCGTCAATCACAATCCAGGCGAACCCTGCTGCCTCGACCGCGCGCGCTGCTGCCTCAGAATAGGCCACCTCCGGCAGGAAAAACCCACGGCCACCGTGCTTGGCTTCTGCTGAGCGCCATTGATCCTTGAAATAGTGTTGGTTGTATTCTTCGTTAAGCTTGATCTGTCTGTGCATCTCAGTTTCAGGGATCAAAGGCATGATGGGGTGATACATAGCGCTGCCCACCAGTTCGATTTGCCCTTTGTCCACTAGTCGTCTGATCCAATCAATTAATTCAATCTTGCCCTCGCGCACTAGGTGTTCGGTGAGCGAGCCAGTCACATTTAAAGTGATTTTAATCTGAGGATTGGCATCTAAAGTCTGGAGCGTGTATACATACGAATTCTCATACAATTGCATCAACATCTCACGTTCTTGCCAAGGGGGCTGGTAAATGTGCAAAAAGTTCACCCAGTTATGTTGCATGGATTTATTGGTAATAATTTATTATAGCAGGGTTGAGGGGCTAGATTTACGCTTGTGCAATTGGCAGTTCGTTAGCTCGTCTTGCTTCTACAATCGTCTGCGCTGCATTTACCTGGGTTGCCATTTGGCCTGAGGTTAAACTTACAAAAGTAGCCAGCTCCGCGATCTCTGGGATAGGGTCAAACACCCAGCCGAATCTATGAAAGCTGGGATCAGAGTTTTTCAGCTGCCTGCAGAATTTTTCTGCTTGCTGGTGTGAGTGCTCTAGCATTTTACCCAGTCCAACTCGATCAGTGATATCAAATCTGCTTTCAATTAAGGTATAGGGATCGACCTGCTTGTCATAGCTCAGTCCAAAGTCAACACATCGTTTGCTGCTAATGCAGTTTGCTAATAGCATAGCTTGAGCAGTAAGCCTCCAAGGGGTTAGTGGCGATCTCAATGGGT
>Ga0163154_10002730_pt1 | contig 25347 bp, 8 predicted proteins | sample OliLakLV19MP9P1_FD_148649 | JGI IMG/M metagenome (GOLD analysis project Ga0163154, IMG submission 148649) | Freshwater microbial mat bacterial communities from Lake Vanda, McMurdo Dry Valleys, Antarctica - Oligotrophic Lake LV.19.MP9.P1 | ecosystem: Environmental > Aquatic > Freshwater > Lake >... | reverse complement strand
TATGTACTAAAAAATAGTGGTAATATGGTTTTATATACAATGAGCAATATGGTTTATTCTGTGCTACCATATAATTTTACATATGGATTGATTGACATGTCTGTACTGTATTTCCCTTTCAATGTTTAGATACCTGTTGCAGGTTTATTACAGGAACCCAAGATACGTGTTTGGAAATAAGATTACAAGCGAATTGTGTAATAGGTATAGCTACTACCATATTAATTTTAATCATATCTCTTTCAATATAGGTTGTATCCCCCGGTCCGTATTCATTGACCTCGGGTTCGGACATATTTATAGTTGTCGCTGCAGGCGTTGTAAAGGTTCCAACTGTGAGATTGTGGGGGTTGGTTGTTTGTTTCCCTGGTACCCGAGAATGGATTGAATTGACGGATATCAGGTTGCCCTGGCGATCTAAACACTTATCATTACCAATCAAGTTACCCAGGGTACTGTATGGCTTTATGCTCAGTATATAAACGTGTGTTATAGTTATATCCAACACACAACCTACCAGTGTGTATCCGGTGGCATAACAGAACCCACTTAATGTGGATGATACTTCCACAATATCACCGCGTTCCACGAGATCTGACCACAATAAGTTAAAATACGTGAATATTGGCGATATGTAGTCTGCTGCTTTAATAAATGTAGCAATTGCAAATAAAGTGCCCCCAGTGAGCGCTGCACTAAAATAGATTCCAATTTCTTGTATTGCCAGTCGGGCTCCTATCAACACAATGATGGCTGAAACGCTGCTGCCGAACAGTGTCATGAGATTACCCCTACAAAACTTATAAAAGGACCTCTTTTCCAGAGTTCTGGGAATCCAATGAGTACCTTTGAAGCTGAATCCGTGGGGTATGCTGCTTTGTTCGGGTTTCATTTTGCGCCATTTCTTTTTTTTGGAACCACAGCACTTGCGCATCATTTGCTTGTACCAAGGGACCTTGCGTTCAGAGTCGCAGGTCCATATTTCGTGAACACTGGGTCGACTCCAGGCCCTGCTGGCTTTCTGTGATTGCTGTGTTTTCCGCAACAGATCTCCACTGCCCATTGAATATCGGTCATTGGTAGAAGCTTTGGGTTGTGCTTTGAAGGTCTTATCCAATTGGTTCCATTGAACATTGTCAGTTTTGAGTTGTTCGTTGGGCCTCACATGCTGTTGGGTCACATTGATGATTTTAGGCAAAGATTCCACTTCAGTCCGAACTCCATTGACATGTTTAATATGACTGTTGTATCTGTTTAAATCCAATCCTTTTGCAAATAGTGACAGCGATCCTTGGGAACTGGCTTGTCCGCCGGTGGCAGTAGGCTGTGTTGCCAAATTGGCCAAAGTATTATGCATTAAACAGTCATGTAGTTCCAGCCAATAGTACATCTTTTCTATTCTCTTCCAACGTTGAATGTTGAAGCCGCTGTATCTCACAATTCCAAAATATAAAGCTTTCCACAACAAAGCCAACAGCACAAACCCCACAAATATGCCAAATGCCCGCACGCAATCAATAAATACGTCTCCAGTTGTTTCTTCCGACTGGGGCTGATTCATGCTCTATCTCTGGTCAATGGGTTTTATCAATGCTCAACCTAATCACCACACCAATATCAACTAGATTTAAATATAGTGTGACCTTATTACTTTATTTATTCTTTAGTTTGCACTATAGTTTAAAATGACACAAAATCGCTGGACTCATGGTCTGTGCTGTCAGATAGTTCGGTGTCTTTCAGCGCCTGTGGCACCGGGAATTTCGCAGTATGAACATTTTCATCATTGATCAAACTTACATCAATATACTTTGGAGATTTGTGAATAGATACAGAACCACCATCTGAGTCCTGATTGTTACATCTCGGTCTTTGACGCACACTGTCGTCTTCTAACACCACGAATGATTCGTCAGAGCTGCTAAGTACTACTGACAGTTCAGTATCTTCGTCGACATTGGACTTGCACCACCCACAGCATACTGTTCTGCAGCGCGCATTATGTGACGAAGACACTGTCCGTTTGTTGTGGAAGCTTGACAACTGAACATCGCTATATCTGTCTTTCATTCCTATTATTCTTTTCCAAACACAACCCAAGACTATACAGATTAATATTATCAACAATGTTAGTGCTATTATGGAAGTTGTCTGTATGGTTATTTCTTCCCCATTAGTTTCATCCAGACAGTCCGTATGATTCCCCTCAACAACACTAGCATTGTTACATTTTGAAGAATTAGCTATTGGCGTTGCCGACCCAGTCCAATTCATCACTGTTGGTGTTGGTGTTGGTGTTGGTGTTGGTGTTGGTGTTGGTGTTGGTGTTGGTGTTAATGGAACTTCCAGCTCTTCTGCAGGAACCAACGTACTTAACGGCACGTTAGGCGACTTGGGCAAGGTTACATTCAACGTGAGTATGGAGGTAGAGTTGATGTAATTCCACTGTTGTATACTGAGTATTTCTTTAAATGATAACCTGCTGGTCCTCATAAAAGGACAATTGGATCCTGGTTGCTGTGCATTGCCATCTGTTTTGTCATAAAATGAGTCATTACATGGGATTCTACCATCAATTGAACCGGTACTGAATGCTGGCCCAAACGTCTCAACAAAGGATGACCCTCCACCACCACCATTGCTGTCTTTTATACTAATAAGAACTGTAGTACCAAAGGCCAAAAGTTGATAATCTTCAAAGAATAAAGCATCAGCCAATGTTTGCACTCCATACGCTCTCGGTATCAAATCTAAAATATCAGACACCACGTAGATATCTGTCCAGGATTTTACCATAAAACTGCGTTCATTTAAATCTTCACACATATCCCACACACCAAACCCACAGTGCAAACATGCAATAGTGGGACATTCTAACATCCAGGAGGTTTGATTATGTTGGTATTGGGCGTACCAGGGACCGGGGGCATTTAAGTGATTACTAACCCAGTCCGGGTCATATACTGACAGATCGCGCAGTTCTACACCATGTTGTTGTTGCTGTTGCTGTTGTTGTTGTTGTTGTGGATTGGATTGCAAGGAGGCCAGGAAAGCAGTTTTCGGTATCATAACCATGGTTATTCGTAAGGCGTTACATTCTATAACGTTACCCTTACCATAAACACCACATCCGAAACCCTTTTGTACATTGTCAGAACCCAAAAATTGGCAGGTCAGACGTCCTTTGTACTGGTCAGTTTGATAATCACCGCTTGTTGTGGTGTTAGTAAAGTTAGATTGGTCGACTGCGTTGTCGTCGTCAGCGGTAGGCGCGCCAGCAATGAAATTCAGCACCATTCTGCAGGTCAAATGTCCCAGGTTATTAATTACGTACAACGGAGGATCAGAGATTGCACACTCGTCGTCCTGTGTAACATCCTTCGCATAATCAGCCCATTGTCCATGAGCCCCGGGTTCTAATATCAATATCCAACAAAAACAAAACACCCACATGTGTAAGTTCTCAATTACTAACGCCTCACCTGATTACCTTGCCGGCAGTTTATTTATTACCCTGTTAATTAGTAAGAAACTAATTAATTAATTACATTTCTAATGATCAAGTGGCTGGTATGGATCATCAGGTTGTCATACGGCCTTCTCTATTTTGTTATGTATTGTACAATTAGTGCTAAATAAAGAATACTAAAAAATATGTAAGGGTTAGTTTTGACCCACAAGGTATTAATTGAATTTTAGTTTTCAACGCAAGGAGTCGCATCAAACTTAACACAGTGTCATCAATGGATGTGGAGAAGGATTATGAGGACCCTGTCAGTATGTAGTAGTGACCTCAATAAACTGACATATTCAGATGTAAAGACAGTATTAGAGTATATATTAACAGAATTGAACAAAAAAATAATGGAAATAATGGACCTGGTGCCCTCTAATAGTCATCATGATGATATTTCGGGGTCAGTCAGCTCTGTTACAAAATCAGCTTTTTCATTAGTGAACCAAATATTGCGGGAACCTAAAACGATGAATGCTATTGAGAACGGCCCTGACTTCATTGCAATCCAAAGGTTTATATCACCATCGAACGATCAATACGAAGAGATTTGGCCATCCAAAGATACTATTCAAGCCTTTGAGAAAGCCTTTGAGAATCAGTCACATACTCCCACTCGTTCAGATTTAGATGAGAATTTGTTCAATATTTTGAACACTTTTATATTGACCTGTTGCAAGCACGACATTGCAAGCTTAAAGCGCAAGTTCGAGTCCCACAATCAAGATGGTTGTGGCCAGCTCCTCAAAGCTTATCAAGACCTTTCAAATACAACAATCACAATAACTACACCTACACTAAGTGCACCAGATGATTGTATATTTATAATGACTGTTGTGGATAAATTATCTGACGATGTAAATCAAAATGGTTTCAATTCTTTCGAAATAACTTGTAAATTTGAAAGAACTATATTTGAAATTATTGAACAATTCAGCAACACCCAACCACAAGAAGTACTCGCCCCGTACAAGTGTGTATTGATCAACCATAAACAATACCTTCCAGTGAAGTCATATGACTCAGTACCACCATCCTTATTTGATACAACCTATTATGGACAGACTTCCACAGACAGTATTCAGCATACAGCATACCTTGACTATGAAGTGTTGTTTGATAATACCATGACAATGGTTGCCATGGAACATTGTTCCTACAAAGCGGGTTATTTAGGTTATCTGGTTTTGCTTAATTGCACAGTTCGATACGGTCATTGGGTTGATTTTATTTTCAATGCACCATCATCTAACTTAGAATTATTAATCGTCATATTAGGGACAGCAGTATTAGGGACAGCAGCAGATATCAACAAGTATACATCAGCCGAGGATGGTACAATATATTTATCTTATCCCCAACCTCTTGAATACCACAGCTTAGAGGACTCAGATAACTACATGGACTTATCTGTCTGCCAGTGGTTATCATATCAGAATAATCAGAATAACATTAGTTTAGACAAGGACTCATTGCCAAACTCAACAAGACTCTTTGGACTGATTTTGATTACTTTAGTCGCAGAGCTCTCTGATTGGACTCACGGATTGAGAAAGAGTGAATCTATCACTGAATCTGGGCTGAGCTTTTGCAAAATGTTGGAAACAGACATGTTGGAAACATACAAGTTATCAAACCAATTAATGTACACAAAGGCCAAATACACCCTGGAAAAAAGTATTTGGAGTGACTCCTCCCTAGCAACATATGATTCCTGGCGGTCCGAATCTACCATTCAAAAGGCAGTCCAGTCGCACTTTGAACAATCCTTCAATATAGCTCAGTTGGCCAGTATTGATCCTGAAATAGGTCAGGAAGATTTTGTAGCAGACAACTTACCCTTTCACAATGTCGGGGTCAAGGTCAGGGTTGACCTCAAGAAATACTTATACTCCTCCACCTATCATCATATTTATAATATTCTGGATATCAGATTCAATAGATCCATGGAACACCAACCTCCACTATTGATTGATTCGGCGGAAAGGTCTGTAGCTTCACAGGTTAAAAACCTGTTGAGTTTTTGCCTAACAGAGAACTTAAAATCTACTACTACTGCTGCTGTTGCTGCTGCTGCTGCTGCTGCTGAAACTATGATTATGGCATTCAAATGTAGATTGATAGCTCACCAACTATTGTGTGATGCAATAAATGCTATGGTGGAGCTAAATGAAGTCCAAAAAAATAGAGCTCTGCCTAAAGTTGAAGCAGTCGAAACGACTGCGGTGGATGCCATAAATGATGGGAATCACCTTCGGACTGACTCCATAGATGTAATTTGTAGAACTATACTGATCATGTACAAATCTCCATTAAACAATAACGAATTGTTTCATCACATAGAAGGAAAGGATACCCCCGAAAACAGACTTTCGAGAGAGAAGATGATGTCTGGGATAACAACCATTATTGAGTCATGGAACACTGACCAGGGAGTACAAGCAAAGACAACAATGAGTAAAACACCTCCTCCCGACCTAAAAGTAGATGCCGAGAAATTACTGAGCCAGATAAACCCCGAATTCACAAATAAAATAGATATACTCCGAAAATTTGAAACTTTTATAAAGGCTATTGGACCTGGAAAAGATCAGCGTATAGATACACCGAGCAGAAATATTCTTTCAATTCCTAGTACTATGAAAGTTTTATTGTCTACTTACCGAGAAATACTGTTGTCTTATGGGAAGGTTGCTCTGCAGCAGCTAGAGTTGGCTAATATAACAATAAAACCATTACAATCAATAGATGCACTTGAAACCATGATATGGGATGGCGTGAATAAGCTATTCACCCTTCCCGCAAGCAATCAATCAATTTATTGTACATTGGTAATAGATGGTGTATCAAAGGTTGTTCTGTCTGGCCAACCAGACTTGCAACATTTGTCAAACAGTAGCTATGGGTCTTCTTTGGTACACTTCGACGTACTAATGAATAATATTGATGGTACCAATAGTAAATATGATGGGGCTTGTGGCTGGTCTACTCGTAATTTGTTAAATGAAGGTGAACACCCATTTACTGTCACCCTACAAGAAACACTAGATAACTTGTATAAGTTGAAGATAGAAAAAGACAAGCCAAAGAGTACGTCTGTTATAAGAGCCCAGAGAGCCCAGACTGAATCCAGGAAGAAACTGCAGGTCAGTTTTAGTTTGATTCAGGGTAATTACTCAGTTGAAAATGGACAGCATATTAATTTGGCCAAAACATCAAAATTATATGTCAATTGGAAATTGTTCAACAGTCACTCTAATGTGGGATTTGGATTTATGACCTATCCAAGTGACATGTCCTCATATTTAAGAGACAAGACAGTATTACAATATATCAAATCTTTGCAAACTCAATTCGCCACAGTATTCGACACCATCTACACTATGAATACACTCTCTAAATCAACACTCTCTGAATCTGTCCCACTCATACACAAACTCACCTGTAACTTTATTTTTGAAGCTTTGATTAATCCCGATAAGAGAACTCTGAGCATTTTTGAAGAAAACTTTGGACTGTTATGCAACGCGCTACTTAAGATTAGAAAATTAAGCATAAGCATCAGCTCAGACTCAATAGATGTTAGATATACGTTGCTACATGCAAACTCTCCTAGACCCACTGAAACTGAGGTTTCTATAATAACTCCGTTCGAATGGTGTTTAATTACAGCCTTCAAAGTCGCTTGTCCTCACCAATTCTCTGAGGATATTTTGATCACCAATGAGAAAGATAATCAGGAGATTACTGATCAGGAGATTACTGATTTTCGTGAGGGTATATTACAAAGTTTGCTTAGTGCTTTGAATGAGAATGCCTACAAAACAACCCGTACTACATCAAAAGACGCCAATACAACAAAGAAAACCAGTCCTGGCCATCCGGTGAATTTATATGCTGATATTCTGGCTCCCAATCCCTTTATTGATAATACAGATGATAATGCAAAAGCCCAATACACTATGCAACAGACTCAACAGAAACATCACTGTGCATATTTGTTTTTTGCGGAAAAGACCATGGAGGTATCCAGCACCATGATTCGTGACTTTTACACTGGTGGATCATTATTAGCCCGTTATAACATCGACACTAACCTGTGCAAATTCAATCGCGATTCTGACACCGCGATTTGCCCTCAAACTATCAATGCTGTTTATAGACCTGCTGAATATCTTTTAAATTACCAACGCCACTGCGAATCGCTCAATATTATGACCCCTTCGGATGTTGATCCGAATCCTGCTCTCAAAAGCATATTGCAACACTGCACAATATATCCTCATTATTTGCAATATTCTTGTAAAAACAAACAATCTTTGAATTCTGCGATCGACATTTCTCATTTCTGCACAGTCCAGCATAGACACCCATTAGCACAATCACTTAATACTGACAAGGTTCTACCATATCCCCTGGATGATAATGTTTCTGGTGCACCCTTCTATATTGTCGGAGTTAACATGATGGAATTACATTATTCTAATTTTTTGAAGAAGAAGAACGTGCAGGAGAATTCAACCCTGTTAACATTCAATCATTACAAAGTGAAGGATAGTGCATATACTTCCATATTCACCACTAACGTTTTGATATTACAAGATCACGTAAAACAGACCATCTCTTTCGATGCTAGGAACTCCAGGAACTCCAAGAAAAAAAATGTCTTCGGTTTTTATGCTGCGCTACCTGAAAGGTTTTTCGCACGACTGGAGAAGGATAGTACTGAATCTAGCCAATATGGCGTCATTCTGTGTGCCGACGATAAATACGTCTATAGTACCTTGAAGAATAGTGGCAGTCCTGCATTAACAAATTCAGCTTTCAATTTTGTTGATTTTTTGAATAGGGTCAACTTAGAGTCTAATGATAATTTTCCTTCAATACTCGAAACAATTTCCAACGATAAAGGTACCAAATTATCAACATCAAGTGAATCAGAATCCTTAATATATGACTTATATATCGATGCTTATATAGATAATTACAATATCATCATCTCAGCATTACAGGAATCCCCCGGGCAGAAGGCTTTTACTGCAGACAGAACAATTCCTCATGCATTTGAATGCCGAAACACCTGCATTCCCATGGTGGCCCCATATAACCTGGCACCCCACCATGTGCGCTCAGAGTCTAAGGATTCCCAAGCTTTTTTTGATGAGACTTGCCGTTATTATAATACACCCACTTTTCCATCCATGCCATGCGAACCACATCACACAGCCATCGACTTGTTGCATGTATTGATGGGATTATTAAATGTAGCAACCACCACATACTCTTCTGCTTACAACCCAAATTCTGTCCTAAAAAATGTCATATCTGACCCAGATAATACATTATGCAAATTAACCAGAGATCAAAGGACCAAGCTTCAAATACTTAAACAGACTATTGAAACAATGTTCAATCGATATGTGCTGGCCCAACGGTGGTGTAATATAATAAGTGTCTCAGGTGAACCAGTAGCCAAAGTGTATACTATCAGAGAATATAATATGCATTCAATGGACACACCTGCTGGATTCGAAGATTGGGAGCTATGTATGAGCAATACCTACTTAAGTAATGTTAATATACCTCCTGAATCTATATATTTTAGGAAGTCGCAGTCACCTAACCTAAATGTTATCTCCATAGGAACATCCCATGTTCCTACAATTTCAGTGTTAAATGAGGGATCTATTATGAGTCGACCAGCAGTAGTACATAATCTCAACATGATTCCTCATGGAAGTTTTTTTAACAAGAACAACAAGTCCGCTGGATATACTATAGAATATTTGACACCAAAACAATGTGAGTTAACATATTCTACTGGTGGTACCACAACTAACTCTAGAATCACCACTGGGTCTACGAATAAAGATCAAGATGCCCAAACTAAACTCAAACGTACACATACACATACACATACACATGAACCAGACAACTACCAAGCAGTATGGGGTAATGTGCCGTTGAAAACTCACGGTATTCAACCGCGCGGTATAACAAATATAGGTAACTCCTGTTGGTTTAATGCACCCATTCAAATATATGCACGTTTATTACAAATACCATACATCTCTGGTATTTGGAAACCAACGCTTAAAGGAGACCTTAAAGTATTAAATACATTGAGGAAATTAAGTGCTTCTATATACGACCACCGTCAAAAAACAGCACTACCATTTGAGGTCATAGAACCATACATGAGAAGTATTTGTAATAAGCAATTAATGGACGGAGCTATGCATGGGGCCGGAGACACACTTAACTCCATTCACAAAGCTGATATTGCTCATAACACGGTGAATGAGACTTCTGAAATAGTTACCGAACCATTTCACTTGGAACTCCGATTAACTACCCATCAAACTGTTGAAGCCCGAGAAGCAAATACAAACAATGTGATACTAGGACCCCTTACAAAAACTCGGACCATTTTGAGAAATTACAGAATTACAGAAACACAGCCTCTAGATAGGGGGGCAGGCCCTCTAACCCTCAAGGACTTATTCATCAAATATACTGGAGAGTTAAATTACACACAGCAGCAGCTGGATGCCCTAAAGGAGGCCAAAAGAAAAGAACTTCAAAATGCTAAAAGAGTATTTAATGCCAATTATGGGCCACAAAAAATCGCATTTTCTTCCGTAATCATTAAATTCCCAACTGTTTTAATTGTAGAACTACCTGCAAGAGAGAATTCATATCAACCAATACCAAGGAACTCAAACATACCACTCAATGGCATTAAATTCAAAATTATAGAGACAATTAAAACAACAGCGGAGAAACATACCTACAATTTAATGGGTGTAGTATACTGTTTGCACCCACGCCATTTTATAAGTATCGTGCGCGGTATTGAACCTGACCAGTGGTACATTTGTAATGACACTGAGGTTACCTTTATATCTGAGAAAGATGCCATTGCCATTTTTGATGAGGGCAAGTTTGAAGATTTTTACCCAGCCGTGGTATATTACGTGATGGATATCCCAGATATCGATATATATGCAAATGTGATGAAAGTGGCTGATACATCGCCAGACAATGTGCAAGAAGTTGTTGTTTCTGACCATTCGCGTGATGAACCATCAGTATCTTCTTCTGACGAAACACATACTCACAATTACGCATTGCAACAAATAGTCCAAGTTCCCAAGATACAGCATATCTGGTCTCATGATGTTGAGATAAAACGTGTTGATACTAAATTGACAGAAGAGCAAATTTCAAATTTACAAAAATATTGTGAAACCCACGAAAATTCTATACTGTCGTCAAAACTCTTGTACCAAACAAATAAGGACCACCCTGATATTAAAGTGTTGAAGGTAAAACTACTGTGTAAAGTAAAAAACAGCAATATTCAAGATGCCGGAGAAGGATTATTTATCAATGATGCCTTGACTATTGAGCCTCACTCTGAAAATACAATATTGGACTTTTATGGTGGAATTATATCAAAAAATGATTCGGCAGATACTGATAGTGTAGCTGATTATGGAATTGGTATTTATACTAAGGACGATAGTGAGGTTGCCGAATATATGCTCGATGCAAAGACTTTTAAAGATATTAACATCCATTCTGATATCACAGATCTGGCTCACAAGGTAAATGATAATGTTCTCGAAAATAATTGCCATTTCATATTATATCTTTGTAATAATGGACTCGAAGGTTTCTTCCTGACCATTGAACTCAACCAATATAATAGGTTGGATGACAAATACATAGACAATAATGGCAACAAAATATTACCAAGTGGCTCTGAACTATTTGCTGAGTATGGTGACTTTTACTGGTCAAAAGAGAAAGTTATCGTGGTAGATTTAGATGTTTTGGATAACGCAGATCTAGTGGAAGATCCTTTCAACCATGGTAATGATAGTGAAGTGAAAGATTCAGACACACGTGACCCAGATAATGAGAGTCAACCAGTTGACCATGATGCCAACATAACATCACAGGCCAACATAACATCACAGAAGCGTCATAGAGAGTCTGATGCCGATCCTGACAGTCCTAATACCGATCCTAACAGTCCTAAAAAAAGAAAAAAAACTCAACTAGCAGAAACAAGTAAAACTCAACCAGCAAACCCAAGTAAGCGTTCAAAGGAGGGTAATTCGCCCAAGGAGAGAACAAAGAAGAAGCAACGGAAGGAGGGTTATGGGACATCAAACATGACAACACGCAGCTCAGTAAAAGATAATGTAAGCCAGCCGATTTTAACAAAAAACGCGAGCTTACCCATGACTGAACAGGAGCAGAGAGACATGATTGAAGTTAAGGAGGTATCATATGGATTAGGTCTGTTTGCAGCACAAGATATAACCACGAAGAGTTACCGCGGAAAGAAACTTAGTTGGTATGATGGAAGACTTACAACAATAGATAAGCTGAGTTTGGACGAGCGCACTCATGTAAAAACACTGACTGGAGGTGACACTAATTTCCCTATTGTTGACGGTCTACCCTTACGGTCAACATTTCTAACATTAGCTGACATAGACTATACCCGCGGGTTGGCATGCCTTGCCAACAGACCATCCGAGACAGGCCAAAAGGCCAATGCTCATTTCCATGTAGATGATTATACTAAGCCAGGCACACACCAACCAGTAGGGGTTCCATATTATCAATCTGACTACGAGTTAAGCAGTACTAGAATTTGTTATTTATATGCTAAGACGGGGACGATACTAAAAGATGAAGAAATTATTGTAGATTATCCTATGCAAGACATTGATAAGCCTAATTTTGCCTGATTTAGGTCACAAACTCAATCATGGAGAACTTGTGAACAAATAATCATATTTGCCCATTGCAAACAGTGGGTGGGTTTTTATTCTTTTGGACAATGGTAAAAAAGGAGTCATTATAATGACTATACTACGTGGAGGTGAAGCTACATCTTTACTAAAAGACCCCAAACAGCCCCACGAAATCTTTCAATACTACGGAGAAGCATACAGTAACTTTCTAGTCAGTTTAAAGGAGAAGCAATAAATCAGGACAGTTCTTGTAACTATACATAAAACCATTTTAAGTAAAACATTATTTATTACTAGTGTGTCTACAGTTTCAGCGTGTAGTGGTCAATAATAATGTGCAAACACTGATTGGCACAATGGTAGGGTTGGTACTTGTTTCATTACTTAATACAAAAGGAGCATCTGTACTATTCCCCAATATCTCATAATTGTGAAATAACGCGTAATGTTTGTGTTTCTGCTTGTTATTCAGGATACCGGTGTCCTTGCCATTATTAATAAGGTCATCATCCTGCATGTTGAAAGGAGTAAATAGAAGCTTAGATTTTGGCTTGTCTAAAGAGATTAATCTTTCAGACTTTGCAATCTGAAGGATGTTTGGAGTTGACTTTGCAGTTTCAATGTGATAAGTAATATCGGGACTTTGGGAAGCTGGATCTATTTGGTATTTGGCTGGGTGTACCGCGTTCATTAGGACGGTAATTCCAGCATTATGAGGGTCTAACACGTCAACAAGGTCCACCATGGCAAAATCTGAAGGAATAGAAACATTTCTGTTATATTTCAACAAAGAGTTTTCAACTCTATCATCAGCAATCCCCATCCCCACCCAAGCATTAAGTATTGAATTGGTTTTTGGAACAATAGGTTTGTCGCTGTACCAAGTAGTCGCTTGAGTGGGTTCGAATGTTGAATTGCCTGAATTAGTTCTATGTTTCAGAACTAAATTCAGTTGATCTGTTGCAATCAATCTGATTGCCGAGGACTTAAACACGCTTTTTCTATTCGGCACATTGGGTGGCATGGTTACCAGAACCGTGTGATTAACAAGTATTTGATAAAGAATGTTTACTCGTCTGTTGCTGTTATCGGCCTTCTTTTTTTCAGTTGAAAGTTTTTGTAACCCATCAGTATTGTTATTGTTGTTTGACAATAAGGACCCGTTGGTTTTAGCAGCATTCGAGTATGTGCGACTGACAAGATCCTGCAACAAAATAAAGAGATTGGACACCGCTTTTCTGTCAGACTCTATCTTATACTGGCCTTCTCCAATAGGGTTATTTGATAGGTGATTTGTTATTTCACGTTTGATGGTTTCCCACCATGTCTGAGCAAAGTGAATCAATAACTGTTCTTTTAGAGAGTTATTTAGCTTTAACCACCATCCTTTGTCGAACAGCAACAAGTTTTTCTCTGATCTTTTTTCAGTCCCATAAATCTGCTGCAGGCCTAATATCTGACGAATATAGTCATTGATTTTGACCATTGTGTTAACCTTGATGGTAACAGTTACAGCAGCAGCAGCTTTAGGACTGGTAGCAGACTGTTTGGGTCCAACATTCTCCAGTTGTGTGTCCTTGGCTCCATTCAGTGTTAAATCTTCACCAAATGTGGTTGCTGTTACTACTTCTACTACTACTGCTGCTGTTGCTGCTTTTGATACATGAGTGGATGATTCGAGCGTTGTTTTAGATTCGGGTCCACCACTCTGAGAATTGCGCCTCTTTGAATGTGTCCCCGAATTTTTGTGGTAATGTGTCAGGATTTGTAGAACAGCTTCTGCTCCCTTTTTCACATTGTTATATATCTCTTCAAATATGATTTTAGTTACACCCGACATAAGGGTTATTTGTGTAATCTCTTTATGGTCAGACATGCTATGTATGGGTGGCTTGTTGATGCCATTACAGAGTAAGTTGTAGCTTGTTGTTACCTGATCAATACTAGGGAAAGCTAGATTTATGATATACTCTACAGATTTGGATTCCTTGTGAGTTTCAATTAGTTGTGTGGGCGTATAGATCTTATTTATCAGTACTTGAGAGTCTTTATTGGACATTCCAGCATCGTAATACAAGTCGTTAAGAACGATCACGCAGGCAATGTTGTTATTTAGAATTGCTGCAAGCAGGTCCCTTATCACGTGTTCACATTGGATAAGACGTCTATGACTTCGGTCTGACAGTTTGCTTCCATGTTCAAACCCCAGATCGAAAATTAGCTCCAAATTAGTCAATCCTGTGCTCATATACTTATTAATCACCGACGCTGCACCAAAATCACACGTTACGTCGCGATAAACAATATCACGCAAATACTTGGTGGAAGATGTGGGATCATCCGCAGGTGATAAGATGGAGATTATATCAGTGGCATTGTTTTTTATCAAACCAGTGTAAAAAACAAGCACCGTAATCATAAAACGATGCAAATATTTCATGTATAATTGAGTTAACGCCATTGATTTTTCGTCCATCCTAATCAACATTCTACATTGGGCTACCTCTTTCGCATTGACATCTTGTGGGCTTGGTCTCGGACCGGTATGATAATCAGCCAAGAGGCAATTTGGGGTTTGGCTGAGCCAACTTTGATTATAAAGGACTGAAGATATTTTTTCTCTTGCAGACTGGTATGGTTTCTTAGATATACTAATAGCTATACTGCGTATCATGTTTTCGAAGGATGGTTTTGGATCACCGCGCCTTCCCCATTCTCTGATTAGGGTCTGAGGCACAAGAGGATCACCTTCAGCCTGTGATTTGGTGCCCACAAGTATGTCCTGGCCTTTTTTATTTTGTACCTTGCTAAATTTCACATAATGATAAAATGATGTCTGTGAGGGCTGCGAGTCCAATGTTTGGGCATTTATAATGCACGGATTGATTTTATAACGCGCTGACTCGTATAGATAATAAGACTGAGGCATTCCAGACCATGGAGCACATGTAAAGATCAACAGGCTTCTATATAGGTGGTTGAATATTTCTAAACTATTGTCCAAATTGTGCCAATTCACAATACATTCTTCAAAACTGGGTGCAGAAAGAACTCTCTTATGGGGGTTCAGATGATTTCTCAAAATATCATAATACTCAGTCACCCCTTCCAAACTGGATACGAGTTCCTCACGCCGTTGCTGTAGCCAACCAATACTATTGTCAATTGCGCAGGTTGATACCAAGTACTTTGGAGAAAACAACTTGGTTAGAAAGTCTTTGGACAGTATTTTTAAATCTTTTATAATCATCAGGAGTCCATTATAGGCCTTTGTTTGGTTAATCAGATTGTATATATTTGTAGTAGAACTAACACTGTCCTCTGCGTTTGGTGGTGGGACGTTACCCTCAGCGTCAGGTGGTCCGTTGCTAGTATGCTCCAAATTTATACTATTGAAGTAGTGTTGCATGTTTTTATTGAAACGCCTGGCAGCTATTTTCGTTGATGTTTCGTAAAACAACAGAGTTATGTAAACCTTACCGTAGGTATCTTCCAACAGCTGAATAATACAACGTTCCAATTGAGTTAGGAGACATTGCTCCAGCGAAACCCAGTCGTCTACCATAATATGCACTCTGCTGGGGATCCTTCTGCCCATGCACTGTGTTGCAGTGCATTTACACTGTGCCACAGTACAGTTACACTGTGTTTCAGTACAATTATCACATCCCGAAGCTTTGCAGCTGGCCCCAGTGGTGGTGACAGGTGAACTGTCGGCGGCAGCGCGTCGTCTGGTTAATTCTTCAGTATTAACATTCACTGTGTTGTCTTCATGTATGATGGAATAATGTAATACTCGATCGGTATGAAGCAAAGCAGACCAACACAGATTGAACAGATTTTTGACTATCACATTATTTCTCAGGGGGTGGTGAATATGCTCCTTTTGAATTCTAGCGTAGAGATCATCAGCAGGCTTACAATCACTTGGCGTTATCATACCCAAGTTACCATAGTCACGATATCTTGTATTATACTTTTGACAACTGATATTTTGTTCAGTGTCGTCAAGAACAACATGCCCACCATCTTGTAAGATAATGTTATCAGAGTCACCAGTCCGAGGTTTAACCTCCTTGTCGTACTTGACCTGTTTTAGTCGCCCAATAAAAAAGTGAGATTCTGGATAGAAGAGTAATTGATCAAACTCACCCAGAACGGTTTGTCCCAAACTCATATTGACCGGTGCTTCGGTCTTCGACGTAGATATCCGCGTGGATAGTAAGCGCTCCAGATAGGCTCGAAAATGGTTCATTGTGTATTGGTTCTGACCTTTATTATTGGTTTCCGGGCCCCAAAAGCATGTAGCACTGTTTAAGTTCATTTTTTCGGCGTCCCTCTTGATAATGGTCTCGTATGCCATTAGTGCTTGTCCGGCGCTCTCTTGTATCCACCCTTTAATAATAGCAGTGCCCTTTGGATATACTCTGTACAAGAATATGTGCATTATTTCGCAGTATTTTAACATGCGATACACTAATAGATTTTGTAGATCAGAATGAGCAGCCATGATATGATCAAAGTTTATGCCGTAGCGTTTTGTAATGTGCTGACGGGCTTCCATTGATGTTTCTTGATGTGCGTGTTCATCATCACCATCATCACCATCATCATCACCTTTACCAGCAGCATATAGCGTTTTGCTACCTATTAATACTTTGTGTATCAAAGCTGTGTCTCTGGATGTTTGATGCATCAACTTTAGGCGTTTGATCAGAATTAGCCAGCATTTGTACACATTGACATAGTCATCCATAAGCTTGTCGTCGTAGGCCTGGTAGCGTGCTTTGAGTTTTGTCAAAAGTCGGTCAGTTGGCATCATTTGTGTTTTTTGTATGCGTGTCTGTATAAGATTTATTTGCCCCAGTTCTGACGCGGATATTTGGAATCCAAATGGTTTATCCATCAAACACTATTTGTACAAAGAAGTAGTATTCAGGAGTGATGTAACACAGGTAACTCTTGTATTATTTATATAAACATGTCACAACTATTTGAAATTTTATAATATAATATAAGTTACTAGGTTACAATGAGGTTATTTCGTCATTATTATTATTGGTATGTATAAAGTTTATGTACAATACTAACTCCTGTTTTACTTCAGGTTATTGTCTACAATACTATTCTGAAACACTTCCCAATGGGAACCCGACACAGTGGACATGGGGGAAAGAATGTTTTTTTCTGGTCCAGATTGTCACTTATTAGTTCCATTAAACAACTTCTGCACATGATACAATGCCCACACGGTAGTATGACCACGTCTTTTATGTTTTCACAACATAATGAACACAACATGTCATTGTGTTCATTCCGTGTTGCAGAAGCACCAATGGTATTGTGACTGGGCAATTGATTGCTACATTTTGTTGATGTATTGTTACTGGTCCGACATTTGCGCATTACCCCTTGGTAATCAGCTTTAAAGAGGCAATTATCGAAGCATTCCTCTTCGGAAATGGTAAAATTGAGGAACAGGTCAGCGTACAACTTGTTCAGACAACTTTTGAAGGTATTGTCTAGTACAGTCGAGTAATCAGAAGCACTGTTTGACCGAGATCGAGAATGTAACCAATTATGTGAACCCGCTTCAGTAGAATCATCCATATCAGAGGTTAATATAGATGTTTCAGTCGTCTCCAAGCTATCGACAACTAGCTCTTCACCATCGTCGTCCATGGTAATATCCACTTGTTCGCCAGTTGATGATTCTTCAGAAGACCGTGTTCTAGGTTCAGACATTGGTGTGTCCGACGGATGGGGGTTGTTTGTGATTGATTCCAGCATATTGTTAATGTCGACGTAAGTCAACATGGCTTTTAAGTAGATGAAATTTAAATTTTGTGGTCCGGTTTGATCATATTTGTGGTCCAACAAGTTTTTGAATATTTGTTTACTGGTGTATTGGTCAATGGTGTTTGAATGATCCCTGATATTGTGTAGGGGGACAATGTCTGATCTTGGCGTAGATTGGGATCCAAAAGGTAGTGGGATGAGCTCGTAATTGGGTATTTTATCCAACCAGTCCATGTTGTAATTATATGATGATGGTTGTGGTGGTGTCCGAGTGGATATTTGTGATAATTTCATGCAGTTGTCACAGCAAAAAAATCGAGACTCCGGTTGAGATGTGTGGATGCTCTTATGTAAGCTATAATTTATAAATGTCTCTTAGAAAACAAAATGTTTTATTGTTGCTTGTTCTGACACCTTATGAATATACGTCAAGGTATGATGATAAAATGTTTCACACTATTATTAAGTACTTGAAGTGAGTACTTTTTGGTGTACCTCCTGAGACTTTCTAAAAATAAATTGTGTTTATCCTGTAAACACAATTTTATTACCAACATAAGTCCTGACAGTTCATTGCTTTCATCTTAATTTCGGTTTGTGCAAGGCTATTTAACAGCATCGCTTTGCGTTTATATATTGCACATTGCATCAGTGTGCAAGACTCTGGTGTGTCTGGCGCCACAGTGTCAACTGGCACCTGTGCAGCCGTTATGCATATGACGCAAGTGGCTCTATTTTCAAAATACTCATTGATTTCCAGAGTACGGGTCTCTTGCAGGTTTTCCAAACGCTTATTCCGCTCCAGCAAACATTCCTGACACACTGTGTTTACACTAGCATCCTCGGATTCATGATGATGATGATGATGATGTTCATGTTCTTTTTCAATGGCCAAATGTCGAGAAGGCGATGGAACAGTATTCCCAACAGCAGGTGTCAATGGCACCGTTAGCCGATTCGCCGTGGAGTCAAAGAATTTGTAGCAAATCTTGCACTCTATAACTCGGGGTGCGCGGAATGCAACCTCTTTGGAGTTGACTACTTGACCAGCAATTGATTTTGGTTGGAAAAAAGATGGTTGAATAACAGCGCGAAGGTTGTAGTCTCGTTTTTTGAGTCGCCACTCAATATCCCCGACGCCTTCGAACATGAGCATGTTGAGATACTGCAGCTGCAAGTTTTTTTGCATCTTTTGAGTCTTGAGCTTGTCGGCAACAACGTCCGTATAAACGCTGGCCAAAAGCGTTATATCACGTAATGGCACAATTACGTGAATTAGAAACGCGGTCAGTTTGTTTTTGATCAGTCTGGTCCATATTTCCAACAGATCAGGTTCCAACTGGCTGCTTGGATCCAACATGTACTCGTAACTGTCAATATCCCGTGCACCGGTTCGCTTGTGTCGCACGTAAATCAAGGTTATGGAGTCTCCGGCAAACACGGGAGTTCCTCGGGCCCGCATTCGATCGGCCACCTTGCCATGTTGAGACTGTTTTTCTGCTCCGGGTACATAGGAGGTCAGTTTTTTGGTTGTGGTAAGTTGATAAGTGGCTATTTGACCTGTGGCAAACTTGAGTAACTCGCATTTGATGAGATAAATAATGTGCTGCACAGCTTCTTCGGTGGTGTATCCGTTGGTGATGTTTGCAAGCAGTTTCTTGCGGCACGATTCCAACAGGTCGTTTACAAACGGCGACGTGTCTGACTTTCCCGTGCCGGCCATGATTTCCTTGACTTTGTGTTTTTCATCTTTCAGTCGGGCCCGCATATCATAAGTTTTCATGAGATATATTATGGTGGTTTCCGAAATTTTCTCGTCTTCAAATTTAAGAGCTTTCCACAAATTGGCGTTAATTTGACACACTAAATGACGCAGTACTTTGAATGCCTGCTCGATGGTCACAACGTTGTGCTTTTTGAACTCGTACATGATACTGTCAGTGTCGCCATATTGAGCTCGTATGTATTCACCCGATAGTGTCCAGTCTTTGAAGATGGGCACAAACTCATTGGGAAGCCCACGCATCAATCTGCCTAACGGCACCAATTTAGCAGTTCTGAGCAAATCACTCATGCCTGACAACGCCGCTTGATCTGGCTGGTCTTGAAAGTTCAACAGACCCAAATGGTCTTTGGCACAGCCGGAGGTTTGTCGTTCCACCATACATTTGACAATAGTAATCAAGTGTCGCCCAAAAGCAGTAATGGTCGCTCCGATTTCTGGCAAAGCCATCGCCCCCTCTGTTTTCATCAAAACGCCATAGAATGAATTCATGCAAACCTTCACTCCGATTTGATAGTGCTCGTAGTTATTCATTTGTGATTTGGCCAACTCCGTTACCCGCACCATATTCACATCAGCCGCAGCCAAGGCAGTCAGCACCCCAAGTAAACTCATCAAAACCCTCGTGCCAGTTCCGTTTTTCACTTCCGTTAAGGACTTGGGCATTTTCAAGCGGTCTCCACATGCTCGTTTTACCCACGATGTCAGCAATACGTTATTTACAATCATATTAGCATCAGGGCAATTGGTGTACTCTTCAAGAGTCAGAGTACTATTAATTCCCAGCACTCTCGACATTTGATCCAACTTGTTGGCTGCTGCGGTAGCATCTCCAAGTACTACTAACGGTGGCGGCACAGGTAACCCATTGGCAGTTCTCCATTGAAACTCCTGATCCATGATACTGAAGGGCAGGTTGGTTTGTTTGATGGCAGACTTACAATAATCACCTATGCAGCCCCAACACGCTTTGATTTGCTTAGCTTGCACTCGCTCATTGAAAAAGTCTTGCACAATCAGAGGTATAATAGTTTTGCAGTTCTGGTGAAAATGAGTTACTTTCAACTCGTTCGTCTCACATCCAATGACTCTGGCCATTTCTGAACTAATTATTCGCTCTCCACACATGTTCAATTCCGCGGATCCCAGAGGTTTCGACACATAATGCATTTTGGGAACCTTGTATTCATTTATGAGATCCTGGGTTAAAAAGGATCGGTGATCCAAATTTAAACTGGCCAGTACGCTTGGATACTCTGAAGTAGCATCGGCTGTCACAACAATGCCCAATATAACACCGTAAGTGTAGGGTTTCTGCACACAACCACCTTCGTTGGCCTTTTTGCCAAAGAATGGTTTCAAACGATCCATGTACTTCATTACGGCAACGTGGGGCCCCGTAGCATGTCTAAACACGCAGGGCCAATGATAATGATGGTAGCCCTTGTCTTGAACCAATATGGATCCGTTGTACAATCGGCGAGAATATGTGTAAATCGCAGTGTTGACTTTCACCTGTTGGCCTTTCCCATATATGTCAGCCATGTTAACACCAGAAACCATGGTGAAACTTAACTGAGCCGTAATCTTGCCCTTTTCGTGGAGATTCTTCACTGGCAATTGGCAGTCCCCCAGCCAATACAAGATAAACTTTAACATCAAATCCCCACCGGTCATCCAGTATCGCCTGCCAAAGTTGTGCTGGAATTCCACCTTTTTCATGGGAAACCGCAACATGCTGGTCAACGATGAGTATCGCACGACCATACCAGCTTCACCAACTAATCGCTTCAGTGTCTCAGCAGCTAGCCACCGTGGACAGCTCAGTTTTTCAGTAAACCAAACATTCCCGTCTGATTTGGTGGCTGCAGAGTTCTTACATTTGGACTCCTCCATCACCACCATGGTCGGAACGTCAGCGGCAGTCAATGTCGATATGTTGGCGGATACGTCTTCGAGCTTATCAACAACAACAATGGACTTTAATTCCTCAATTGCAAGGTCACCGACCCTGGCCAGCACGGTCTTTGGATATTGCAAATGTCGTTGGGACACTGCATTCAACGAATGAGGCTTTTCCTTAGCATGATCATTTCGCCAAATCAGTATTCCGTCGTTGAGCACATAATGCGGAGTAGTTACGTAATCGTAGGCTCTGGGCTTTTTTGCTGATGATCCCCCACCCATTTGTGCGTTTCGAGCCGCATTATACAACACCATGTTACTCGTTTCACCCACGAGCGCCCCGAGATTGGGAGGTGTCAAGTGAGTTCCTCCCATTATGAATCTGTGATACATATACCGCTTGTATATGTAAGGCATATCGAACGAGTCAATGTTCCATCCTACTAATATATCGATATCAGATTCATGCATAAAATCAATAAACGCGTATATAGCGTCCATTTCCTGCTCATACTCTACTATACTCAAGGAATCATAGCCACAATATTTGATTAGATAATCACTGTCATCTGCCACGGTGGCAGCGGTGGCAGCGGTGGCAGCGGTGGCAGCGGTGGCAGCGGTGGCAGCGGTGGCAGCGGTGGCAGCGGTGGCAGCGGTGGCATGGCTTGGTTGATGATTGAATCCTGCTGTTTTAGCGGCTGATGATTTCATTCGAGACAACCATGAGGCTAGCTGAGTAGTAGGTTGGGCTTCCGGGTGTTTGTAGACAAAGGCCCTCGTGGACTCTAACTGGTATTCGCCATTAGGGGTAATATTATATATAGAACCTCCCAATATAATGATAGGGTCAGTGTCAAAGTCACTTTCCTTGGTTCTAGAATGGGTTGTATTGGGTTCGTCAGAGTCACTCTGTTGACGCCTGCCGTAATTATCGAGTCCATGCACGAGAGGACGAGGAAAACGAGACTTGCCAGTTTCAGGGTTGACCTTTCCGGGCATCTCACAATCGAACGAAAGTATCCGCAACGGTGCAGTGATTACGCTGGTTTTGTCGCAAACCAGGTCTTTCAGTTTGAAGGTCAAGTTGGTTTTCTTATACACTTTTCTAGTGTGGTTGGGTAAGGTAACGTAAGAATTAATAGTGCACCAACGACCCCGCGCAATGTCGGCAGTTACACACAGTAGTAATTCTGCATCCATTGTGCCTAAATAGGTTCGCACCAGATGATTCAACGGCCATTGACGAGTGGCTACGTGTGCACGGTATTCCTCGCTCTCAAAATACAAGTGTAGGAGTCTGGTCATGTATGGGTAACGCACGTAGACCTTCACAACGTTGAGATATTCCTCGTCCGGTGTCCAATGAGCATTAGTCTGATAGACATTGGTGGTTAATTCGTGTTTTACATAGAAATTACCCATCTCGTGCTGTTTGGCACCAGCATGTCCGCCACGCCATCCACGACCTGTCGCTGGCGCTTTGAGACAGAGTGATTCCACAAAACTGGTGGGTTTGTACGTGTCGCTTCTGTACTGATTATTGATGGTGAGCTGTGTCAATGTTGCCAGGTGTGCTGCAGCGTCCATCAGAAAGCTGTGCGCCTCAGCGTCGGTCCGAAAGGGCGTCCGTTTTTCCACAAATAAATAAGGCATGTAGTTAAAGGAAGCGCAATCAGTAATGGCACAGACCCCACCAATGCTTGCGTTATCGCTTCTTCCCTCGAAGTAAAATCGGTGACCGTCGTGTGGCATATAGTACACGTTCAGTAGCTGGAACCTTATAGGTGTTTGTTTCTATACAATTAGCTTAGCGCAATGGATAAGTTGATTCACATACCCGGCGTATACTAGAACCAGTATCCCGCATTTCGCTTTCATCTGTAACTGTGGCACCAGTATGTTTAGCACAAGCCTCCAGAAGACTTGACTTGCGTTTCATCCCGAGCACCCACCGTCAGCACCAAATCTGCACTAATATAAAATTATTTCCGCCCATGTGGAATATTAAACTCGTCTTTTCAACACAAGATCCAAATGGACAGCTTAATTGTCAACTCTGCCAAAATAAACGCCACAATTGTCGTAATAAAACGCCAGATGTCTCGTAATAAAACGCCAGATGTCTCGTAATAAAACGCCAGATGTCTCGTAATAAAACGCCAGATGTCTCGTAATAAAACGCCAGATGTCTCGTAATAAAACGCCGGATGTCTCGTAGCGAGGGAAGACGCCCACTGTCTGTCCCAGTGACCAAGCACTAACAGAACTAGAGAATTCTCCTGTTTGAATACTTTTACACACTGGTTACACTGTACCAATGAGTGGCACACAGTGGACTCGTTGGTACAGTGTGTCACTGCAGGCGCCAAAGGGCAACCCTGCAGGAACTTTCCTTGGAACCTTCGAGGGTGTGTAACTTTTTATTTAATGCGGACCTAGGACTCCCGGGAGGGCTAGTTGGGCGCACGGTATTGGTTTTTTTATGCCCCATTTGGACGGGTCTCTAGACACGTGACTTTGCACCCGTGCACCCGTGCACCCGTGCACCCGTGCACCCGTGCACCCGTGCACCCGTGCACCCGGGTGTGTACACTGGTACACACTCTCGCAGGCCCCTGTAGACTTTGAGGGGTCAACCCTGTGAGAACTTTCCTTGGAACATTCGAGGATGTGTAACTTTTTATTTAATGCGGACCTAGGACTCCCAGGAGGGCTAGTTGGGCGCACGGTATCGAGTCTCAAAGGGCCAAAACCAGCTACGCTATTAGGACATTTAGCTGGAGCGTGCCACCGAAGCACGTGGTTCGAGGGACACGTGACTTTGAACCCGTGCTCCCGTGCACCCGTGCACCCGTGCACCCGAGTGTGTACACTGGTACACACTCTCGCAGGCCCCTGTAGACTTTGAGGGGGTCAACCCTGTGAGAACTTTCCTTGGAACATTCGAGGGTGTGTAACTTTTTATTTAATGCGGACCTAGGACTCCCGCGAGGGCTAGTTGGGCGCACGGTATCGAGTCTCAAAGGGCCAAAACCAGCTACGCTATTAGGACATTTAGCTGGAGCGTGCCACCGAAGCACGTGGGTCGGGGGGCACGTGACTTTGAACCCGTGCACCCGTGCACCCGGGCACCCGTGCACCCGGGTGTGTACACTGGTACACACCCTCGCAGGCCCCTGTAGGCTCTGAGGGGGTCAAGCCTGCAGGAACTTTCCTTGGAACCTTCGAGGGTGTGTAACTTTTTATTTAATGCGGACCTTGGACTCTCGGGAGGGCTAGTTGGGCGCACGGTATTGGTTTTTTTATGCCCCATTTGGACGGGCCTCTAGGCACGTGACTTTGAACCCGTGCACCCGTGCCCCCGTGCACCCGTGCACCCGGGTGTGTACACTGGTACACACTCTCGCAGGCCCTGTAGGCTCTGAGGGGGTCAACCCTGCAGGAACCTTCCTTGGAACATTCGAGGGTGTGTAACTTTTTATTTAATGCGGACCTAGGACTCCCAGGAGGGCTAGTTGGGCGCACGGTATCGAGTCTCAAAGGGCCAAAACCAGCTACGCTATTAGGAC
>Ga0163154_10002722_pt1 | contig 25408 bp, 22 predicted proteins | sample OliLakLV19MP9P1_FD_148649 | JGI IMG/M metagenome (GOLD analysis project Ga0163154, IMG submission 148649) | Freshwater microbial mat bacterial communities from Lake Vanda, McMurdo Dry Valleys, Antarctica - Oligotrophic Lake LV.19.MP9.P1 | ecosystem: Environmental > Aquatic > Freshwater > Lake >... | reverse complement strand
ATTGGGCGCTTGGCGCGGTGGGCCCACGTACCTTATTGCGCCAGCGGTTGGACGCGCTACAAGCCGCAACGTGAATACAGTTGACGTTCCAACGTCATTCCGTCCGCGCTTAGGAGCTGCCCCCATGACCGCCATCATCGACATCGTCGGCCGCCAGATCTTCGACAGCCGCGGTAACCCGACAGTCGAGGTCGATGTTCATCTCGAAGATGGCTCCATGGGCCGCGCTGCGGTGCCGTCGGGCGCATCGACCGGCGCGCATGAAGCTGTCGAACTGCGCGATGGCGATACCGGCCTTTACATGGGCAAGGGCGTGCTCAAGGCCGTCGAATCCGTCAATCACGAGATCTTCAACGCGCTTTCCGGCCTCGACGCCGAAGACCAGCGCGGCATCGACGCGGCCCTGATCGCGCTCGATGGAACGCCGAACAAGGCGCGTCTCGGCGCCAACGCGATCCTTGGCGTGTCGCTGGCGGTCGCCAAGGCCGCAGCCGATGCGTCGGCTTTGCCACTCTACCGCTACGTCGGCGGGACGAGCGCGCATCTCTTGCCGGTGCCGATGATGAACATCATCAACGGCGGGGCACACGCCGACAACCCGATCGACATCCAGGAATTCATGATCATGCCGGTCGGTGCCGAGAGTATCGCCGATGCGGTGCGGATTGGCGCCGAAATCTTCCACACCCTCAAGAAAGCGCTGAAGGACGCTGGCCACAACACCAACGTCGGCGACGAGGGCGGCTTTGCACCCAACCTCAAGTCGGCGGATGATGCGCTCGCCTTTATCGTCAAGTCGATCGAAAAGGCTGGCTATAAGCCCGGCGACGACGTCGTGCTGGCGCTTGATTGCGCGGCAACCGAGTTCTGCCACAAGGGCGTCTACAAGCTCGAAGGCGAGGGGCGCTCTCTCGAGAGCGCCGAGATGGCTGCCTACCTCGAAGACCTATGCAACCGCTACCCGATCGTGTCGATCGAGGACGGCATGTCGGAGGACGACTGGGCAGGGTGGAAAATCCTGACCGAGCGCCTCGGCAACCGCGTGCAACTCGTCGGCGACGACCTGTTCGTGACCAACACCACCCGCCTGAAACAGGGCATCGACACTGGCACGGCCAATTCGATCCTGGTCAAGGTCAACCAGATCGGCACGTTGACCGAGACGCTCGACGCGGTCTCGATGGCGCAGCGGGCGGGCTACACCGCCGTAATGAGCCACCGTTCCGGCGAGACCGAGGACGCGACCATCGCCGACCTCGCGGTTGCGACCAACTGCGGGCAAATCAAAACCGGCAGCCTGTGCCGCTCCGACCGTTTGGCGAAGTACAACCAGTTGATCCGCATCGAGGAAGAACTGGAGACCGCCGCGCGCTATGCCGGACGCAGCGCGCTCAAGGCGTCTAAAACGTCTTGAATAGAGCAGGTGGTGGCCGCTGGTTGGCGGTGACCCTTTGGGCTATGCTTGCTGGATGACGATCCAACAGAAAATCAAAATGACGGCTGCACAGTTCCGCGATTGGGCGGTGGAGCAACCGCGCCGTTACGAGCTCGTTGACGGGGAGCCGATCGCGATGGCGCCAGAGCGTGCACTGCATAATAGGGTGAAGGGTCTGATTTTCCGAGTTTTTCTACAAATCGTTGAGCGTGATGGTCTCGCCTGCGAAGTGTTCACCGACGGCATGTCGGTTGAGGTGCCACCGGTGGGGTTAGAGGGCTGGCGCAACTACGAACCCGACGTCTCCGTGCAGTGTGGCGTCGTGCAGGACCTGAATTCCATGGTCTTGCCAGCGCCGCTGATCGTGGTTGAGATGTCGTCGCCGTCCTCGCGCCGTCTCGATGCGGGCTCAAAGCTGACGGGCTACACGCGGGTGGCCAGCATCATCCACTACATCGTGGTGCTGCCGGACGACCGGCAAGTCATCCACCATCGTCGGCAAGGCGACGGCTTTCATACCACTGTCCATGACGCATCAGCCCACCTGCTGCTCGATCCTCCGGGGATGACGGTTGACGTCGGCTCGTTCTGGCCGCCAGTGCAACCAGAGCCTGCAACCTGAGCCTGCAACCTGAGCCTGCAACCTTAGCCTGCCTCGCGGGCCGAGCTGCGACGTCGGCTTAGTTCAACCGGTACTCCGCACCAACGAGGCGCAATTCTGCCGGGCGAACAAGCTGCGTCGACGCGACTGTGATTTTGAACAACGGTCCGTCCAAGGATGCTTTCCAGAAATCGAGAAAGCCGATCAGTTTTGGAAACTTTGGCGCCATGTCGTAGTCCTGCCAGACGTAGGACTGAAGGAGTGCTGGGTGATCGGGCAAGCGGTAGAGGATTTCCGCCGTCGTGAGGCTGTAGCCCTGCAGTTGGGCGAGGAAATCGGACGACGGGGAATGGGATGACCGTGATCGGGATGGCGGGTGCGGCATCTGTAACCTTTCGCGCTCGGGATGCGGCGACTCGTGGTCGCCGTGCTTTGATGCTACGGCGTGTCGCGCGAAAAATTCAAGATAAGTCTTTGATTGCAATTGCTTAGCAGCAGGCCTTGGTTGCTGCTGCTAAGCAATTGCGGCAGGTGGTCAAGTTTGTATGCCGCCGGTCTCAGCGAGCAGCTCTTATTAGCGAGCCGACGGTATCCGCTGGCCGCCCGACTTTGTTTCCCAGGGTTGAACCGCAAAACAAGCCAGTTTCTCACGCCTTGGGGATCAGCTTTGCCACCGTCTGCTCGTTGGGATTTGAACTTTCCGATAGGCCCGCGATTACGCCCGCCCGGTCTGCGGCTGGCCTGTTCTGGCTCATCTTCCGCTTCCCCTCCAGCCGGGTGATGGCAAGGCGGACACCGACGATGCCCTTGAGTTGCGCGGCCATGTAGTCCGCCGGTGCATCCAAGACGGACCACGGAGCGGCGCGTTTCGTCTCGTGCAAGTTTGTCAGACGGTCGACGATGTCATGCAACCTGTCGCGGTCGTCGAAGAACTCGATTGGTCCGTAGGCGTGGACCGCGACGTAGTTCCACGTCGGGACGACTTTTCCAGTCTCGCGTTTCGTCGCGTACCACGACGGTGTGATGTAGGCGTCATCGCCCATGAATATGGCCATGGCTTCTCCAATCGGTTGCTGTTGCCATTGCGGGTTGGCCCGCGCGACGTGCGCATAGAGCGTGCCCCATTCTCCCTCTTGGTCGTCGAGAAACATCGGCAAGGGCGATGCCATCAGCCCGTCGGATGATGTCGTAACGAGGCTAGCCAGCCGGACGCTCCTGATCGCGTCGTGAAGGCTGGCGCGGTCGTCGTCGCGAAACGCTGGCGGGATATACATCGGCCATCCTCCGAAAATCGTTATGTGAGAGCGAGTGCTTGAACCAAAACGTACTCAGGCGAGCCGGGGCGTCAAGTCGCTGGAACTTGCCCAGTCCAATCTAGCTCCGCTGCTTAGCTTGAAATTAACCGTAGGGGGCGCACCTTTGACGCCTGTTCTGCGTCCCCTGTTCCAGAGTTGGTGAAATCAAGGCGTTGGTCATGCGTAGTAACGAAGGCGGCCTCGCGCCGCAGCGCCGCCCGTTGTGCGGCGTGTCGATCCCGGCTGTCCTGTTGGCAGCCGGACTTGCCGCCGGTTGCGGCCACACTCAGCAATATGCGTATCCGGGCTCGGCTCCGAGTTCGTACGTCGGGGCTCGCACGGTCGCAGCCGCTACGCCGGTCGAGACGGTCGAGGTCGAAAACGACGGCATGCCGGTGCAAGCTGCACCGCGGGCCGGTATCCGCCAGGTCCCAGACGACCCACGCGAGCCGTGGAGCCGCAACTATGGTGGAGCGGCCTCGCCGCCGGTCCGCCGGGCCGATGGTGGCGCTTCGAGGCCGACCGCGAATGCGGCGGGCTCCGTTGCGGCGGGCTCCGCTGTACCGGGTGGCGTCGTCAACGGCTATCCGGTTCCGGTGGACTATCCGCCGGTTGGCGGCACGTATCGGCCGGTTGCCTGGGTGCAGCCGCGTTGATTGGCAAACAATGACGACCGGGCCCATAGGCATCTGCTTGTGGGTCCGGTCGAATTGGCCGGGTCCTCAGACAGCGCAATGAGTGTCACCGGATGGCATGGACGCGTGTCTTGCAAATCTCGACGCGGTAGCTTGACCGTGGCACGCCTGTGAGGCCTCGGACCGAAAGTTGCCATGCCCCCTGTTTCGCCCGCGACTGCTGCGATCTCGGTCCGCCGTCTGGTCGACCTGCCGGTGGCCGGTGGCGCTGGGTTCGGTGGCACCGTGTCCGCTGGTCCCGTGTCCGCTGGCACCGTGTCCGGTGATCTCGTATCCAGCGCAGCCGAATTGGCAATCGAGCGCATTTTTTTCGAGGCCGCAGGTGTCCGCACGTTTGCCACTGAAACCGAGCGCGCGGAGTTTCGGGAGCGCTGGCTCGGCCGCTATCTGACGCACGACCGCGCGCTGACGCACGTCGCAATCGTCGACCCAGCACAGCACGGCGAAGTCTCCGGCAGCCCGGACATCCTCGGTTATGTCGTCGGCAGCCACGACGATCCGGCACGCACGCTGCGGTTCGCCGACATCCCGTATTTCGTAGACCTCGCTGCCGTCACCGCGCGCTACCCCGCCCACCTCCACATCAACTTGACGGAATCCGCGCGCAACCACGGCGTCGGCGGAATCCTCATTGAGGCCTTCGTCGGCGACGTCGCGGCTGCCGGTTTGCCGGGCGTCCATGTCGTGACCGGCGCACGGTCTCGCAATGTCGGGTTTTATAACCGCCTCGGCTTTCTCGAGCGCGCCACGGCGACGTTCAACGACAACCCAGTCGTACTGCTGGGCCGTGACGTGTGATCGCGCGCTGGCGACCCGACGCGCCCGAATGGCCGAATTCATCCTGCCCGCGACGACCCGCTGCGGACGGCGTCCTCGTCGAGCCCGGGAGCTGCCAGCGCGATGAACCGGTAGGCGAAATCGCGCAGGAACCGGTCGCGGCGGATCGCGATCAGTGAGACGTTCTCATCAAACAGGTGGCTGGCGTCGATGAAGGCAAGCCGGGTGTCGCGTGACGCATCGTAGGCGATTGCCGTGATCACCCCGATGCCAAGCCCAAGTTCCACATAAGTTTTGATCACGTCGCTATCGAGCGCCGACAGCACCACGTCGGGATCGAGCCCCGCCTTGGCGAAGGTCTGGTCGATGCCGCGCCGTCCGGTAAAGGCAGCATCGTATGTGATCAGCGGATGAGCGGCGATCGCTTCAAGTGTCAGCTTGTGTGAGGCCGCGCTCGTCGCCAGTTCATGGCCGGTCGGCACGATCACGCCGTGGCTCCAGCGCAAGAACGGGAACGTCGCCAACTGTGGTTCTGCCCCGAGCGTCTCGGTCGCCATGCCGATATCGGCTTCGCCCTCGACAAGGCGGGCGGCGATTTCGGTCGGGTTGCCCTGCGTCAGGATCAGCCGCACTTTTGGGAATTGCGCACGAAATTTCGCGACGATCGGCGGCAGCACATAGCGGGCCTGGGTGTGTGTCGTTGCGATCCTGAGTTCGCCCTGATCGCGCTGGCTGAACTGCTCGCTGATCCGCTTGATGTTGCGGGCATCGATCAGCATCCGCTCGACGATGCCGATCAGCTCGCGCCCTGGCTCTGTCAAGCCCAGCAGGCGCTTGCCTTTACGCTCGAACAGCGTGACGCCGAGCTCGAGCTCAAGGTCTTTGATATGTTTCGATACGCCCGACTGCGACGTATTCAGGGCGTTCGCGACCTCGGTCAGGTTGAAGTTATGCTTGACCGTCTCGCCGAGAATCCGCAGCTGCTGGAAGTTCATGTCTTCGTGCCGGGTTATGCGCCGCGCACGTTACCGCGGCCAGTGGGGCTGGTACCAACCTCTACCAGTCACCGCCACAGATCACGAGCACTTCCCGCTGACACCCAACCGGCACTACTCGCGGTAATCCTGCAGACGCGTCGTGCGCAAGCCCGGCAGACCGTGCTTGTCGATCGAACGCTGCCAGGACAGGAACTCGTCCACCGTCAGCGTATATCGTTCACACGCCTCGTCGATCGAAAGCAGCCCACCGCGCACGGCGGCAACCACTTCGGCCTTACGGCGGATGACCCAACGCTTGGTATCTCGCGGTGGCAGGTCGGCAACCGTCAATGGGCTTCCATCTGGCCCAATGACGTAGCGCGCCCGCGCTCTCAACTGTTGATCGGTCATGTTACTCATTACTCGCTACTGACCACGCCTCACACTAACTCAACGAGCCTTAAGCCGTAACTAAGCGGGGATGTAGAAATGGTTTAAACCACTGCTTTGACGAATGTTTTTCGTGCGATTAGGGTTTATGTCAATGCCAAAATAGTACATTCGGCAGGACGACTGGCGAAGTCTTGTTCTTGAAACCAGCGGTAAACCGATCTTTAATGCGGACGGAACCTACCACGAGTGTTCCGTCTCAGACATTTGCCGCCCCCAGCGGCGAGGTTTGGAGCAAATGTCTGAGACATGAGGAACACTAGCAAGCTCTTGTTTCTAGTGTTGCTTTTGTATCTGACGTTTGGTTGAGACATCAGATGCGGGGACCAAACGTCAGATACGCAACACGAGCGCCCGAATTTTGCTTCTCATAGGCGGTACGCTGCGAGCAACCTGCCGCCGATGCAGTATAACGACTGGCAGCCAAGCGCGGCACAACCCCGCTGCTCGAGATTTAGCCCTGCCGCCAAATTAGCCCTGCCGCCTAAGGAGTTCGATTGACCAACGCTGCAAGCCAGAGCCGCGCCGTAAACGCCGACCGAAGGGTTGTCGTCGCGATGTCGGGTGGCGTCGATAGCTCGGTGGCAGCCGCGCTGCTCGTTCGCCAGGGGTTCGACGTGGTCGGCGTGACGCTCCAACTTTATGACCACGGCGCCGCGACAAGCAAGCCTGGAAGCTGCTGCGCGGGCCAGGACATCCATGACGCGCGCCGGGTCGCGGACACCCTGGGCATCCCGCACTATGTGCTCGATTACGAGAAGCGGTTTGCCGACAGCGTGATCGGTGCTTTCGCCGATAGCTATGTGGCCGGTGAAACGCCGATTCCCTGCGTGACGTGCAACGCGCAGATCAAGTTCAAGGATCTCCTCGACACGGCGACCGAGCTCGGCGCTGTGGCGCTTGCAACGGGCCATTATATTCGCCGCGTCGATGGCCCTGAAGGACCTGAATTGCGCCGCGCTGTCGATGCCGCTCGTGACCAGAGCTACTTCCTGTTCTCGACCACGAGGGCGCAATTGTCACGGCTGTGGTTCCCGGTCGGTGCGATGCCAAAATCCGAGGTGCGCGCATTGGCTCGCGAACTCGGCCTCGCCACGGCGGACAAATCCGACAGCCAGGACATCTGCTTCGTTCCGACGGGCCGCTATAGCGACATCGTCGCCAAGTTGCGACCCGACGCTGTCGAGCCAGGCCCGATCCTCCATGTCGACGGCCGCGAACTCGGCCGCCACGACGGCATCCTACATTTCACCGTTGGTCAGCGGCGCGGACTGCGCATCGCGGCAGCCGAACCGCTTTACGTCGTGCGCATCGAGCCGGAACGACATGCCGTGATTGTCGGCCCGCGTGACGCCTTAGCGACCCGTCGGCTGAAGCTGAGGGGGTTCAACTGGATCGCCGCGCAGACCCTCCCGTTGACGCCGCCAGCCGGCATGGCCGTGCATGCTCGCGTTCGGTCGACGCAGAAGCCGAAGCCGGCCGTGCTGCATGTCTGCGCCGATGGCCGGGTCGAAGTGGCGTTGATCGCTGAAGAATACGGCGTCGCCAGCGGGCAGGCGTGCGTGCTCTATGATGACGACGCGGACGACGCGCGCGTCCTCGGCGGCGGGACGATTTCTGGGTCTGCCGCGTCGGCAATGGTCGAAGCGGCCAACCTGGGCCAAGTTCCGGAAATCCGGGCAGTGGGCTGAGGCACAGGCCAACGCGGCCACGGCCTCGTGGAGGCCGGGCCTCGCAAGCGGACACGGCCTTGACAGGCGGCATTCGAAATTTCTATGTGTTCGCTCTGGCTGCGGAAGTGGCCCGATAGTGGCGGGATAGCTCAGCTGGTTAGAGCGGCGGAATCATAATCCGTAGGTCCCCAGTTCAAGTCTGGGTCTCGCTACCAATCTTTTCAACGACTTAAGGCGTTCGTCCCTAAACTGCGCGTTACTTTCGCACTTGCCTCGACAAATCGAGTTTCAGCCGCTTCGCGCCGCTTCGATTGCCGCTACATCGATTTTTTTCATACCCATCATGGCCGCAAAGACGCGTTGCGAAGCGGGGCCCCCACTTGCCAGCGTGTCGGTCAAAATCGACGGGGTTATCTGCCAGGAGATGCCCCACTTGTCCTTGCACCAGCCACACGCGCTCTCCTGCCCACCATTGCCGACAATAGCGTCCCAATAGCGGTCGGTTTCGTCCTGGTCGCTTGTTGCTATCTGGAACGAAAACGCTTCGTTGTGTTTGAACACCGGGCCGCCGTTGAGCCCCAGGCAGGCTACTCCAGCAACGGTGAACTCCACGGTGAGTACCTGGCCCTTTTTGCCGCCTGGATAGTCACTGGGCGCGCGGTGCACGGCTTTGACTTCACTGTCGGGGAACGTCGCGGCGTAAAACCTCGCGGCGGCTTCAGCGTCGGTATCGTACCAAAGGCAAATCGTGTTTTTGGCCATGGCTTATCCTCGGATTTGCGGAGCACAGCCCAATGCTACACGCACAACCCGGCGCCGTGATATGTCGACCGTCAATAATTTGTCTAAGATCGAAGATAGACGAGCGATCGATAAGGCCGGGTAGGGCCGGGTTGGGCCTTGCCAATCCGAGCGTTCTCGCATAAGTCACGACCGTCAATACACACGTGACCCACTGCGGCCTCCGCCGACAACGCGGAACGTCGCTCCGGTGGGCTATTTCCATTTCGCCAGCACCATCGCGGGCGTCGCGGAAACCAGCCTTCTTACGGGTTGCGGAGGTCAAACCGGAAAAGGCTTCTCAATCAATGACTGCGCCCGCATTTTCTATGCGTCAGCTGCTTGAAGCTGGCGTTCACTTCGGCCACCAGTCTCACCGCTGGAATCCGAAAATGGCTCCGTTCATCTACGGCGCCCGCAACAACATCCACATCATCGACCTGACACAGACCACGCCGATGTTCCATCAGGCGTTGCTCAAGGTCTCCGACACGGTCGCTGGCGGCGGCCGCGTTCTGTTCGTGGCAACCAAACGTGCCGCCTCGGACGCTGTTGCCGAAGCCGCCAAGAAGTCTGCCCAGTATTTCATCAACCACCGCTGGCTCGGCGGTACGTTGACCAACTGGAAGACCATCTCCGGCTCAATCCGCCGCTTGCGCCAGCTCGATGAAATCCTCGCCGACCCTCAAGGGCGGACGAAGAAAGAAATCCTCAACATCCAGCGCGAGCGCGACAAACTCAACCAAGCGTTGGGCGGCATCAAGGACATGGGCGGCACACCCGACCTGCTGTTCATCATCGATACCAACAAGGAATCGATCGCGGTTCTCGAAGCTCGCAAACTCGGTATCCCGATCGTCGCCATCGTCGATACCAACTGCGATCCCGACGGCATTGATTTCCCGGTCCCCGGCAATGACGACGCCGGCCGAGCGATCACGCTGTATTGTGACCTCGTTGCCCGCGCTGCCCTCAATGGTCTAGAGCGCGCGCAGGCCGGATCGGGCGTCGACATCGGCGCCATGGAGGCCCCGCCAGCCGAAGACCTCGGCGCCGCCGTGGCGTTCCGTGGCATCGAGGCAGCCCGCGGTGAGGCCGACGATCTCAAGCGCATCACCGGCATCGTCTTCAAGCTCGAGCAGCGCCTGAACGATGCGGGCGTGTTCCACTTCTGGCAGGTTGCCGATTTGGCTGGCGATCAGCTCATCGCGCTCGACCGCCAGTTGAGGCTCAAAGGCCAGATCCAGAAGGACGATTGGGTCGGTCAGGCGCGCAAGCTGATGGAAGCCAAGGCCGTTTGATGCCAGCATAACGAAAGCGGCGGCGGGTGCGTGTCGACATGCCCCGCCGCAGCGGTTTAGCTTCGACGCAAACCGGTTCGCAGTTACAGCCTCCAAGACTGTCTTGATCACGCAATACGCCAAGCTTAAGCGCAGCGGCGGTATCTGTCATAAACCTTGCGCCAGCGGGCCGGTTTGAGCGCTTTTTTGGGCGCGCACAACCCGAGCCAGCGCCAGCAAACAACGGACCCAACCCATGACGATCTCTGCTGACCTCGTAAAACAGCTGCGCGACAAGACCGGCGCGGGCATGATGGACTGTAAAAAGGCGTTGGCTGCGACCGAGGGCGACATCGAGAACGCCATCGACTGGCTGCGCAAGAAAGGCCTCGCCAAGGCTGGTTCGAAATCCGACCGCATTGCAGCCGAAGGCCTCGTCGGCATCTCGGCCAAGGGCAACCACGGTGTGCTCGTCGAGGTCAACTCCGAGACCGACTTTGTCGCTCGCAACGTCCAGTTCCAGGAGATGGTGCGCTCGATCACATCGATCGCTGGATCGGCCAACGGCGATGTGGCCACACTTCTGGCGGCCACTTACCCGGGTAAGTCGAGCACCGTCGAGGAGCAGGTCAAAGAGATGATCGCGACCATCGGTGAGAACATGAACGTGCGTCGCACGGCTGCGCTCGAAGTCGCCGACGGTTTGGTGACAGCCTACGTCCACAACAAGGCGGCCGACGACCTGGGCCGTATCGGTGTGCTTGTCGCACTCGAGAGCAAGGGCAGCACCGATACGCTCAGCGAGATCGGACGTCAGATCGCCATGCACGTCGCCGCACGAAACCCCGTTGCGCTCGACCTCGCCAGCGTGCCGCAGGATAAAATCGATCGCGAAAAGGCGATCATCATGGACAAGAACCAGGGTAAGCCAGCCCACGTGCTCGAAAAGATCGCAGAAAGCGCGCTGAAGACGTTCGCCAAGGAAAACTGCCTGCTCGAACAGGCGTTCGTGATCGACGAAAGCAAGAGCGTCGCACAAGCGCTCAAAGATGCCGAGAAGGCCGCTGGCGCACCGATCAAGATGACGGCGTTCGTCCGCTATGGCCTCGGCGAGGGCATCGAGAAGCCCAAGGACGATTTCGCTAGCGAAGTTGCCGGCATGGCGAAGACCTGACGAACGGACGCTCATTCCGGCGCATATCGGCGCGGGTCCAGTCGAGGGCCCGTCGCCTGGAAGCCGGGGCAGGCGCTTCAACGCCGTATTAACGCGCGTACCGTAACGTGACAGTTCAGCCCATCTGGGAGAACTGTCCGATGATGACGTTTCGTCTGCTGTCGCGTTTGGCGGTTCGGCCCATGGCAGCCATGGTCCTCTTTAGATTGACGCTGCTGCAGCCCGCCGTGGCCGACGATGCCTACGTGTGCGATGGCGGGCGGCTCTTTTATGCCCATCCTCAGACGCTTTCGAAGCTCAAAGCCGCCAACGTCGACCCCTGCAACGGCCGCGCTCTCGACCCTGCTCGACCGCAGGCCCTGCAGACGCCAGCACGAGCAAACCAGCCAGCGCCGCGTCCCGCGACATCGACTATGGCCCCGGGCAGCCGACCGCCGTCCGACCCGAATTCGCCGCTCTACAGCACGCCTCCGCCCGTCGCGCCACGCTTTCGCGACGCAACGAACGAACGACCAGCTTCGACGTCACGCGCGGCGCTGCCCGAGACCGTCTCGTCCAAGCCGGTGTCCATTGCCTCGGAACATACCAACTTCCGGACAGTGCCAATCCTGAATGCGGCGCCCGGCCAAGCGGCCGTTTACCGGCATACCAGGTAATGCAGCGTACCAAGTGACACGCAGAGCGTTCTGGTACGGCGGTTACCGTTTTCTTCACGAGTTGCCGGTAGTTTTTCCAAAGACCACTCTCGTAAACAAAAGACCTGCAATTGGCGGTGAGACATGCGGCGCTTCGATTTCGCTAACCTGCAAATTCTCGGCACGGTGGCCGCCTTCGGACTGATGACCGGGATCGTGGCGATCTCGTCGGTCGCCGTTGCCCAGACCGCACTGACGCCGCCCGTCGTCGATACAGAAAAATCGGAGGACCGTGCGCCGCCCGAGACGCCAGCGTCGGAGACCCGAGGTTCCGAGACGTCGGCGTCTGAGACATCGGCGTCTGAGACATCGGACAGCGCGCCTGCGGCGGAGAGACCCGCATCGGCCGGTGAGGAGGCAGCTGTCCCAGTTGGTCGGGCTGATCCAGCTGTCGCCACCGGTGCGCCTGTCGCTCCCGCCGGTGCCGGTGAACCAACGGCCTCCTCTGCACCCGCGCCGGCGCCACAACAAGCTGAAGCCGCACCAAACGCGGTTCCAGATCCCGCTACCGCCAAAAAGACCGATACCGACGGGCGAACGATCGTCCGCCTCAATCCGCTTCAGACCGCCCGCCCGGACCGAAACATCGTCGTTTGTGAAGCTGGCTGTGGCGGCACCCGCGTGGTCTATGATGGCGCCAACGGTGGCCCGGTTTCGGAAGCGGCTAGCGCTGTCGCACCGCAAGTCAATGCAAGCTGCCGCGGCGGCTGCTACGCCAGCCCTCCAGGCCACACCTGGGCCGGGTACGACCAATCGCGTGGTGTTACGGTCTCGGTGACGGCCCCCCGCCTGTTGGACGGCGAAGGCCAGTGGATGACGTCGGGGACACCGTCGTCCTCGGCGGCGCCTGGAATATCGATCAAACCTGGCATCATGGCAGCTCCGGCAGCGACACCGCAAACGAAGCCAGCCAAGGTCAAGCGCGACGACTGGATGGCCCGCATCAACCGCGAGCGCGAAGTCGACAAGGCCGCCAAGCCCGCCTCGGCGTCGGAGTAACGCGAGACTGACGACAGCCACTTGACGCCATTGGTGGCCCTGGACACGTGTTCGGGGTCGCTTTCGTTCGGCCCCCCGCGCCAAACAGTGGTGGCCGCTCCTATCCCGCACTATCGGCGGTAGCGCGAATCAGCCGATGCCAAACGCCGGTGATGGCGTGGCGGGTGCTTTGCATGCGGCGATGGCGTGGGACACTGTCGGCAGTTTGCGGGTCAGCCCTCGCCGGGATTGCGCTCGGCGCCTGCACGCATGCGCGATCCGGGCCGCCATCGGAGCATCTGGTCGACTTCGGCGTAACTCAACCGACCGCCAACACGGTCCACGTCTGTCACGCCTATGGCTGTCAGCGCAAAACCAAATTCCGCTTCTCAGACGCCGACCTCGCCGAGATTGGCGCCGTGATGGCCAAAACCCGGGCCGCCGACACCGCCCATGAGGAGCGCCGTGCCGTTGCTTACGCCATTGGCTGGATCGAGCACCGTGTCGGCGCGGCGATCGGCACGAGCAGCGATCGGGCCGGCATGGACTTCACCGCATCCGGCGATCCTGCACAGCAGGATTGCGTCGACGAGAGCACCAACACAACGTCCTATCTGCTGGTCCTGCAAGCTAACGGATTTCTCAAACACCACACGGTTGCGCGGCCGTTTGCCAAGGATCAGCTATGGCGCGGAGTGGCTGGCTGGACTCATTGGACGGCCGTGATCGAAGAGACCGCAGGCGGCCGCCAGCGCTGGGCGGTCGACAGTTGGATTTATGCCAACGGCGAGAACCCGGCCATCGTGGAGGCCGAGAACTGGTACGTGTCCGATCTCGATAGCCTGCCTCAGCAGTTACACTAAGGCATGTTTGCTATTCTTCGAACCGCAAACACACTCTAGCTCTTTGTTTTTGGACGGTTTTTCACGGCGAACCGCTTCACACTTCGCCTAAACCGCTCTAACTGCTAACGTACTGTGGCCGTCTTCAAAGCCTCGGGTCGACGGGATCGCTTTCGAGCGCCAGCACTGCAAACACCGCCTCATGCACGCGCCGCAATGGCTCCCGCGCAACGAAACGGGTCAGCGCTTCTTGCCCGAGGGCGAACTCTCGGACTGCCAAACCCCGTTTGCGGTTGAGCCCCCGCGCGCGAAGCCGGGCCAAGTGCTCAGGGGCGTCGTACTCCGGCCCGTAGATGATCCGCAGATACTCGGGTCCGCGGCATTTGATGGCTGGCTGCACGAGGCCGCGCCCGGTGCTCGCAATGAAGACAAGCGGCTTGACCACCATCCCCTCGCCGCCGGCCGCCACCATCTCCTCCCACCATGCGGACGCCGCCGCGACGCTGGCGGCATCGTCGAGCCTGACGTGGCGATAGCGTGTTGCGATCATGATGCCGCCGTCAATCAACGATGCCTCGGCAATCTGGTGAAGCTCGCTCATGTGCCAGTGGTGGTCCTTATCCGTATGAACGGCACCTTCGCTGGCCAGCAGGTGGAACGGCGCAATGCGGTAATCGTCGATCGACGTCACTGGCCAGCAATAGCGACGGTAGGCTTCGCCATACGCCGTCGTCCGGGCCAGCCGGGCCGCCGTTTTATCGCGCAAGGATGACAGCGATGGATCGCGCGCCGCAGCCTTTTCCAGCGCGGATGTGGCAGCGCGTAGACCGCTGTCGGCCGCCGACCAAGTCGCTGCGTACTGGTCCTGGATGAGCGACTGCGCCTTAGCCGACCACGGCATGATTTCGGCGTCGAGAAGCACCCAGTCGGTGGCCAGCCGCTGCCACGTGTCTGCAGCCGTCAGCGCCGAACGCACGCGGTCGAGAACGGCTTCGGTCGTCGCACCGTCACCGAAGAAGGCCCGCCCGGTGCGGGTATAGACTGCGCCAGTTTCCCCCGTGGCGACCCCGAACCGGGTCCGTGCCACGTCCTGGTCCCGGCACACGACGAGCAGCGCGCGCGACCCCATGTGCTTTTCCTGCGCGACAACGTCCATCACGCCGTCAGCCCGGAAATACGCAAACGCCTCGTCGGGATGCTCGAGCAATCCGTCGCGCAGCGTCGTTGCGGGCGGCGACATGGTTGGCGGTAAATAAATCAGCCATTTCGGATTGATCGCGTAGCGCGCCATGACTTCGAGCGCGGCGGCCGATTGGCCCTCGTCGATGGTAACCGTGCGACCCGACGCGAGCTTGATGATCCGCTTGCCGGTCACCAAAGACAGGTCGAGCAGATCGTCGTCCTGTTGCTGCAGCGTCAGGCCAGCCGCATTTCGCGGCAGAGCAAGCGGCCGGGTCGGCACCACGTAAACCTGCGCGGCAGGCACATCGACCAGCTCCTTTTCCGGCCACCGCAGTGCGGAGAGCTTGCCGCCAAAGCAGCACCCGGTATCGAGGCAGATCGTATTGTTGAGCCATTCGGCTTCGACTACCGGCGTGTGGCCATAGACGATCGTTGTCGCGCCCTGATACTCGGCCGCCCAATTGTAGCGCACCGGCAGACCGAATTCGTCGGTCTCGCCTGTGGTTTCGCCATAGAGGCAGAACTCGCGCACGGCTCCCGAGGAGCGGCCGATCATGTCCGCCTTGATGCCAGCGTGGCAGGCCGCGATCGCTCCACCGTCGAGCCACACATGGCTGACCAGTTGCTTAAGGAAGGTTTTGATCTCGTCGTGGAACGCTGGCGGTTCGCGCCCCATCTGCTCCACCGTCGCGCTGAGGCCGTGGGTGGGCTGGACGTTGCGGCCGTTGAGCCAGCGCTCGAACTTCACGTCATGGTTGCCGGGCACCGCCAGCGCAGTCCCATTGCCAACCATTGCCATCACGATCCGCAGCACGTCGGGGCTGTTGGGGCCTCGGTCGACGAGGTCGCCGAGAAACACGGCCCGGCGCCCTGCGGGTGGGGAAACCTCGCAGGTCCGCACGCCGCCGCTCTCGCCCCACGTCACGCCGTAGCCGAGCTTGGCGAGCAGTGCCTGCAACTCGTCCGCGCAGCCATGGACATCGCCGATCAGGTCGAACGGACCGGTCTCATGGCGGACGTCGGTCCACAACGGAATGCGCGTGATCCCGACCGCGTCGATCTCGTCGACGGAGCGGTATTCGTAGACATAGCGGAAGCCTTCCTTGTCGAGGGTGTTCACCCCCCGCCGTAGTGCCGCGTGATGATTGCGCACAACATGCGGGCCGAACTGGCGGTCCGGCCGCAGCGCGTTACGGTCGTGGCAGATGTCCTCGCCGGGATTGACGACGATGGCGATCGACAAGGCGTGCCGCCGTTTGGCAATCGCAACGAGATGCGCGCGGTCCTCTTTTCGCACGTTGGTTGCGTCGATGACGGTCAGCCGCCGCCGTTTCAGCCGGGTGTCGGCGATCGCGTGCACCAGCGCGAAGGCATCGCCCGTCGCCTCGAGGCTCGCTTCGTCGTCATCGACCAAGCCACGGCACGCGTCCGACGATACAATCTCGGTCGGCAGAAAATGCTTGCTGGCAAACGTCGACTTGCCCGATCCCGAGGCGCCGATCAGCACAACCAGCGCGAAGTCTGGGATCGTGATTGTCGTCTGCAGCTTGCCTGCGCGGCGCGGCTTGCGTTTGGCAGCACCGGCGCGGTTGCGGGTTTCCGGCTCCGTGTTTGCCGCGCTGCCTGCAATAGGCAGGGCCGTCGGCTGGCCGTCAGCTGTGTCGCTCATGGCGTCGCCCCGCGATCGAACACGGCCATTTGCGACGGCGCGCCGAGGTCTGGATCTTCGTCGCCGAGTGGCTCGATCCGCAAGCCGTAGCCGAACCGGGCAGCAACGCTGCTTGTCCAGGCCGCGAACTCGGCCCGCGTCCACTCGAAGCGGTGGTCGGCGTGGCGAAACTTGCCGGCCGGCAGTGTTGTAAACTTGACGTTGTAGTCGCGGTTGGGTGTCGTCATCACCACAAGTTGGGGCCGTGCCTTTTCGAAGATCACCCGCTCGACGTGGGCGAGCCGCTCCGGCTCGACGTGCTCGATCACCTCGACGAGTGCGGCCGCGTCGTACCCCACCAGCCGGGCATCGTGGTAGGTCAGCGCGCCTTGCAGCAGCTTGATGCGCGCGCGTTGTGCCTCTGGCAGCTGATCGAGCCGAAGCCGCCGTGCGGCGATTTCCAAATCGCGGTAGCCAATGTCGACGCCGACAATCTCGGTGAACTGACGGCCCGCCATCAACCGCTTGAGCAGCTTGCCACTGCCGCATCCAAGGTCGAGAATACGGCGCGCACCGGATGCCGCGATGATGTCGAACACGGCAGATAACCGCCGCTCGTGTAGCCCCAATGGCGCTTCGAGCTTGGTTTCCGCCGCAGCCTTGGGCGCCTCCGTGATCCCGTCCTCGTCGACCGGCCGGGGCGATCCGGTCGACCCGGTGATCACAGGATCGAAGGCCGACCCGGCCGCCGCATCAGCTCCCCCGTTTTGATCCCCCGCGATCCCATCCACCATTGCCGCACCACCGACGGCGTCCACCGCCGTATCGTCGGACAGCGCCACCAGCCGCTCGATCGCCGCTGTCGCCAACGATCGTTTGCGATGCATGTAGCGGCGCGCGATCACTTCGCGCAGGGGGTGGTTGGGCACCCACGTCCCGCCTTTGTCGAGCAATTTGTCGATCTCATCGGCCCCGAGGAAATAATGCTTCTTGAGGTCGAGAACCGGGATCAGCACATAAAGGTGGGAGAGTAAGTCTGCGAGGCGCACGCAGCCGTCCAGCCGCAACGTCACGTACGGGCTGTTACCCCACTGCGGCCACGCCGGATCGAGCGGGATCGGCTCGATGGTGACCTCGTACCCGAGCGGCTCGAACAGGTCGCGCACGAGTTTTGTCCCGCCGCCACCGCGCGCCGGGAGTGGCGTCACTAAGGCCAGCAACGGTATGGCGGTGCCAGCGAGTTCCGGCCGGTCTTTGCAGCGTCCGCCAAGCGCGGTTCGCAGCCCTTGAGCGATGGCAACCGAAAGAAATGAGGACGCCGCATACGGCCGATCATTGACGTACTGCTCGAGCGGACCGGTCGCCGCCGCGCCCTTGCCAGCCTCCGCGCCCGGTTTGCCACGGATCAGTGCGATGGGGTCGACGTCGAGGACGAGGGCAAACGTGCAGCGCTCGTCAGTGGCCTCGGTGTAGATCATATGCGCCGTGCCAAACGGCAGTACATGTTCGTGTGCACGCCCTGGGTTCTTATGCAGCAGGTAACCGAGGTCCGTGGCCGGGCGATGGGTGGTCGTGATTTCAAGATACATGGGCGGTCATAAACACCAGCCTACGCGATTTGGAAAGCGCGCCGCTTGCCAAGCGCTTTTTGGAGATATCCGTCCTGGCAGGCCAGCCGCGCCTCAGGCCTGCGGCTTCAACCTCGGGATGAACACCTGTGGTAACCCGATTTCATAGCTGTGCTGCCCGTCCGAACCGGTGGCCGAGCCTGCTGTGTCGGGGAACGAGACGACGACCCGCGTACCTTTACCGGGCGGTGACGTGATATCGATTTTTCCATCGTGCAGATCGACGAGGCTCTTGACGATCGACAGCCCCAGCCCCGCGCCGCGATGGCTGGACCCATGGGCCTGGCTCTCGAACCGTTCAAACACGCGTTTAATGTGGTCCTCCGGGATGCCGATCCCGTGGTCCTCGACGGCAAAGTTCATCACACCCGGCTCGCGCCATGCCGAAATGAGGATCGAGTCGCCGACGCGCGAGAAGCCGACCGCATTCGAAATCAGATTGTACAGGACCTGGCGCACGCGCGCCTCGTCGGCAACAAACGTGGTGGCGTCCTGTGAGAGGCCGATGTCGATCGTCAACTTCCCACGGATCGCCCGGTCACGAACGCCTTCGATGGCATCGTCGATGACGCGTGCGGCCGAAACCGGTCCGAGCTTGAGTTCCATCGCGCCCGCATCGATCGTCGCCAGATCGAGAATATTGTCGACAAGCGCCAGCAGCGCCTTCGACGACGACGTGATGTCGGCCAGATATTCCCGCTGTTTTGGATTGAGCGAGCCGATCAACGGGCTCGACAGCATATCGTTGAAGCCGATGATCGTCGTCAGCGGCGTGCGCAGCTCGTAGGACACGTGGCTGATAAAGCGGTTTTTGAGTTCGCTCGTGGCTTCGAGGCTCTGGTTCTTCTCAACCAGCAAACGTTCATACCGTTTGCTGTCGGTAACGTCGGTGAATGTCAGCAGCGTGGCTCCATCGGGCAACGGCAGGGCGCCGTAGGCAATCAAGCTCTGATCGGTCCGCGTCATAGTTCCAGTGAGGGCCTCGCGCGTTTCGGCAAACCCCGTCACGATGCCCTTCAGCGTGTCCCAGACGTCGCGGTCGCTAAACAAGGTCTCCGAGCGGCTGATGACGTCGGCGATGTGCGCCTTCGTCTCCGCCAGTGTTTCCGGCAGCTGCCAGATGCGAGCGAACGCGGCGTTGTTGAACTTCAACTTGCCGTCGGTGCCGAACACGGCAACGCCTTCGGTCAGGCTGTCGAGGGTCTCGCGTTGCGTCGTCAGCTGCTGGTTGAAGCGGCTTTCGAGCTCCAACTTTTGTGTCTGGTCGGCGTAGAGATACGTGATCCCACCGTCGTCGCGGGTCTCGGCCAGCACTTGCAGCGTGCGGCCATCGGGCAAATGCCAGAGTTCCTCAGCGCATGGGCTTGACCGCATGGCCGACAAAAACCGACCGCGCCAGTCGCGATAGTTGGTGGTCTCGGGCAACCGTCCGCCGTCGCGCAGACGGTCGAGCACGGTCGTCTCACTTGGCCCGGTCTTCAAAAAAGCCGGATCGAGCGCCCATAGCTTGGCATAGGCCTCGTTGAAGTAGGACAGGCGCCGATCGGCGCCAAAAATCGCAACCGCCGTCGCCACCTTGTCGAGCGTCCGTTCATAGGCCGCGCTGCGCCGGTCAAGTTCGCCTTGAGCTTCTTCCACCGCTGTCACATCAAGCGCAACCGCTGCTTGATACCTCGGCATCGGTAGCACCACGAGTTCGTGCGGCTTGCGCTCGCCACGCAACAGCAATTCCGCGCGTTCCCGGTACACGTCGCCGCGTTGAACCAGCCTCTCGACGGCCTGGCGCTGGCGCATTTCGAGTAACTCGATCTGCCTCTCGGAGACTTCGGCTGGCGACTTGGCATCGACAGCGGTGCAGTAGGCGCGGTTGACCCATGTCAGGCGGCCTTCGGGACCACGGAACCAGACGGGGCTCGGCAGGCTGTCGATCAGCGCACGGCAGGCGTCGTTGTCATCGCGCAAACGCTGATGCTGGTCGATAACGCGGGCAAGGTCGCGCTTGTAGCCGACGACATCGCGCAGGCGCAGAACGGCGCGCCCGCCGGCCGTTCGACCTTCCGCTTCGAGGTGGCCGCCAGCTCGGGTCTTGACGATCATATTAAAGGCACGGCCCTGATCGAACAGCGCGTCGAGGCCAGCCTTGAGGTCGGAGGCCGCAGCCGGCTCGAGCCATTTGCCGAAGCGGAGCAAATCGGGATTGTTGTCTGGCAGGCCCGGCACGCCGGTGAGGGCGTGGCTCATGATCTGCAACTCTTGCCCGGGCTCCCAGTAGATCAGAACCTGCGGCTCGGCTTTGAGGATGCCCTCGATGCTGACAAGCCGCCGCTGCAACCGGGCGTTCTCAGCCCGGACGCCATTGGCTGCACGACGCGTGGTGCGCACGGCATGCAACGCCGTCGCGCCGAGCAGGAGCAGCAACGCGCCAGCCAATCCAAGGGCGGATAACCGCTCGACGGGTGCGTGCTCAATGGCGCGGTCGGCGCTGGAAAATCCAAAGGCGATGACGAGCACCGTCACGATCGAAACGGCGCCGAGCGCGATAAGCTCGCCAGTATGCGGCGTCGCGGACGATCGGGTCGTCTTCAGTGTCGAGGATCGCATCGCTAACCTGGCGCAGGGGTGGTGATCGGCGCTGCTGGACGCGACTAACGGCAGCGCGGATATCTGGAAACGTGAGGGTAACCGAATCGGGCCATTTAGTATGCGCACACCGGCGACAAATCGGCTACCGGCTTGAAAGCACGATTAAAAATGAAAGACGGCGCGTGCAGCAATGCGACACGCGCCGTGTTGTTGTCAGACGTCTGGCTGGAGGTTCACCGGCAGCTCCGGCGCCCGGCCTCAGTAACGATACTGGTCGGCCTTGTATGGTCCGTTTTCCGGCACGCCAATGTATTCGGCCTGATCTGGCCGCAACGTCGTCAGCTTGGCGCCGACTTTTTCGAGATGCAAACGCGCAACCTTCTCGTCGAGGTGCTTTGGCAGCACATACACCTTGCGCTCATACTTGTTGGTGTTGGTCCACAATTCGATCTGGGCCAGCGTCTGGTTGGTAAACGACGCCGACATCACGAACGACGGGTGACCCATCGCGTTGCCGAGGTTACACAGTCTGCCTTCCGACAGCAGAATTATGCGACGGCCCGACGGGAACTCGATCTCGTCGACTTGCGGCTTGATATTGTTCCACTTGAAGTTCTTGAGGCCGGCGACCTGAATCTCGTTGTCGAAGTGGCCGATATTACAGACGATGGCGCGATCCTTCATCTTGCGCATGTCGTCGGTCGTGATCACGTCCTTGTTGCCGGTCGCTGTCACAAAGATATCGGCGCGAGGCGCTGCATCGTCGAGGGTCGTGACCTCATACCCTTCCATGGCAGCCTGAAGCGCACAGATCGGATCGATTTCGGACACGAGCACCCGGCAACCAGCTTGGCGCAGCGATGCGGCTGAACCTTTGCCGACGTCACCGAAGCCAGCGACAAACGCGACCTTGCCGGCCAGCATCACATCGGTGCCGCGACGAACGGCATCGACGAGGCTCTCTCGGCAGCCGTAGAGATTGTCGAACTTCGACTTGGTCACGGCATCGTTGACGTTGATTGCGGGGAACAGCAGCGTTCCAGCTTTCTGCATTTCATAGAGGCGGTGAACGCCCGTGGTTGTCTCCTCGGAGACGCCCTTGATGCTTGCAGCGAGTTCGGCGAACCAACCCTTGGGCTTTGAAGCCAGAAGCTTCTTGATCAGCGCAAACAGGATTTCCTCTTCTTCCGACCCGGCTTTTTCGAGGAACGCCGTGTCGCCGTTTTCCGCGCGCAGGCCGAGGTGGACCAGCAACGTGGCATCGCCGCCGTCGTCTAGGATCATGTTTGGCATGCCGCCGCCGTGCCAATCGAACAGCTTTGCCGTATAGTCCCAGTATTCAACGAGCGTTTCGCCTTTATACGCGAACACGGGGATGCCGACCTTTGCGATCGCCGCTGCGGCATGGTCTTGCGTCGAGAAGATATTGCACGACACCCAGCGAACATCCGCGCCGAGGTGCTTCAACGTTTCAATCAAAACGGCGGTCTGGATCGTCATGTGGAGCGATCCGGCGATCCGGGCGCCAGCGAGAGGCTGCTTTGCGCCAAACTCGGCTCGGAGCGCCATCAGGCCCGGCATCTCGCTTTCCGCAATGTCGATCTCTTTGCGGCCGAACTCGGCAAGCCCGATGTCCTTCACGATGAAATCCGTGTCCGTCATACGAGGCTCCTGGAGTTGCTGGCTGCCGGGAGTTGCCCGAAAAGCCGAGGGAATGCGCCGGTTGGGTGAACGAAAGGTTGCACGCTGAACACCGGTGTCAGCTGCGTCTATAAACGTCTGCCCAAGCGGGCGCAACAAGATATAAGCAAGTCTTTATGTCTCAGGGCGCGCTAGGTTCCGCGACGGCTGGAGCTGGGACCGTCTGAGTGTTCTTTGGAATGCTAAATAGAAAATGACTACGAACATTCAAATTTGCAAAACATTCGACTTGAATACGAAATGAGTTCGCTCCGCAATCTTTCAATCCGATTGAATTGAATTGTCCTTATTTACTCCGCCGCAACGATTGCGGATTAGTTTGAACGATGCAGGAGTTTGCTTTGGGAGTGTGTATCATGACGTTCAAACTACCGGCCTGGAATAGGCCACCACAGACATCACGCAGCTTTGGCGCCGATGAAAGCGGCGCCGTCGCCATCATATTCGGATTGATGGCATTCGTTATCTTCGGTTTCACCGGAGCTGGCATTGACACTACGCGTTGGCTCCAGGCGCGTCGGGTGACGATTGACGCCATGGAAGCGGGGGCGCTTGCCGGTCTTCGCGAGTATCAAGAAAACGGTGGCGACAAGGCGAAAGCCGAGGCGTTGGCTCTGGCCAACTACCGCGGTAACACGATCAATCGCATGAAGTTGAAGAACGACACCGCGAGTTTCGAACTTGTCGATACGGGTGCGCGGATCAAGATGGTCTCGAAAGGCAGCGCGCAGTATCTGCCAGCCTTTCTCCCGCTCATCGGCGTTGACGCCTTGCCCGTCGTGAAAATGAACGGGACGGAGAATCCTGAAGCGGAACTCGCCGTTGGTCAGAATTCGGGGACAAGCCTCGAAATCTCCCTGATGCTCGACATCACCGGCTCTATGAACGAGTCCGACGGGTCCGGCAGCACCAAGCTCAAAGCGATGAAGGAAGCGTCCAAGAAGCTGATCGACATCGTTATCTGGGAAGACCAGTCGAAGTACACGTCAAGGATCGCACTCGTGCCATTTTCGGAGGGTGTGAACCTCGGCGACTCGCGCGCCGCGCTGGTCCGAATCGCCAACCCACCATCGTCGACGAAGGTCAAGGACCAGAACAACAAAGACAAAACCTGGAAACTGACGCCCAATTGCGTCGTCGAGCGAACGGACGCGAATAAATATACCGACGAGTCGTACGCGAACTCAAAATTTGTTCCTCTCTACACAACCAGCGCATTTTGCCCGACGGCGGCTTCACCAATCATGCCGCTCGATAGTGACAAGACGGCCCTCAAGAAATCGATCGATGCCTACGAGGGCTCTGGCTTGACGGCGGGCCATATCGGTACGGCATGGGCGTGGTATACGTTGTCGCCCAACTTCAACGCACTGTGGGGCAACGCGAAGCACAATGCCCGGGGCTATTCTGACTTGTCGGCGACGAACGACAAGGGTCATCCTTCATTGGCGAAGTACGCCGTTCTGATGACGGACGGTGCCTACAACACGCAGTATTGCAATAGCACAAGTGGCAACTTGAAATACATCGGTATGCCCGACAAGAACAGTCAGCACTCGAACCGTGCAAATTGCACGTCGCCAAACGGCTCGTCGAACAGCCAGGCGCTGGCTTTGTGCACGGAAATGAAGAAGAAGGGCATCACGGTCTTTACGGTTGGCTTCCGGGTCGGGACATCGGAGAAGAACTTGCTGAAGAGTTGTGCGTCGGCGCCAGAGAAGTACTACGACGCCAAAGACGGCAACGCTCTGACCGCCGCCTTTACCGACATCGCCTACAAATTCGTGCCACCGTTCGTATCGCACTGATGGATTGTGGAGCGGCTGCTTGATGGGTTCGCCGCTCCATCGTCCCATCGCAAACCTGCACTGCGGAGGTGGATGTCGCGAAAGCGGCGTCCACCGTCGCTGTTTTTGACGCGCGGTAGACACGGCTGCCGGGGGAGGCTGGCCCTAACAGGCTAGACCATTGTCTTTTCAGTCGACGCACTCTTCACCGAAACCGGCTTCGACCAACCCGACGAGTGCAGTTAGTGCGGCTTCTGCATCCGGCCCTTGGGCGGTGAGATCTAGGAATGAGCCGGGGCTGGCGGCGAGCATCATGAGCCCCATGATCGACGTGCCACCGACCGTGTGGCCATCTCGCATCACCGTAACGGCGGCATCGAACGTCTCGGCACATTTCACAAATTTCGCCGACGCCCTGGCGTGCAGGCCTTTGACGTTGCGAACCAGCACCCGCGCCGATGCAAACCCATTGGACGCCTCGACATCAGCGCGCGACACCGCTCAGCGCTCCAGCCAGCATGCGTCAGGTCTCACCGGAGAGTTCCTGACTGGCGACCTTGATGTATTTGCGGCCGGCATCACGCGCCAAGCGCACCGCATCCTTGAGGTTCGTATCGCCGCGCAGGGCTGCGAGTTTGACAAGGATGGGCAAATTGATCCCGGCAATAACCTCGACCTTGGCATCGTCCATGACAGAAATCGCGAGGTTTGACGGCGTCCCGCCGAACATGTCGGTCAGTACGATGACCCCGTCGCCGCTGTTGGTTTTGGCGATGGCATCCAGAATCTCGATGCGGCGAAGCTCCATGTCGTCCTCGGGACCAATTTGAACGGTCTCGATCTGGCGCTGAGCGCCAACGATGTGCTCGAGAGCGGCCCGGAACTCACGGGCCAGTCCGCCATGCGTCACGATCACCAATCCGATCATGACCCCACCTTCCAATAAAACCCCAGCTCTCATACTAACTGACAAGGGTTCGCTTGTATTTCAAGTGGCAAGCCCGTGGTTTTCAAAGCCGCAGCGCCACGGCCAACTTGGCGGGCGTCGAGGCTTCGAACGGCTTGACCTGCATAACTGGGACCAAAACACCAAGGATGTTGCGCGTTTCGAAGCGCTCCGGCAGGCGCTCGATCGGGGTGTCAGCGTCAACCAGCTCGGCTACGAGACACAGGCGCGATGTCCGACTAACGGGCAGGTCCACGATGCCGACGCCCCGAACCTCAAGC
>Ga0163154_10002716_pt1 | contig 25431 bp, 23 predicted proteins | sample OliLakLV19MP9P1_FD_148649 | JGI IMG/M metagenome (GOLD analysis project Ga0163154, IMG submission 148649) | Freshwater microbial mat bacterial communities from Lake Vanda, McMurdo Dry Valleys, Antarctica - Oligotrophic Lake LV.19.MP9.P1 | ecosystem: Environmental > Aquatic > Freshwater > Lake >... | reverse complement strand
CCCCCTCCTCGGTCAAATTTGGGCGAATACCCCGACGGGTCGGGCGGCCTTGAGCCATTGCCAAGTTCTTCGCCGCAACCCAACTACGAGTCTCCTCAGCGTCCAGATCCCCACAGGTCGGCCCCATCAGATCCGTATTCACCTCGCCAGTGTGGGCCATCCGCTCTGGCATGACCCGCTCTATGGTCCAGAGGGCCAGCCCTCTGGGGAGAACGTCCCCGGTGATACGGGCTACCTCCTCCACGCTGAGCACCTCGGGTTTGAGCATCCCCACAGTGGTGCTTGGTTGGCACTCACCTGTCCGCCCCCAGAGCCTTTGCAGTAATTTCATGGAGCCTAACGACCTTGGATAAGCGCGTGTAAATACCGGGTAAAGATTTGATATGGAAACCTAACATTAGGACAAGGTGAGCGAACCAAGCATGGGGGAAGTCAGATGATCCGTTTGTTGAAGTGGCTGAGTAGTCTTTTTGTAGCTAAGGAAGCTGCTCCCTCTGTCTTGACCGTAGCTCCCAGAGTTCCCCCATCCCCGGCCCCCACGCGTCAACCCACCAGTAGCGAGACCCGGATTGCCTTTTGGCAAAATGCCATTTCCGCTAATTTCCGGCCTGAGATGCAGGAATTGGTGATTTATTTTTGCGTTACTCGCTCCGCTAGCCGCGCCCAAAATATTCAACAGTCGGTCCTAGGACAACCCGAAATCGCGGAATTCCCCTGCCGCGCTGAGGTCTTGCGGTTGGTGGGCTGGGAATTTGATAAGCCCCACGTCATGATCCAAGTCAGTGCCACCGGAGAACAAGCCTGGACCTGTGAACAGGTGAATGAAGCGGGTCTACGCGAACCCTTCGGCTACGTCGTCCTCTCCTCGGCCTATACTGCCGGACTCGTCAACTCCATGACCATCGCCCGTCATGAGTTACGTGAACGCTCAGTTCGTTTTTTGTTGAATGAAGACTCCTCCTGCCTGCGTCTGTCGTCCTAGAGCAAGGAACAACCGTTAGTCCGACGGCTGATACTGCTTTGGTCAAGGGTAGTTAACTAACTCTCCCTCAGGGATCAAAGATCGGGGACAATGGCTTAAGTGATGCAGGACACGTTTGGAGTCGCGCCTTTGTCCGGGGTCCCCATGCAAGCCTTGACCGTCCTTGTGGTAGACGACCACTCGGTATTCCGTAGCTGTGTGCGGCAACTGTTGGAACGCTCTGACCACTGTTGGCGTGTGCAGGAGGCCCAGTCTGCTGAGGAATGCCTGGACTTGGTGCATCGGGAGTGCCCAGACTTGATTTTGATGGACATTAACTTACCTGGTCAAGATGGCCTGACTGCCACCCGCGAAATCCTCAAACACTATCCACAATTGCCAATTTTAATTTTGACCAGTCTGGAGGTCGAGGAATACGAGGAAGAAGCTAAAGCCCTCGGCGCCTTGGGCATTATCTCTAAATGTGACCTGTCGGTACGGAAGCTCGAAGACTTAATGGCGGGGGTGGTCCATGGCTGAGGGGAGCGATAGTTTCACCGCCTTGGTTGGACTTGCCAATTTGGAGCAACTACAACAGGCGTTTGAGGAGATGTGTCAGTTGCCCGTAGTCTTCACGGACTTAGACCATCATCCTTTACTCACCGACACCACCGTGGGACCCCTGCGCTTTAGTGTGCCAATTGAGAGCAATGGGCAGACCATTGCCCGCCTCGCTTTTGGCCAGAGTGATGTCGCGCCCAAGGTAATGCGAGCGGTCGCCGCCACCCTTCAAACTATTGCTAACCTGATTGCTCAACAGGCCGCGATTGCCTACCAAAATAAAATTCTCAGTCAACAGATGGTCCATCTCTCGATTGGTGTCACCCAAGCCCACGAGGAGGAACGCCACCGGATTGCCCGTGAACTCCATGATGAAATCACCCAGGGCCTATCGAGCATTGGTCTGGGACTGGACCTAGTGATGATGGACCTCGGTGGGGAACACGCGGTCTACTCCGCCCTCGAACAACTCCAAATCCAGGCCACCGAACTGACCCGTCAGATCCGCCGCATGAGCCAAGACCTGCGCCCCCCGGCCCTCGATAATTTCGGCTTGGTCCCTTCGCTGCGGCAATACATCAAACGCTTTGGGCAACAGAAACAAGCCCCCACCGTGGTCTTCCAGGTGGAAGGTGAGATGTACCGCCAGCCCCCAGATATTGAACTAGCCATTTTCCGGGTGGTCCAGGAGGCGATGAACAACGCCTACAAACATGCTCGCGCCCATGAGATTACCGTGACCCTAGCCTTCGGAGAGGAATCCCTGGACTTGAGTGTGGTAGACAATGGGCGGGGGTTTGAGTTGGGGGAGGACCTGAGTTTGCTCGCCAGCGAGGGGCATCTCGGGCTGATTGGGATGCAAGAGCGCATGGCGGCGGTAGGTGGTAGATGGCAAGTGGAATCTAACCCCCAACAGGGTTGTCAAATCTTGGCTCACTGCCCCCGTGTCCTCGACCCCTCCGCCCCGTCTTAAGCCTCACGCCTACTGTCCGGTATCTTCCTCGGTCTTACCCGGCATGGCGGTCCTTGTGTTTTCTATTTGTTGGCGTAGTTGGTCAATTTCTGCCACTTGGTCCAGGTTGCCTGCTTGGGTGAACTGGGTGCGGGCAATTTCGAGTTGGGTGCGGGCGGCGGCGGGGTCGTCTTTTTGGAGGAGCCGGGCGAAGTTGAGCCGTGCCCAACTGGCTTGGGGATCAAGCTGGATGCCGAGTTCGTATTGGGTATGGGCTTCCTCGCTTCTGCCGCCTTGTTCTAAAAGTAGGGCTAGCTGTAAGTAGGGTTCAGCTTGGTTGGGGGCACGTTCGATGGCTTGGCGTAGCTGGGTTTCTGCATCGGGAACGGGGTCGCGGTTGGGGGATTCCTCAATTGGCGCAGGGCTTGGTCGGGCGGTGGGTTCCTGAGCGGTGCGTTCAGCCGTGGGCAGAGACTGAATTGCCGGGGGAGTTTTTTCCACAGCAGGGAATACATCTTTAAACACCGTGAGCAGACTTTTGGGTAACAAGAAGGGGACCGCCAGACCCAGCCCGACCGCCGCTAGGACCGCCGCCCCTAAACGTAAGCCTAGAGGACGCCTCTTCACGGGCGGGGCCACTTCCGTTGGCGCAAGGGCAGCGGCAGGATGGGAGCGGGTGGGGGTCGAGAAGGAAAGCAAGTCGGTGGTCCGGGTGGTAACGGGGCCGGGGGGTAAGGGCAGGGGCGCGGTTAGTCCGAGGCTGGCTGCCAATCGGGTGCTGACTAGCTGTAAATCAGCAGGGCGGTCAGCGGGGTCCTTGGCAAGACAAGCCATCACCACCGCGACTAGGGCAGCGGGTAGAGGCGTAGTGAGCAGGCGGGGCGGCGTAAAGTTGTGGGCTTGATACCAAGCGGGGAAGGTGTTGGTGTCTACTGCAAGGGGCCGTTCGCCGCTCAGCAGTTCGTAGAGGACCAAGCCTAGGGAGTAGATATCCGAACGACGGTCCAAGGCTTCGCCGCGCAACTGCTCAGGAGAAGCATACTCTAGGGAACCGATAAAGCTGGTGGTCGCCCCAAGCGTAACTGCGCTGAGGGCCTTGGCAATCCCGAAATCGAGAATTTTAATCGTCTCGCCCAGGGCAGCCTCGGGGACTAATAGTAAATTCCCTGGCTTGATGTCGCGGTGGATCACCCCGGTAACGGTCCTTTCCCCCAGTTGGGTCCGCATCTCGTGGGCGTAGTGGAGTCCTCCGGCAATCTGGAGGGCCAACTGGACGACTCGGGGTGCCGTCAGGGGACCCTCAGCACGGAGGACCTCCCCCAAGTTGCGCCCCGCCAAAAATTCCATCACCAAGTAGGGCTGGTCCTGCTCAATCCCGTAGTCCGTGACCTGAATAATCCGGGGATGTCCGCCTAAAATTGCACTGAGTTGAGCCTCACGCTCGAAACGTTGGCGCAATTCCTGGTTGAGTTCACTACCCAAGAGCGCGGGGGCGAGAACTTTGACGGCGACGGTCTTTTGGGCAAGCCGTAAATCCTGGGCCATGTAGACGCGGCCCATCCCGCCCCCGCCAATGAAGCGCGTCAGGCGGTACCGTCCAGCAATAGTTTGACCCGGCGCAACAGTCATCACACAGCCACCCGAGGAGCTAGCCGAAACTGATTAAGAGTGCCCCATCCATAAACTTCGCGCCCCGGACCCGGCGGCCCCGGAAGGCTTCCGGGAGAACCAAGTTGCGCCGTTGGTCTGCCACCCGCAGGGTCAACTCGGGACCATCTTGGCTCAGTTCGATTTCGCGTTTCTCAAAACCGGGCAAGAAAACCCGTACCGTCAACAACCGACTATCTACCGCAAGCCCGGGCGCACGGGTCGGGAATTGACTGAAATCTGGAACCGTCCAAGTCGTCCAGTCCTGGGGCACCCCCAGTGTTGTCGTCGGCAGGGGATCAAAGCCCGTGGGATCAAGACCCATGCCTAAAACCCCGACTACTTGAAGTTCGTAGAGTTCCGCGCTGCCCCAGAGCCGTTGGGCCTGTCGCACCCGTAACGGGTCATCGTCCGTGACCAGAAATAGCATGACCTGTTTACGGGCAGCCTGTTGAGCACGTTGGAGCAGACTATTGAGTTCGCCGCCCTTTTGACCGACTTGGCTGGTACTGAGCGTACCCGCAAAAATCGCGCGGCTGAGTGGTTCCCAAAAGGGCATCAAGGCCAGGGAGACCGGCGAATTGCGGAAGGCGTCCTGGAAGCGGCGGGTATACCAACTCAACTGGTCCGGGGCCGCCAACAACCGCAATAATGACTGGTTGGAACTCAGACTCAACACCATCAAGTCGTACTGCTGGTCCCAATCGCGCAGGGCCAACAACAGAAATAACTCATCGAGTCCCGGCAGGACACCCAACTCCTGACCATAGACATTATTGAAAAATGGCGTACGTAAATATTCCGCTTCGAGAGCCCGAATCCGGTTCCAGTTACGCTCCAAGAAGTCCGTCGTCCGGGCTTGAGTCACCCAAAGATTCGGCTCGACCTCCACCGGGTCGCCCTTGGCAGAATTTGCAGTTTGTTGGAGCCAGCCCGTACCCAGGTCAGCGGCCTGTTGACCCACCCAAAGGACTTTCATCCCAGCGCGGGCGGCAGTGCGGGCACTGGCGAGGGTCAAGGCTTGTTCTCGTAAACCATCTAGTCCCAAAAAAGCTAAGGTTTTCGACATGGTTACAGTGGTCCTGCCACACGGGCGCAGAGAGAGGAAGCGGGGACAAAAATGGGGACACAACGCGCCGGGAGGTCCAGGGGTTCACGAGTGCGCGGGTGCAAGATACGACGGCCCAAGCGATGGCGACTCGAGAAAGTCCCGAACTCTTGCAGACGGACTTTACCGCCCTGGGTCAGGGTCTGGGCAATCTCGTCTAGGGCGGCTTGGAGGGCGGCGGTAGCTAGCTGTTGTGAGAGTCCATCCACGCGGTTTGCCACGAGACGGGCTAAGTCTTGGCCGTTGAGATCCACGGACTTTCCTCAAATGGCTTCGACTTCATCAGCGAAAAACCAATTACGCAGGCCATCCTGGAATTCCACCACATAGCCAAAACCGTAACCATCGGCAATCCGTTGCCCCCGGACGATCCCGACCTCACCCACTTTTTGCGCCACGCGACCTCCCACCAGTCCGTCTTGAATCCGTCGAATTCGTACTTTTTCCCCTGCTTGGATCATGACCTCTGCCTTCCCATCGAACTCAGTGTATCAGGCAGGGAGGAATAGACGAATCATGCCCGCTGTTAACCTGAGCTTAGGGTTGCGTCTGTACAATCAAACGGACAGTTTAGGACAAGTCAATGAAAAAATGGCTTCTGGTGTTCGCTACTTTATTTCTCGGGTCAGTCCAAGCCGCGCCCAGTACCGTGACTGAGATTAGTTATCTCGGTCAGGCGACTTTTCCCACGGGCACACTCTACAATAATACCCAGGTGGGCGGACTCTCGGGGATTACCTACGACAGCAGCCAAAATCTTTATTACAGCATTGCCGATGACCGGAGCGTGATTAACCCGGCCCGTTACTACACCCTCACCATTGACCTCAGCACGGGCACCCTCAACAACAGCAATGTAGTCTTCACCGGGGTCACGACCCTCCTCAATGGCAGTGGACAACCCTTCGCCGCTAATAGCATTGACCCGGAGGGGATTGCCTTGACCAACGGCACGCTCTTTATCTCGTCGGAAGGGGAAGTCAGCACTAACCAGATTCTCAATCCCTTCGTCAACCGTTTCACCCTGGCGGGACTCCAGACCCAAGTTTTACCCATTCCTACCAAGTTCTTGCCCGGGGGACCCGTTCCCACGACCGTCGGTATCCGCAATAATTTGGCCTTTGAGAGCTTGACCCTGACCCCGGACCAAACTGGACTCTACACGGCGACAGAGAATGCACTCGTTCAAGATGGACCCACTAACACCCCGACCAGCGGCGGGCTATCCCGGATTTTGCGCTTCAACCTGACCACCGGGCAGCCCGAGCGTGAGTTTCTCTATCGCACCGAACCCGTCGCCCAACCGCCCATACCCGCCGGGACCTTCAGCACTAGCGGCTTAGTGGAGTTATTGGCAGTGGATGACGAAGGGACTTTTTTAGCCTTAGAACGGTCCTTCTCCACGGGAGTCGGTAATTCAGTCAAACTCTTTGAAATCTCCCTTACCCCTGCCACCGACATCAGTGGGAACGCCAGTCTCAGCACCACCGAACTCAACAACATCACCCCAGTTCGTAAACGCTTGGTCCTGGATTTAAACACCCTCGGGATTACCTTAGATAACTTGGAGGGCTTGACCTTTGGACCCAATTTAAGCGATGGTCGCCGTTCGTTGATTATCGTCAGTGATAACAATTTCAGCCCGACCCAGTTCACCCAGTTTCTCGCCTTTGGGGTGCGCTTGGCTCAACGCCCCATCCTTCAAGATGTCCTTCCTGGTAAAGGCTATGCGGGGGAGAGCTTGACCTTGACGGGAGCCAATTTCACCGGAGCGAGTCAAGTTACTTTGAACGGTACCCCTATCCCCTTCACCGTCCTCTCGGATACGCAACTCACCGCCACAGTTCCGACGGGGGCCACCTCCGGGCCGCTTACTATTACCACTACTCAAGGCACTGGCACGAGCGCGTTTAACTTTAAAGTAAATACGCTCCAGTGGCAGAGTGTGGGGGCAGCGGCTTTTGGAGGTAACTACAGTGAATTTATCTCGCCGCCGGGTATTTCTATTATCAATAGGTACGGACCTGCCGATATCCTATGGCGTAACCAAGTCACGGGTGAGAATGCAGTCTGGGTCTTAGACCAGGGAACCTACCAGGGTGCAGCGGCTGTCCTCGGCGTTACCGACCTCGACTGGGTAGTGGGTGGAACGGTGGACATCACACCCACTGATCTTCCCAATCTCACCACACAGTACATTTTTTGGCGCAACCGAGCTACCGGCGAGAATGCGGTCTGGCGTATGGCGGGTCCTGTTTTCTTCGGCGCAACGTTCCTACCCAATGTGGTGGACTTGGATTGGGAAATTGTCGGTACGGGGGACTTCAACAGTGACTTTCAACCGGATCTCCTCTGGCGCAACCGGGTCAACGGAGCTAACTCAGTCTGGATTTTGAACAACGGGACCTACCTCAGCACCACGGACCTCTTGGGCGTGAACGATCTCAACTGGGAGATTGGTGGCGCGGGGGACTTCAATAGCGATAGGAAGGCCGATATCCTCTGGCGCAACCGGGCGACTGGGGAGAATGCGGTCTGGTTTATGGACGGGGCTAGTTTTGTGAACAGCACCTTTATCCTCTCGGTCCTCGACTTGAACTGGGAGATCGCGGGAGCCGGGGACTTCAATGGGGACTTCAGAACCGACATCCTCTGGTACAACCGGGTGACTGGGGAGAATGCCATCTGGTTCATGGATGGGATCAATTACGTAGCGGCTAATCTCTTGCCTACCGTCTTCTGAAAGGCCCTTCCGCTGACATGAATACCGTTACTTGGGCTTCCCCTGTAGTACGCGGGCGGGTTTGAAACCCGCCCTACCCCGATCCATGATAGAAAGAATGAACGATTCACCATCTTCGTTCAACGGCATACTTGTCAAATACGATGTCTGCGCTAACAATGGGAAGCCCTTCAGTTAGTGCTTGAGCAATTAGTAGGCGGTCAAACGGGTTACGGTGATAGAAGGGAAGACTTGTAATTAGACTTAGATGCTTTAAGGAAATGGGTAATACTTCAATTTCGTTCTCTAAAATTTGCTGGGGAATAAATTGCTCAAATACATCAGGAATATCAAGTTTACCCAAGCCAACCTTAATGGCAATTTCCCAATAATATTCTCATTTTACATAATCGCGAAAATCATCTAGCGGCGCATCAAAATCAGGAGCGATACTGAGCAAACCTTTGGCACTACCACGCTGACGACGTTTTGATGTCTTTAGGTCAGGAGGAATTTCTTGAACTAAAACATGAAGTTGTCTGCCCTCTAGTTCAGCAAGGAGTGTTTCATCAAGAATGATGTTTCCATGTTTGCAAGTGGCTTTGAGGAAGATCATGTCCTGGTCTCTAGCGTAAATTGGACGTTGACTAGGTGTATCACACTTATACCACTGCCGCCAATTTGGTCACTATCAGGTTGAGTAGTTGAAGGCAGAGGCGATCCCCCTAGTCCCCCTTGTCAAGGGGGACAAAGAGTCTGATTAAGTTGCTCTGGCTCAACAAGCTCTTAAAGTCCCCCTTGACAAGGGGGATTTAGAGGGATCGCTTGTGGCTAAGGAAGCACAAGCAGTTGTTGGACTCGCGCCACAACTTCATCTAAAGATTGGTGGGCCGTGTCGAACCAGTGGGTCATGAGATTGCGGCGAAACCAAGTGCGTTGGCGTTTGGCGTACTGACGGGTTCTGAGGACAGTCTCCTGGATTGCCGCCCTTTCAGAGACCTGACCCGCAAGATAGGCTCCCATCTGTTCGTAACCCAAGGTTTTGAGCAGGGGGTGGGTAGGGCTGTACATTTCTTGGAGTTGCCGGAGTTCGGTGAGCCAGCCCTGGGCCAGCATGGCCTCGGTACGGGTCTGGAGACGCTGGGTATAACCATCTGGGTCCAGATAATCGAGACCCACAGTCAGCACGGGATAGGGGGGCGGCTCCACCCGACGCGGGGGCGAGTAGCCCAAGGTTAAATAGATTTCTAGTGCCCGCAGGAGTCGCACCCGGTCCTGGGGATGAATTTGAGTCGCCCGCTGTGGATCGAGTCCCTGGAGTTTGTTGTGGAGTTCTGGGGCCGAGAGCGGTTCTAGACCTGCCCGTAATGCAGGAGCCGGGGGCACGGGTGGGATAACTAGCCCTGCCGTCACCGCTTGGATATAAAGCCCCGTCCCCCCAGCCAAGATGGGGGTACGCCCCTGTCCATGGAGCTTTGCTACCAGGTCACGAGCAGCAGTTTGGTACTGGGCAACCGTGTAGGTCTGGTCCAGTGTACACAGGTCGATTAAGTGGTGAATCACGCCCGCCCGCTCCGCCAGAGTAGGCTTAGCCGTGCCGATATCCATTCCCCGGTACACCTGCCGTGAATCCGCCGACAGGATTTCGGTATCCAGCCGTTGTGCCAAAGCGATAGCGAGCGCGGTCTTACCCGTAGCCGTGGGACCGACGATGACTAAGAGTGGCAGTGAATTAGACACGCTCTTTATGATATCGTGGGAAAGTTTGCTAATTGAGTTCAAGACCATGGCCCAACCGAAAAAGAAGACTTCTAATACCAAGCGCAACCAGCGACGGGCACACTGGCAGCGCAAAGCTGTCGTCACCGCCGAAAAAGCCCTCGCCCTGGGTAAATCCATCCTGACGGAGCGCGGTAGTTTCTATTACCCCGTCAAGGAAGAAGCCGAAGCCCCCGCCGAAGAATAAAGCTGTTCCGGCGTATAGCCCAGGCTTGCCAAGAAATCGCCAATCAGATAGAGCGACCCACAGAGGACGACGGGATGCTGAACTTTGGCTAGGGCGGTGGGAATATCCGGGCAAGCTGCACTCAGAGCTAAGTCGGGGACAAGGACGCGGGCTTGCTCTACCAGAATCCCTGGGTCAAAGCCCGACGCATCCAGCACAGGGACAGCAAAGAACTCATCCCCAGACCGTAATAGGTGCCCCAGGACACTCGTGCTGTCCTTAGTTTTGAGCATCCCTACGATCCAACTCACGGGACCGCCCCGAGCCGTGACGAATTCACGGAGGGCAGCGGCTCCCTCGGCATTGTGGGCACCGTCCAAAAAAATTGTTTTTCCGTAGGCAGTAATTTGTTGGTACCGTCCGGGCCAATGGGCACGCTCCAGACCCCGTTGTTGTGCAATCAGTGGAATCCGCCAACCCTGGGCGACGAGTTCTTGGACAAGGCCGAGGGCGACCGCGCTGTTTTGGGCTTGGATTGCGCCGGGGAGACTGGGGGTATAGGTGACACCGTAGGCTGTGTAGGTCGTGCCGTGTCGGGTTGCTGGGGGAACTACAGTGAGAGGAGCGTTTTTTTCACGGGCGATGGTTTGAATTACACCCAGAGCAGTGGCAGGCAGGGTGGCGGAAATTACGGGGACACCGGGCTTGAAGATACCCGCTTTTTCTCGGGCAATTTGTTCTAGGGTGTCGCCTAGGAGATTGCAGTGGTCCAAGCCGATGCTGGTAATGGCAGTGACGAGGGGCTGGACTATGTTTGTCGCATCCAGACGGCCCCCCAGACCCACTTCCAAGACCATGCCATCCAAGTCCAGTTCAGCGAAATAGAGGAAAGCAGCGGCAGTCAGGTATTCAAACTGGGATGCGTCCGCTTGAGTTGCGTGGGGCGCGATATCCGTTAACACCCGGTCTAGGTCATGGGCGGGAATGGGTCGTCCATTGACGGTAATGCGTTCGCGCCAATCCACAAGATGCGGCGAAGTATAACGACCAATGCGGTAGCCCGCCTCTTGCCAGATTTGACTGACAAAAGCACAGGTAGACCCCTTGCCATTAGTTCCCGCCACATGGACACAGGGCACCCGCATTTGGGGCTGACCCAGACGGGCCATCAATCCCTGCATCCGTTCCAAACCCAGGCGAATCCCGGAGTTTTGTAAGTTGTCCAACAGTTGCGCGTAGTGGGGCATGGTCTGAACCGGCTGGGAGCTTGGGTGATAATCGAATTACCACTACCAGCCTGACATGGACCCCAACCAACTCCAAGACCTCGTGCGCCGTTACCAGTCCCAGGTAGATTTTTTGCTGATTCGTTGGGAAGAAGCCCAAGGGACCGATATCGTCCTCTCCCGTGAACTTCAGGAGACCTGTAGCGAAATTTCGGCTCAGGGCGGGCAGGTGCGGGCCTGTTATCGCGGTGGTTGGGGGTTTGCCTCCTGTAATCGCGTGGACCAACTAACCCAGTGTGTCGAACAGGCCATCCGGGGTGCCCGCTTAGTCGGTCAGGAGACGACTATTCTCGCTCCCGTCACTCCGCAAATCGCCCATTACGGACTGGATCGCGGTTGCACGGACCCCCGCCAAATTCCCCTAGAAGAGAAATTAGCCCTCTGCCAAACCTATAACCACCTCCTGCTCAAGCATCACCCCCGCATTACTAGCACCAGCGTGCGCTACGGGGATAGCTGGCAGCAGGTCACCCTCGTCACCTCCGAAGGCAGCGTCCTCAGTCAGGCGTGGGTAGACCTGGAGATGCGCTTTGCGGCTCTGGCTACATCAGGAAATCAAGTCCAGACCGGGCGCGAGACGCTGGGTTCAAGACGGGGGTTTGCAGACCTGTTGGGTTATGAAGCCCAAGTGCAGGCGGCGGCAGGAAGGGCGGTGCAGGCATTGGACTTACCTGGGGTCCAAGGCGGGGTCTACACCGTGGTAATTGACCCGATTTTAAGTGGCCTGTTTGTCCACGAAGCCTTTGGGCATCTGTCGGAAGCCGATACGGTTTACGAGAACCCGGACCTGTTAGAGACGATGAGCCTAGGCCGTCGTTTCGGTCCTAAAGGACTGCACATTCTAGATGGCGCGGCCCCTCCCGGACACCGGGGTAGTTATCATTTTGACGATGAAGGCACCCCCGCCCGTCTCACCCCCTTGATTCGAGACGGCGAGTTAGTTGGACGTTTACATTCACGAGAGACCGCCGGACATTTAGAAGAAGCACCCACGGGGAACGCCCGTTGTCTGGACTACCATTACCCCTCCTTAGTCCGCATGACCAACACCTGGATCGCCCCGAGCCACACGGACCCCCTCACGCCCCCGGTCAATACGTCCTTACCCGTCCAACCCGAGAACATCCGCGCCTACTACGCGAGCAGTGGTGCTTTAGCGGGGATTGAGCGGGGTTTACTCTGTGTCAATTGGCTAGGGGGGATGACCAATGGCGAGATGTTTACCTTTGCCGCTGGTCAGAGTTGGCTGATTGAGCAAGGCGAGCTTACCCAAGCGGTGCGGGATGTGAATCTGTCGGGAAACGTCTTTGAGACCCTAGCGGACATTGAGTGGATCGGGTCAGATTTCTTTTGGGATGAATCCGGGGGTTGTGGTAAAGGCGGGCAGAGTGGGCTGGCGGTGGGCTGCGGCGGGCCGAGTCTGCGAATCCGTGACCTCCTCGTGGGCGGACAGTGAGCTAAGGGGGTCGGCCTAAAAAAACAGTACATAGGTATTTTTGAAACTAGCTTCTGGCGACTAAAGCGAGTCGGCGTCAAACCGAGCATAATCGCTGGGTCAGACCACCCGTTTACGTTGTCAATAAACGAGCGTGGGCGAGGGCGAGTTGGTGGTATTGCTCGGCATGGTGAATGAGCTCAGCGGCTTGGGCCATGGTGACACTGCGGATTACCCGCGCTGGTACCCCCATCAAGAGACTGTGGGCAGATGCGGATTTTGTGACCACCGCCCCCGCCGCCACGATGCAACCCTCCCCCAGCGTCACTCCACTCAAAAGAATGGCCCCAATCCCAATCAGCGAGCCCGTACCCACGATGGCGGAGTGAATGACTGCCCGATGGCCCACCGTAACATGGTCGCCCAATTGGGTAATGAGTCCGGGATCACCGTGGAGGATGGCCCCGTCCTGAATATTTACTAACCGACCGAGAGCAATGCGCTCCACATCCGCCCGGACCACGGCACCGTACCAAATGCTGACTCCCGCCTGGACTGTGACCCGACCAAGAACCGTGGCGTTAGGAGCAATAAAGGTAGCTTTAGTCAAGTCCGGCGGGTCCCCAAAAAACATAATGGCTGCTCAATTTCACCCAGGGTAGCTGAAATCGTGTATTTCCGTCCTCGGCAAGACTAGTTTGCGTTCTTCAGTTGTAAGGTGCTGCCACTCCGCCAGGGTTGTCAGTGGCAAGGTCACAGTAAAAGCCGTACCCTGGTCTAGCCCCAAACTGAAAGCTTGGACCCTGCCGCCGTGGGACTCCACTAGATTACGGACAATGGCGAGTCCCAATCCCAGCCCCTCCTGCTGATGAGTTGTATTACTCTCAGCCTGCCGGAACCGCTCGAAGACGTAGGGCAAGAAAGTCGGCTCAATCCCAATACCCGTGTCAACAATCGTAATTTGAACCTGGGTAGCATGGTAACACAGTTGGACCGTGACCGTGCCCCCGGAGGGTGTGAACTTGATGGCGTTACTCAGGAGGTTCCAGAAGATCTGCTGGAGACGGTTGGCATCCCCCCAGACTCGATGGGTGGTCGGGGTCCATTGCCAATCCAGGTGGATAGATTTAGCCAGGGCAGTGGGTCGTACCGTACCTAGGGCCAATTCCAGCGGCACCCCTACATCTACAGGGACGGGCTCTAACCGTAGTTTTCCAGCAATGATGCGCGAGACATCGAGGATATCTTCGATGAGTTGGTTTTGTAATTTGGCATTGCGCTCAATCGTATCGAGGGCCCGTTGGGTAGCCGGGGGGTCGAGTTTGCCGCGCTGGAGGATCTGGGTCCAGCCCAGCATGGCATTGAGGGGGGTGCGTAACTCATGGGAGACTATAGCTAAAAAATCATCTTTGAGACGATTCGCGGTCTCGGCTGCTTGGCGGGCCTCCTCTGCCTGAGTGCGTAACCGTTGTTCTTCCAAGAGTAGGTGGGCACGTTCAGCCTCGACCCGTTTGCGGTCGCTCACATCCCGCGAATTGACGACGACACCCCGGATATTGGATTCCTGCAATAGATTGTTACTGATTGCCTCAATATCTATCCAAGATCCGTCTTGATGCCGAAACCGAAACTCGATCGGCACGGCGACCCCCGGTTGCTGAATCGTCTGACTGACCTTAGCGCGCACCGTTGGGATGTCTTGAGGATGGAGGTAGAGAAACCCATTTTTGCCAATCAGTTCCTCGGGCGCGTAACCGAGAATCCGTTGACTCGAAGGACTCACGTAACGGATATTACCGTTACTTTCGAGGATAGTAATAATGTCAGAGGAATATTGGACGAGATTGCGAAAACGTTCCTCACTCTCCTGGAGAGCCTTGGCCCGGGTCGAGTTGCGATTCCCGACTAGATAAAAAGCAGTCAGGATAACTAAGACCGAGGGGACTACAAACCAGCCCTTGGTCATCAGGCTCACTAGGTCCGTCATCGTATACCTCACTAGGTCCGTCATCGTATACCCCCGCTGCTGCTATCACAATAGCCCAAGACCCCGCTTACAGAAATTGCAGGCCAATTCACGCCGTCAATCCCAGCTATGGTGAGAGAACCCAAGCAGACCCCGGCGACTAATTGATGAAACCTTATTTCGCTACCGTGGCACGGGGCCTAGAGCCTGTCTTGGCCCAGGAGTTGACCGCCCTCGGGGCCACTGACGTTAAGCCGGACTTTGCCGGGGTCCACTTCAGCGGGGACCAAGCCCTGCTCTACCGAGTGAACCTGTGGTCCCGGTTGGCCTTCCGGGTGTTGGTGCCTCTGCGTGAATTTATCTGTCCTGACCGCGAGACGCTCTATCGAGAAGTTCAACAAATTCCCTGGGCTGACCACCTCTCCCCCGGTCATACCCTGGCGGTGGATTGTACCGGCGGGGCCAATACTAGCCTCAACCACACCCATTTCAGCGCACTCCAGGTCAAAAACGCGATTGTGGACCAGCAACGCACCCAATCCGGGCAACGCTCCAGTGTGGACGCCCAAAAACCGGATCTCCGGGTCAATCTCCACTTACATCAAGACCGGGCTGTATTGAGCCTGGATAGTTCCGGGGAGAGTCTGCACCGCCGGGGTTATCGTACTGCCGTCGGGATTGCGCCGCTCAAGGAGACCCTGGCGGCGGCTCTATTGGATCTCGCGGGCTGGCAACCCGGACAGGTTTTTTTGGACCCGTTGTGTGGCGCGGGGACTCTCCCCTTAGAGGCGGGGTTGAAGGCGTTGCGGATGGCCCCTGGTCTACGTGCCCATGGGTTCTGTAATTGGCCCGACTTTGACCCCCAGTTGTGGCAGCGTTTACAGACAGCGGCCCAAGACCAAGAACTGGCTGACCTTCCGGCCCCCATTCTGGGGAGTGACCATGATCCCTTGGCCTTGATCACGGCCCGCGCCAATGCCCAACGCGCCGGACTCGCTCCCCATATCCCCTTCACCTTGACGGCTCTGGATGAATTAGAAGCCCCCGCACCCACCGGAGTCCTCCTCTGTAATCCCCCCTATGGCGAACGGTTGGGGGATGCTCAAGTCCTAGGTGAGCTTTACCGCACCTTGGGCGATATCTTTAAACAACGTTTTAAGGGCTGGACCGCCTTTATCTTGACCGGGAATCGAGAACTGGCTAAACAGGTCGGCCTCAGGACCGCCCAACGCCTCCCGGTCTACAACGGTTCCTTGCCCTGTACCTTGCTCAAGTACGAGTTGTACTGAAAGTCCCTCCGCCCCGCGTGGTGGGGGACCAAGGCGAAAACGGCAGAAGTAAAGTTCTTATGCTTGCTCCCCTACCCTGCTCGTGGGGGAGGAGCTGGGGGTAGGGGGCGACTGTAACCCTTGCAATTCCTACCAGGGAGGCAGTCCCCGCTGTTGATGTAGGGTTTTTTGTAGCCCCATGATCCAGCCGCGCATCGTCCGCAGTTGACGCAGGCTCTCTCGGAAACTGGGTAAGTCTAGGTCTTCGAGTTCAAAAAGTACATGAGCTATCCGGTCGTGAATTGTGAGCAGTTCGTCTTCGAGGTTCGTCAGGGTGAAGTATTGCTGATAAATCCCCTCCTGTTCGGGATAGAAGGCAGCAGCGAGTTGAAGGGTGAGGTGGGCGGCGAGTTTGGGGCGGTCTAGGCTGTCCTCAGCAGCGGATTCCAATAAATAATCGTAAATATCACCGGTCTGATAGAGACGACGGGCGATTAGGTTGACCCAGAGGCGATCGGTATGTAGGGCGGTCGGGTTCGTGATGATTAAGAGGGGCAAACCGGGTTTAGGAGGCTGTCCGGGTTCCTGGGTCAAGATAAAAGGAACCTCACCCACGTCGGCAATGAGAATAGTTTGAGCTAGGGCAAGGTCGGGGCTATCCGGGTGATGCTGAAGACCCGTCAGCGTGAGCCGGGGGTCCTGGTCGCCCACTGTGGCGGGGTAACCCAGGAGATTGAGCGTCAGCCGCAAACCAGGATCAGCAACCCGGTGGGGAGCGCGGTGAAAGCATTGCACCGTGGGCCAAGTAGCCTGAGCTTGTTCCTCTAGCCAGACCCGCAACCCGTGATAGTCCTCATAACGACACAAAGACCAACCCAACACAGGTAAGAGCCGTTGTCGGCCCACGTAATCACTCAGCCAAGGAGCCTCATTGGGAATGATTTCGGATTCAGGTGGTTGAGCAATTTGGTCGGGCCAATCCCGGACGACCCGCGCTGAGGTTTCAATGAGAGCAGTGACGAGGATTGCCAGGAGGTCAGCGGCAATCAGGTCTAGGACTGGGCCAGCAACTAAATCACGACCCGCAATTTCTGTACTCGGGGTGATGGACCAACAGACCCCGTGGGCAAAAAAATATTCCGCCACTCGGGGCTGGGCATGGTTTTGACTAGCGCGGGCAAGGGCTTGGGTAAAACTCGCACTATTTAGCGGTTGGTCTTGCCAATAAACTACATGGGACGGCTGGCGGTAGGTCCAAGTCACTAACCCATGGACGGTCGGGCAGACCAGATGGGAGGGGGTAGCCGGTTCAGCCATGGTGGGGATCATTGGAAACCGCCCCATAGTACCCGCCGCCGCCTACTTTTTTTTCCGAGTTTGAGCGGTGATTTCAACCTGGGCCATTTGTGCGTCCTGGAGCGATTGCCCAGTAGTAATGAGGAAGACATCATCCAGACTAGGACGGGATTGACCAATGCTGAAAACCGGGAGGCCCTGAGCTTTGAGGTAGCTCTCCAGGCGGGCTAAGGCTTGCTCGGGGGAGGTGACAACCAGATTCAAAGCATTACCCTGGGTCCGGTTGAGGACGACTTCTCGGACAAAATCCACACCCTGAAGTAATGCAATCCCTCGCGTCGCAAGTTCAAGAGGGGTAAATTCCTGGAGCCGGACCGTAATCCGGTCGCCGCCCACCCGGGTCTTGAGTTGGTCCGGGGTGCCCTCAGCCAAGACCCGGCCCTGGTCAATAATCGCCACGCGATCCGCCAAGACATCTATTTCCTCTAAATAATGACTGGTCAGGAGAACCGCAATCCCCTGGGACCGCAACCCCTTCAAAAAAGCCCAGACCTTGAGCCGGGTATTGATATCCAGCCCCACCGTCGGTTCATCCAGCAGTAAGACCTGGGGATTATGTAAAAGTCCACAGGCAATATCCAGCCGCTTTTTAATGCCCCCAGAATAGGAGCCAATTAAGTCGGTGGCATACTCATTTAGCTCCAGTAGTTCCAGCATCCGTTGAATCCGCAAGCGGCCCTCAGCGCGGGACAGGTGATAGAGGTCAGCGTGGAGTTCCAGCAGTTCACGGCCCGTGAGGACCTTATCTTGCGCGACTTCTTGGGCCACATAGCCGAGACAAGCCCGCACTTCACGGGGATACTGGCGCACAGAGATACCCGCCACCCAAAGCTCGCCCCCGTCGGGCCGCTCCAAAGTTGCCAGACAGCGCATCGTCGTCGTCTTACCCGCACCATTAGGTCCCAGCAAACCGTAGATCTGACCGGGCTCGACCTTGAGCGAGAGGTCCACAACAGCAGGTTTGGTACCGTAGTTTTTTTGAAGATGGTCAATGGCAATGGCAGTCACAACAGAAACCGGATGCTATCTACCCCAATAGTGACAAACAACAACATCAAATAAAAGATCGAGAATCGAAACAAAGACCGCGCTTCCTCTAGGTCATCGGGCCGACCCATCAAGCGCACCATCCGCTGAATAAACACCAACCCCAAACCCAAGGCCCCGACCAGATAAACCCAACCCGTCACGCCCAAGGGGAAAAGTAACAGTGTCACAACCACCGTTGCCACCGTATAAAAAAACATCTGTTGGGTCGTTGCCCGGTTCCCCGCGACAACGGGCAGCATCGGGACCCCGGCTTTACGATAATCCTCGCCAATAAACATCGCCAAAGCCCAGAAGTGGGGCGGGGTCCAGAGGAAAATAATCATAAATAGAGCCAAGGCCGACCAATCCAGACGCCCCGTCACCGCCGCCCAACCCACCAAGGGCGGAATGGCCCCCGCCGCCCCGCCAATCACAATATTCTGCGGGGTGGTGCGCTTGAGCCAGAACGAATAGACCAGCACATAGAACAAAATCCCCAACTGCGCTAAAAACGCGCTGAGCAAATTGGCAAAAGTTGCCAGGGTTACAAAGGAAGCCCCCGCCAAGAACACCCCGAAGACAATCGCCGGTCCCGGTTGCAGACGACCCGCCGGGAGCGGACGGTTGCGGGTGCGCTCCATCAGTTGGTCAATATCCCGGTCAATCACACAGTTAAAAGTATTGGCACTACAGGCGGCCAAAGCCCCGCCCAAGATCGTCGTCAAGAGCAACACCGGGTCCACATGACCCCGCCCCGCCAACCACATCGCCCCCGCCGTCGTGATGAGCAAGAGCGAAATGATCCGGGGCTTAGTCAGTTGCACATAGTCAGCAACCCGGTTTTGCCAAGATGAATCGAGCTTAAGATCAGCCTGTTGCACGGACTCCATCCTTGTATGAAAATTTCACGACCTCAACCCGGAAGCTCAAGACCGTCATTACCACGAGACTGGCAAATAAACTAACCCCCACGACCAAATGCGCCACGGTCAAAAGCGGGACCTGCAACTGCAAAAGGTAAGTGGCAATCCCCAACCCCACCTGCACACAGACCAGCCCCAAGGCCGTCAACGCCCCGACCACCACGGAGGAACCCCAGTCCACACTGTGCCAAGTCGTCGCCACCACCAAACCAACCAGTAACAACGTGGGGATCACGCCCCAGAGATGGTTGTGCATCACCTGACAGAGGGCGGTATCCGCCAGACATTGATGGAGTGCCCATTGAGACGCCACTAACCCGCCCAAGATCAGTTGTAAATAGGTCATCAGCGCGGCAACTAAAGCCACCCAGGGGAGTACACCCACACTCCGGGCCAACTGAGGACGCGGACCCATCGCTACGCCAATCGTCAACAGAACTGCAAAAAATAAACTCGCCGTCCCCAGATGCGCCGTCACAATATCGAAGCGCAGCAACTCCGTCACGGTCAAAGCCCCCAATCCGCCTTGGAGAAGGACGAGGACCAAGGCCAGACTCACCGCCCAGGGTACCCAACGATCCAGACTTCTCCGTCCCCACCAACTCAACCCAGCCAGTCCCAAGGTCATCGCCCCGACCACCGTGGCAATCACGCGATGGAACCATTCCCAAAAAATTGTGCTATCCATCTGGTCCGGCAAAAAGCTGCCAAAACAAAGCGGCCAATCCGGGCAAGCCAGCCCCGCATCCATCACCCGCGTCATCCCGCCCACCGCCATCAAAAAAATCGTCGTCCCCGCAATCAAGAAACAACCCTGGCGGACGATCATCCCTACCGAGGGGGTAGTCGAAGCGGATTCAAAGGTACGCGTCATCGCTTTATTTAGCCCAGTCCTCCCACGTTAATTGGGATCTTCCTAGTCGCGGCATACCTTTAGGGGGTTTTTAGGAAGAATGCTGGTTTTACCTCAACTCAATAGGCTCTGGACCGCCCGCCCCAACCAACTCACTAAATTCTGGCGACTGAACTTGAGGGCGAGAGAATTGATGCAGTAGCGTTTCCCGGTCGGGCGGGGACCATCATCAAAAATGTGGCCCAGATGGGCTTCACAGACCGCACACTGCACTTCAGTCCGTCGCATCAAGAAACTAAAATCCGACTTGAGCGCGACATTTTCTGATTTAAATGGTGCCCAAAAACTAGGCCAGCCCGTACCCGACTCAAACTTAGTTTTCGAGGTGAAAAGGGCCGTGTCACAACACACACAACCATAAATCCCCTCTTGATGATGGTTGTGGTAAGCCCCAGAGAAGGGCCGCTCGGTCCCGGCCTTGCGCGTAACCTGAAATTGTTCAGGGGTGAGGAGTTTCTTCCATTCAGCTTCGGTCTTACGGACTTTCATGATTGCTCTTCGCCACTACAGGAGGATACGTTTTTTAAGGAGGCTTGGGTTCCCCGCTCATGGCAACAGGTCCCAGACAATCGGAGCTTGGGTATTCAAGAAAAGCACCCGGTCAGCTTCAGCCTCACTAAAATCCTCCTGGGCCTGTTGTTGCGCCGCAATGAGAGAAGCATCGGCATCGGCAATATCCCCCGTGCGAGCCTCAAGCCGAGTCCGCAACACCTCCTCCCTGCAGCGACAGGCCAAAATTCGTACTGTAACCCCTAATTCCTCAGCAAGAGCGAGGATAGGCCCCCGTTGTACTTGACGGTCATACTTGGCATCCAGGATCACGGAGAACCCATTTTTTAACAGGCGTTCAGCCAAGTCCGCCATTTGTTGATAGGTCTTCTGGCTGAACTCAGCAGTGTAGAACTCAGTAGACAGTTTCTCCGTGAGGGGATGGCCCGCCAAATGTTTACGCACCGCATCAGAGCGCAGGTGAATTGCCTGGGTCCGGAGGGCCAATTCCCGCGCCACCGTAGATTTACCACTCCCCGATAACCCTTGCATCACATAGAGCTTAGGCGTTTGGGGCTGGGTAAACTGCCACGCGAGACGATAGTAGTTCGCCGCCTGAGTTTGGGCTTGGGCCTTTTGCTCAGCCCCGATACCGGGATCATCCAATAAAAAAGATGTGACTTTTGCCCGTACATAGGCCCGGTAGCTCAAGTACAGGGGCAACAAAGGCAGCCCCGCCCAATCCCCGGTCCATTCCAGACAAGTATTCAAAAAACGATTGGCAAGGTCCGGACGCTCCCGCGCTACCAAGTCCATCACTAGAAAACCAATGTCACTGAGGACATCAATAAACCGGAAAGGTTCATTAAACTCGATGCAATCAAAGACCACCGGCTGGTCCAACAAACAGATATTCCCCAAATGCAAATCGCCGTGGCACTCCCGGAAACGGTCGCCCGCCACCCGCGCCTGGAGTAGATCCGCCTGTTCCTGAAAAATCTGGTCAGTGAAAGCCTTAGTCTGGGTGAACTGTTCGCGAGTCTGAGCGACCCCGATATAACGCTCAGTCTGTTGGTAATTATCATCAATCGGCTGACGGGCCACCGCCGGGTCCCCGAAACTACGGATGTGGTCATTAACAGCAGCCTCCCGATAAAACCGCGCCATCTGCTGACCCAACTGTTCCATGTGGGCGAGCGTCACCTCCCCACGGACAAAGAGGTTACTAAAAAGACAATCTTGGCTAAACTCGCGCATCCTGAGTGCATATTCCACCACCGTCCCCGTACCATCTAGCTGATAGGCTCCGTCCGTCTCGGTAATCGGCAGAACCATTTCATAAAGGTCTGGAGCCAGCCGTTGGTTCAGCCGTAACTCCTCCGCACAAAAGAACTGACGTTTCGCCAGCGTCGAAAAATCCAAGAAGCCAAAATTAACCGGCTTCTTCACCTTGTATGCCCGAGTCCCCGTCAAAAACACATAGGAAATATGGGTCTGTACGAGACGCACCGTCGTGACAGGGTGGGGATAAAAACTAGGTTCAAGCATCCGGTCAATCAGGTTCGTCATAGGTAGGCATCCACGGTATTTCTCAGCATAAGCGCAAGAGGCCCCTCTGCCCCATACCCTGACCGGGCACAGGCGTGGTGGGGGACCAAGGCAGAAGAGCGAAGATACACGCGCAAAACCCCCACATATCCCAGCAAACTAGTCCAAAGCACAGCAACCCACCCGCAAGCACCTATTTGTCGAAAACCGGATAGCTCCTAGACGAAATGGTAAAATGCGTAACGAAATCACCCTGGGGAAAAGACATGGCGAGAGTATTGGTGAGTGACCCGGTTGACCCCGTAGGCGTTGAGATCCTGCAACAGGTCGCCCACGTAGACGTATTGACCAACCTAGCCCCGGACAAATTGCTAGCCAGCATCGGCGAATACGACGCCCTGATGGTACGTTCAGAAACCAAAGTCACCAGTGCGGTGATTGAAGCCGGCGACCGATTGAAAATTATTGGGCGAGCCGGAGTCGGCGTAGATAATATTGATGTCCCCGCTGCCACCCGCCGGGGCATCATCGTCGTCAACTCACCCGGCGGCAATACCATCGCCGCCGCCGAACACACCCTCGCCCTGATGATGGCCCTAGCCCGCCACATCCCCCAGGCCGACCAATCCGTCCGCGCCAATGAATGGACCCGCGCCAAGTTCCTGGGTGTCGAACTCTATCAAAAAACCTTGGGCATTCTGGGCCTGGGCAAAATTGGTTCTCACGTCGCCAAAGTCGCCCGTGCCCTCGGCATGAACGTCCTGGCCTACGATCCCTACATCTCGCCCGAGCGGGCCAGCCAGTGGAACGCCCAACTCGTAGACCTAGAGACCCTGATCCGCAACGCCGACTTCATCACCCTCCACTTACCCAAAACCCCCGAGACCACCCATCTCATCAACCAGGAAACCCTGGCGAAGATGAAGCCCTCCTGCCGCATTGTCAACTGCTCACGGGGCGGCATCGTAGACGAAAATGCCCTCTATCAAGCTCTCAAAAGTAAACAGATCGCCGGGGCTGCCCTGGATGTCTTTGCCCAAGAGCCTTTGAAAGAGAGCCTTTTACGGGACCTAGGCATGGAAGTGATCCTGACCCCGCACCTGGGAGCCTCCACCGAAGAAGCCCAAGCCAATGTCGCCATTGATGTTGCCGAACAAATCCGCGATGTCCTCCTGGGTCTCCCTGCCAAGTCCGCCGTCAACATCCCTGGTCTCAACCCCGACATCCTGCAACAACTCAAACCCTACCTGCTCCTGGCAGAAACCCTGGGTTCGCTGGTCGGTCAACTGGCTGGGGGCCGGGTAGACACCCTAGAGATCCGTTTGCAAGGCGTCCTGGCTGAAAAAGACGCCAAACCCCTCCTGGTCGCCGCGCTCAAGGGCCTACTCACCCCCGCGCTCCGTGAACGGGTCAACTACGTCAACGCCCTGATTGAAGCCCGCGAACGGGGCATCCATGTCATCGAGACCCGTGATAGTTCCGGGCAGGATTACACCGGGTCGTTGTACCTCGAAGCACGAACGAGTGGTATTCCCCGCTCGATCTCCGGTACCCTCTTGGGCGAAGGCGAAGCCCGGATTACCTGTGTAGACGGTCTCCCCATCAACGTCGCCCCCAGTCAGTTCATGCTCTTGACCAACCATCAAGATATGCCGGGGATCATTGGTCGGGTCGGCTCCCTGCTGGGGAGCCAGAATGTCAACATCGGCGGGATGCAGGTGGGCCGTCAAGTCGTCCGGGGCGAAGCGGTCATGGTCGTTTCCCTCGATGACCCGTTGCCCGAAGGCATCCTCAAGGAGATTAAGTCCATGCCTGGTATCCGCGATGCCTACGTACTAGCCCTCTAACACTAACGGGGCGGGCTCTTAGTTTCGGGCGGCAGGGTGTAGGTAGCACGGACCTGACCGCCCGTGGTGGGCGCGGCGATAAAGCGGCTCTCATCAATGGCGTAGGTCACGGACTCAGCCTGGATCGTGTTGCCCCCCTGCTGTAAGACCGAGACATTCCCCTGCATCACCACCGTGCGTTCTTTGTTATTGAAGGTTGCTTTTTGGGCGGTGGCGATAATTTGACGGGCCGGATACTCAAAACGGATATTCCCGGTGGCAGTCACGACCCCCGCCGTCGCCTCTTGGACATCAGAGGAGAAGGTGGCATTGGTCTTGCTGCCCTCGCTGATGTTGTAGCTCCCCGTCACCTGTTGGCCCGTGGGAGGTTCGGCCTTGAGCCGATTTTCCCGTAAATAATAGGTAATTTTTTCAGCACTAAGTTGGTCACGGTCGCGCTGGTCTACCACCACATTGCCGATGAGTAAGACTGTTCCTTGTCGTCCGTTATAAATCGCCTGTTTAGCACGGGCAGTCAATTGACGGGAGGGATATTCAAGCAGGACATTTCCCCGGGCCACTACCACGCCGGTGCCGGAGTTGGCTTCTTGCACATCGGAGCGGATAGTTAAGTTGTTACTTTGCGCCTGGACGGGCAGGACCAGCCAGAGGGCGAAGAAAAGAAGAAGGCGCGTGATCATGTTTCGACTTTAGCAGAAAAGGGCCGGGGAGCCGGGGGATGTATGTTATCTTCAACTCCATGTCCAGTCCGCTTTTCAACACCCTGCCCGCCATTGACCCCTTGACGTTCCCGGACGCGGTTTTCCAGGGCGACACCGTGGTTGTGGACCTCAAAGGACGCAACCTGAGCGCGGCCAACCAAGTACGGACTCGCCCTGCCAAAGGCATTACCTGTACCCTGGGCAACCCCTCAGGCCAAAAAGTAGTCCACACCGCTGATACCCTGACCATCACCGTTGAGATTGACCCCAAAACGCCGCCTGGGGAAAAATATCTCTGGGTCCAAGCTCCGACGGGCGACAGCAACCAACTCCTTTTCATTGTGATGATGTAACCATGGACCAATTTCTGCAACAACTCCTCAATGGCCTCACCCTCGGCAGCATGTACGCCCTGATTGCCCTGGGTTACACCATGGTCTACGGCATCCTCGAACTGATTAACTTTGCCCACGGCGAGGTGGTCATGATTGGGGCCTACGTCGCCCTCGGCGTCTTGGTCCTGACCGTGCCCCTAGGTCTGCCCTGGTATCTGGCTCTGCTGCTGGCCTTGGTGGTCGCGGTGCTGGTGTGTTGTCTGGTCGGGGTGGGTATCGAGCGGCTGGCCTACCGCCCCCTTTTGAGTAAAACCGAACCGCTGACGCTTTTGGAGACGGGCCTCCTCGCCCTGACCGGAACCGGGATTTACTGGCTTGCTCAGGCTCTACGCGGGAGCTTGGTGGGGGTGCAGTGGGCCTTGGGTCCAGTGGTGGGAAT
>Ga0163154_10002715_pt1 | contig 25437 bp, 23 predicted proteins | sample OliLakLV19MP9P1_FD_148649 | JGI IMG/M metagenome (GOLD analysis project Ga0163154, IMG submission 148649) | Freshwater microbial mat bacterial communities from Lake Vanda, McMurdo Dry Valleys, Antarctica - Oligotrophic Lake LV.19.MP9.P1 | ecosystem: Environmental > Aquatic > Freshwater > Lake >... | reverse complement strand
CGCTACAAACAGACAAAGTCTGACCATTGGGAACTCTTCTACCTACAACACTACTGGCAACATCTTGTTGAATCCCAATGGAACAGGCAATGTGGGGATTGGGACGGTGACGCCTGGAACTAGACTCCATGTAGTGGGCTCATCTTCTCTAGCTACTATCGGTGTATCAAATCTTTTAACAGCAGATGGCAGTCTTGACTCAGCCAGTGGTTGGACAGTCGGTACAGGTTGGACAGTTGGCAGTAGTGTTGCCACACATGCTACTGGTCAAACAGGTGTCCTATCTGGCACTTCTACTGCGAGTAATACGGCACTCATATACCAAGTTAACTTTACGATGGCGGTAACCACCGCTGGTGATGGGCTTACTGTTTCATTGGGCGGCAAGGATAGTGGCACAACATTTACTACTGCCGGAGCAAAAACAGTCTACATCAACCCAACGTCTGGCGGCACTCTCACGTTTACCCCTGGAGCTGCGGGGACATTTGTAGGGACGATTGATACTGTCACTATCTACGCCATGACGAGTTCACTCGCAGACTCACTTATCCAAAATAGTGATGGCACAGCCAATAATCTTGAACTCAGAGCAGGAGGAAGTACTACGAGCAGTCTCTTTATTGGTTTGAATGCAGGCAGGTTTAATACCACCACTGGCGGAGGTAGTAATGGATTGAGCAATACGTTTATTGGGAATGGAGCAGGGGCGTTCAACACCACCGGGAACAACAACTCTGCTCTGGGGGTGAATGCTCTCCGTTTCAACACCACCGGGAGCTTCAACTCTGCCCAGGGAGTGAGTACTCTCGAAAACACCACCACCGGGAACAACAACTCTGCGCTGGGATTTGAGGCTCTCCGTTTCAACACCACCGGGTCCAACAACTCTGCACTGGGCTATCAGGCTCTCCGCTCCACCACCACCGGGAACAACAACTCTGCACAGGGATCCCAAGCTCTCTTCTCCAACACCACTGGCAGCAGTAACTCTGCGTTGGGCTATCAGACGCTCCAAAACAACACCACTGGCAGCAGTAACTCTGCGCTGGGACAGGAGGCTCTCGCTGTCAACACCACTGGTAACCAAAACTCTACTGTGGGACGGTCTGCCCTCGGCGGCAACACCACTGGCGGCAGTAACTCTGCGCTGGGATGGGCTGCTCTCTCATCCAACACCACCGGGTCCAACAACTCTGCGCTGGGACTGAATGCAGGTAGATTCATTGCAGATGGCTCAACAGCCAACGCCACCAGCGGGACTTCTCTGTATCTTGGAGCAGATACCAAGGCACTTGCGAATGGTGGTGCGAACGAAATCGTGATTGGGTTCAACGCTATAGGGGTAGGGAGTAATAGTGTGGTGCTTGGGAATGACAGTATTACCAAGACTATTTTGAAGGGCAATGTGGGGATTGGGACGACGAATCCTGGCACACAACTAACAGTAGTTGGTCAGGCTTCTTTCGGTAAAATCATTGCTAATGACAACTCATTCCTATCATTAATTGGCGGCGTCTACAATGTTAATTCATTTCTAGATCTGAGTGAGAACAGAGGTTGGAACTACAACGGAATAGACAACGTAGGGTATTACACCGACACCAGCGCTCCTGTCTTTGCCATAGCTGGTAGTGGTGGAAATATTGGTATTAGTACTACTTCTCCCAAAGCAAGACTGCACATTGTTGGCGGTGCTTCTTCCAGTTCAACCTATGGTTTAAGAATAAATAATACTGGCTCAGAGTTAATTACGGTTACCGCAAATAGAGACTTTTCTGTAGCAAATAGCTGGACAGGAACCAACTGGACGATCTCAGGAGGAACATACCTTCACACTGCTGGCAGTACAGTTGACGCCACTTTGACCAACGCCAACTTAACCGCCTCTTCGATTGTGAGCAGTTATGTTTATAAAGTCACCTATACGGTGAGCGGACAAACTGTTGGTGGAGTTACGGCAAAAATTGGAAGTGCTGCAGGTACAACTACAAGTGGAAACGGGACAGCAGTTCAATACATACAAGCTGCGGCAAATAATGCCGACCTTACCTTCACTCCGACAACTACTTTCGATGGCGCCATCGATAATATCTCCGTGGTCGCCTTGGGTGAGGTGTTGGCGATAAATAATGCAGGGAATGTAGGGATTGGGACTGCGACCCCCAACTACCTACTCGACGTCTCAGCCGCCGCAGCCTCAGACTCATCCTTTGCCCTCTCAGACTTAGATGTAATTCATGGTTTAACTACTCTAGCTACTACAAATACATATGGTTTGTTTAATCCTATCTCTAGTACTGCTGGTGGAGTGAAGTTAACTGCTTTATCAGATACAGATGCTCAGGCCTTTCTCTTGCAAGGAATCATAGGCAGTACAGATCCTACCGATGCTACTTCAGCTATCAGATTAGTTGGAGCTAAATCAAATGGGACTACTGGTATGGCAGACTTAGGAGCTTTAGAGACGGTCTTTCAGGTAGCGAATAACGATGATGCAGCTGCTCTCACCATCTTGGGGAATGGGAATGTGGGGATTGGCAATACCGCTCCAGCCGTAAAGTTCCATGTGGGAGATGCGACCATAACTGACGGAACTAATCTACTTCGTTTACAAGACACCAACAGCACTTGTAACTTCACGGCAGATAGTGGCTCACCTTCTTGTGGCTCAGATCTCACTTTAAAGAAAAATGTGAATACCTTGAGCACGGTTGATTTGTTAACCAGAGTAGCCAACTTACGCCCTGTTTCTTATCAATGGAACACTGATGGCGAAGGTGCTAGAAGCCAGTTTGGTTTCATTGCTCAAGAAGTGGCCGCCCAATTCCCAGACTTAGTCACCGAAAGCACTTGGGTTGATGGTACGACGCGCAAGTTCCTCAACACCGGTGGTTTAATGCCATATGTGGTAGGGGCTTTGAAAGAGCAGCAAGCGCAGCTAGTGGGAATTTCCTCCAGTCTTCAAGCTCAAGGCTTACAACTAACCACCGATGGTAATCTAGTTACTGTTGATGATTTAGCCGCAACAACAGGTCAAGTCAATGACTTAGAGACTCGCGTCGCAAACCTGGAATCTCAAGCTACCCAATCTAGGGTCTTGGTGGCCAGTGGCTCGGGTGACGTGGCCGGCGTGATGGCTATTAACAAAACCGAACTTGACCAAGAAACAGGCCTGATTGCCACCGTTGCTGCTTGGGCAAGTGACAGCTTTACTTTCTTGAAAGCAGTTATCTTTAAGGGTACAGCAGTCTTTGAAGGTCCAGTGGCGTTCTTGAATGACACCGTCTTCCAAGGTCATTTCCTAATTGGTAATCGCGACACCGCTGGCGTGATTGAGTTTTATCCGGGCGAATTTGAAGCAGAAGTTATCTTTGAGTCTGCTTATCCAGATAGTCCAGTCATAACTCTCACCTTGGATGGCAGTAATCTGGAAACCGCCGATGCCACGGCTTCAGCGACACTGGTAGCCAACACGCGCTATCGCCTAATTGACGTTAGTCCCACCGGTTTCAAAGTTGTATTGGCAGAACCGGCTTCTGGCGCAGGTGTCTTAAATATAAATTGGCACGCTTTAGCCACTGAAACTCCCAACATAACTCAAGCCAAAAGTTTACAGACTGAACCAGTAGCAGATCGAGTTCTCCCTGGCTTGGCGAGTGGTTCTGGTCAAGTTGCTGGCTCAGCCACCGATAGTGGTCAGATCAGTGGTAGTGACGTAGAGGGTGCCTGGGTGAATGCGGGTCAATAATCACACTTAATGTTAGGCCGGTGATGTAAATTGAGGTAATGAGAAGCCTTTCTCTTCTTAATTCAGCACGTCAAAAACTAAAAAATCTATTGAGCAATAAAATTCTTCAGTTGTTCATTTTGGGAGCTGGCTGGCTATTTGGCTTAGCCGCCGTCGGTTGGGGAGTGTGGGGAATCGCTGTCTCATCCCAACCTGTGGATGAGACGTTTATAGCACCACCATCTTTAGCTACTGTGGGTAAAATTCAGGTGGATGTGGGTGGGGCAGTTAAACAGCCAGGAATTTATAGTTTGGAATTTGATAGCCGTATTGCACAGGCATTGACCTCTGCCCAAGGTTTAGATGACCAAGCTGATAGAGAGTTTGTGCAACGGCAACTCAATCTTGCCGAGAAGCTCAAGGATGGTCAAAAGCTCTACATTCCCTTCTTGATTGAACGCCAAATTGAGGAAGCTACTGAAGCTCAGACCCTGGTAAGTGAAGACAATTCTGCTTCAGGGCTGATCAATCTAAATACCGCCTCCCAAAAAGAGTTGGAATCCTTACCCGGCATTGGCGAGAAGAGAGCTAGCAACATGATCGAGGCACGGCCCTACCTCACACTAGAAGAACTGCTGTCCAAAGAGATTGTCAGCGACTTACTTTTTACTGAGATCAGACCATTACTTAAAATTTAAAATAACTATGGGATTTTAACTATAGGATCTCTAAAAGTATGGCTAGCTCACATAAATATAGCCTTTGTAATATAAAAATATAAACGCATCAGATATTTAATAAATAATAAATGCTTAAACATACAAATTTGAGGTAAAAATAACGTGCTTTTAATATCTATTTTGATACATTTGACACTTCATATATTAACGAATTTTAATGCAGTTAATATTAATGATCTAAAAGAGATCAAAATTGAAGGTATTATCAACGAGATCACCCGACTAGCGCTACCCCAAGAGGCGCCAACTTATAAAGACTTTCCATTTAACTGGTTTTGGGTGTCTTTGAAAGTGGCTAGCTTACATGAAGTTAGCCTAAATGGCTGGTATTTATCATTATTACTAGAGACTGATAAGGCCATAATTAGTCTAGAAAGCTTCATTGATCATTGCTTTTTCAACATTAAATATCTGAGTCATTTGCTCTTTCTTTGGTTTAGTATTTTTAATGATTATTTGTCTCATCAACGTCAAAATTTTGAAAATACTCTCCAACACTTCGTGTGGGGATCAGAGGGTTTACTCATGAGTAGTATGGTTTTTGGAGGCAGTAGTGATTTACCCAAGGATATTAAGCAGTCATTTAAAATTATTGGGATGCAACATGTGATGGCTGCTTCTGGCTTTAACGTGGGTTTGATCTCCCAATTAGTGTTACAACTAACTAGCAAATTCACTGGTCGCAAGTTGGCGGCGCTTTTGGCGCTAGTGACTATTTGGCTCTACGTTGCTTTGGCCGGTTTTACTGCTTCCGTCGTTAGAGCGGGATTGATGTTGAGCTTAGTGGTGATTGCTAGCCGGTTGTTACTGCGCCAAACCAAAATTTTGTGGATGTTAGGTTTAACCTGCTTAATTATGATTGGCCTTAATCGTAGTTTTCTGAAAGATATCGGTTGGCAACTTTCGGTGACGGCGACGGCAGGTTTGATTCTCATGACGCCATTACTTGAAAAAGATTCTTGGATCAGCCGGATTGAATTAGGAGCGGAAATTAAGGGAAAAATGACTCAGGCATCCTGGTTAACTCGAGTAATTAACCTGTTTAAAGACGCCGCCTTGACTACAATTGCCGCTCAAAGCCTGAGTTTACCCCTGATTCTGCATCATTTTGGCGAGTTGAGTCTCTTAAGTTTGCCCGCGAACACCTTTTTAATTTGGTTAACACCGTTAATTACGCTGGGCGGTGTTTGGTTGCTGATTATAAGCTCGCTCTGGAGTATTTCTGGTCAAATTGGTGAAATCCCCCTCCGACTATTTGGCTTATTTTTGCAATTTTTAACCGGTTTTTTCTTAGCCGCGGTAACTTGGCTAGGTTCATGGGAGAAAAGCCTGTTATTGGTGCCTAAAATATCTTGGCACGTGGTTTTAGCCTGGTGGAGTGCGGTGTTTTTGATAGTCTGGGGGCATTCTCGAAGGGTAAAAACATGAAGCTGCTGACAAAAATCTCACTAGTTTTGATGGGCATAGTACTCTTGGTTTGTGGGGTGACACTCAAGCAATGGCCGGACGGCAAAGCGCACATTGTTTTCTGTGACGTGGGACAAGGTGACGGAATTTTGATTTGGCAGGGTTTTCGGCAGTTGGTGGTGGATAGTGGCAAAGATGACCAAATTTTAAAGTGTTTAGGAAAGTACTTGCCGTGGTGGGATCGCCACTTGGAAGTAGTCGTTGCAACTCATGCTGATGCCGACCACATTGGCGGATTTGATGAAGTTCTGGCTGAGTATAGCGTCTCTCAGATTTTGATCACCGATCAAGCAAAAAGTTCAGAAGATTTTAATCTTTTTGCTGAGATTGTGAAGACCAAAGTTCAAAAAGGGACTAAGGTAATAGTGGCCGAAATTGGACAGCAGCTAGTTTTGGGCGATTTAGTAGTGGGGCAGGTGATTTGGCCCTTGAGGTCACCAGATAAAAGTTTGGGAGTAAATTTTGAGCTGACCGAAACACAGTTATTGGACATTTTTGACCAAAAAGACCCAGAAAAAACTGATTGGAATGCTGGATCAATCATACTATTAATGCAGATAGGGGACCTTGATGTTTTATTGACAGGGGATGCCGAGACTCCCACTGAATCAGCACTCATAGATCAGGCTTTGACAAAGGATGTAGACATCTTAAAAGTCGGCCATCATGGGTCAAAAAATGGTACTAGTGAGGCTTTTTTGGAGAGTATCAAACCCGAAATAGCCGTCTTTAGTAACGGCAAAAATAACTCATACGGCCACCCGAGTGAAGATGTTGTCCGACGCCTGGTAGACAGGGGGATTACAATCTCGAGGACTGATCAAGAAGGCGACATTCACTTGATCAGTGATCACACTCATTCTAGCTTCAAAGTCAAAGAGCTCTCAATCGTCCCGATTGAGTAAAAAGGACTACGGGTTTTGTCAGTTCTTTTTTGTTAATACTCACTTTTTCATATTTTGGAAAACCCTGCAAGTAGCAAAATTATGGCGTTACTCATTAAACAAGAATAAAACCCGTATCTCGGTTTTTTGCCATTAAAAGGCAATCACTATCAATTTTAGGCTTTAAAAGCCTACTTATATAGGCGATATAGAAACTAAAAATAAATGATATTTATCAAGTATTAATGTGTTCAATATTTAAATATTGCTTCTAAATTGTCTAATACAGAAACCAGCCCTTTTGCTTCAAAACCAGCCAATTCTAACTAGAAAAAGCGTGTCATTTGCATCAGGTTGACTCAAGAATCTTGCGCAGATCAACCTAACATGACTTATTAACAGCTCATTATGTTTTAAAATCAATAAAACACGAATAATAACCAAAATAATCAATCTAAATTAGGTTATTGAGTATAGATAGTTGGTCATATAAATAGAAATTATGACTAATAATCAATATTTTTATGAGTACACAATACGCATCGATCGAAATCTTCCAAAGACGATCAAACTCGTGACTTTCGCTACTAACTTCAACTTGCTACAATAACCAGTAGCGTGTGGTGAACTTCGCACCTTCACCTTGGGACTTACATTTTTAAAACTGTCCAAAAATGCCCATTGCCCAAAAGCAGCCGGTCTCAGTCCGTTAACTGATGGCCTCTGTGTCATTACTAATCAGTAAGACATAAAAGGTACTAAAGCCGTGGGCCGTAAGGCTGCGGGAAACAGGGTGGTACCACGTCGTTGACGTCCCTTATACCTATAATAGTCCAAAAAGGACCAGCTTATGAGTTTGACACTACAACTCCAAAAATTACTGCAAGACACCTTAAAAACGCTAGGCGTTGCTTCTCAGCCAGCGTTTGGCTTTGAACTACCGGTTCAAGCCAGTTTTGGCGATTTAAGTAGTAATGTGGCCATGGTCACCTTTAAAGCCTTAGCTAGGCATGAAATTACCATCTATAGTAATCCGCGTTCCTGGGCTGAAGCTTTAGTTAGCCAACTTAAAACAACTTTAATCACTCAATCAGATCTTCAGCCACTGATTACACATGTCTCAGTCGCTGGTCCTGGGTTTATTAATTTCACTTTTAGTGATGCTTATTGGTTGGAAGCACTCCAAACAGCCGCTTTTAAACCTGAGAGCTTGATTCCCCAAACAGGCGCTGGTCAAAAAGCCGTCGTAGAGTACTCGTCACCCAATATTGCCAAGCCTTTTACGATTGGTCACTTACGATCCACGATTATTGGTGACGCCGTGGCCAATCTCTTAGCAGCCACTGGTTGGCAAGTCTTTAGAGATAATCACTTAGGTGATTGGGGAACCCAATTTGGTAAACAAATTTATGCCATCAAAAATCTGGGTTTAGGTTCGCAGGCAGCCAACATCAAAGCCATTGAAGAGGCAGAAAATCCTGTCAAAGTCTTAGTTGATTTATATGTGGAGTTTCATGCTAAAGCCGAAGTCGATCCCACTTTGGAAGACCAAGGTCGAGCTTGGTTCCAGAAACTAGAAACTGGCGACTCAGAAGCTCGCCAACTCTGGCAAAAGTGTATTGACTGGTCCTTAAAAGAGTTCAAAAAAACCTATCTCCGGCTCAACATTACCTTCACCGAAAACCCAGCCAACCAGCAAATGGGTTATGGCGAATCATTTTTTGAAGACAAAATGGCCCCCGTAATTGAAGAATTAGCCAAAATTAAAGTCAACGGCCAAGCATTGATGCAAGACAGCAAAGGCGCCCGCTTAATCTTCTTTCCGGATGAAAAATACCCACCCTTAATGGTGATGAAACAAGATGGGGCCACTTTATATGCCACTCGTGATTTGGCAACTGATAAATGGCGACTCAGTCATTACGCTCAGGATGTCTTAGTAATCAATGAAGTCGGTGCCGAACAAGCTTTGTATTTTCAACAACTCTATGAAACCGAAAAATTAGCGGGGTGGGTGAGGCCCGGCCAACGCGTCCACGTCAAGCATGGTATGTACCGCTTTAAAGACAAAAAAATGTCTACGCGCAAAGGAAATGTGATTTGGCTCAATGAAGTCTTAGATGAGGCGGAAAGACGGGCATTGGTCATGGCACAGACAGAGACTGAAGGGGAGAGCCGCGTTGACACAACCACCACCACCAAAATTGCGATTGGCGCCTTAAAGTGGAATGACTTAAAACGCAGTTCTCACCTGGATGTAGTTTTTGATTGGGACGAAATTCTTAACCTTAAGGGCAATTCTGGACCCTACGTGCAGTACACCTATGTCCGGGCGCAAAGTATTTTGCGCAAAGCTCGTCAAAAAGGCATGAAGTTTGAGATGACATCCAAAAACTACGTTTTAAATCCCGCAGAGAAAACTGTGGTGCGATCATTAAGCCAATTTGGCGGAGTGGTGGGCGACTCAGCTCGAGACTATGCTCCACATCACTTAGCTACGTATCTGTATGAGTTAGCCCAAACCTTTAATAGTTTTTATAACCAACACCAAGTCTTGGGTGATGAAGTTACACCAGAGCAAAAAGTGTTGCGTTTACAACTAACTCAAGCTGTCGCTCACGTTATTTGCCAAGGATTAGGAATCCTGGGAATTGAAACCGTAGAAAAAATGTAACGCTTATTTAAAAGAAAGAGTTAGCCGCACAACCCAAATGACTGCTGCTACAATGACTATGTATGTTTAATCCACACTTTGTGACACTTAAATCTGGCTTACCGGTTATTACCATTCCCATGCCGTCGGTCAAGTCAGTCACGGTTTTGGCCTTGGCGAATACCGGCTCGCGGTATGAAAAACCAGCCACCGAAGGCATTGCTCACTTTTTTGAACACATGGTTTTTAAAGGAACCAATAAATTCCCTGATGCCCAAAGTCTAGCTAGTGTCGTTGATAGTGTGGGCGCAGATTTCAATGCCTTTACCAGTAAGGAGTACACCGGTTACTACGTCCACGCCGCCAGCCAACACATTGGCTTGGCTTTAGATGTGGTGTCTGATATGTTGTTAACGCCTCAGATTCGCCAAGCTGATATTGATCGGGAAAAAGGTGTAATTGTCGAAGAAATAAATATGTATGCAGACAGTCCAGTGCGCTACATCAATGAGGTTTTTGATCGAATGATGTTCCGAGGCAGTGGCTTGGGTCATGACATTATTGGCACTAAACAGACCATCAACACTTTTACCAGCAGTGATTTTCATCAGTTTCTAAAACAATGGTATGGCCGTGGTAATATGTTGTTAGTGATGGCCGGTGATGCTGAAATTCTCAAACAAAAAAACACCTTAGAGTTAGCAGAAACCATGTTCTCTAAAAATGCCGACGAAGACAGAATTAAAGATAAAGTGAATCTCAAAGTGTATTTACCACCCGTGCCTCTAGAGTCACAACGACTGCACGTACACTACAAAGAAACAGAACAAGCGCATTTAGTGATGGGTTGGCCTGGTATGGATCGGAGCGACGAACGCCGTTACGCCATGTCACTACTGACGACAGTGCTAGGTGGCAACATGAGTTCGCGTTTATTTACTGAAGTTCGCGAAAAGCGGGGACTGTGTTACTACATCCAAGCTGACGCTGACCAATATCACGATACTGGCGTCTTTGGAGCCAGTGCGGGAGTTGATCCGACTAGGGTTGAAGAGGCACTTAAAGTTACGATTGATGAGTTTGAGACCGTAGCTTCAGGTGATAGACCAATTACAGCTGAAGAACTACAAAAAGCCAAAGATTATGTGGCTGGCAAAATGATTTTGGGCTTTGAAGATAGTGAAAGCGTGGCTCAATACTATGGTCTGAAACAATTGCTGAGTAATGTGATTGAAGAACCAGAGGCTGTCATGGAAAAAATCACCGCCGTGACGCTAGATGACGTTCACACCATTGCCAAGCGGATGATTTTGAAAAAAGAACTGCGTTTAGCCGTGATCGGTCCTTTCAAGGATGAAGCTAAGTTTGAAAAATTTGTCTAGTATTTACTTAATTAAGGAGAATCATGAAAATGACTCGCACAGCCGTTTTAGTCAAACCAGATGGTTTGCAACGCAGTTTAATCGGTGAAATTATTGGTCGCTTTGAGCGCAAAGGCTTAAAGTTAGTGGGCTTAAAAATGCTCAATATGACAGATGCCATGTTATCAGACTGGTATGCTGAGCATAAAGATAAAAATTTCTTTGGGGACTTAAAATCATTCATGGGTTCCATGCCGATCGTGGCCATGGCCTGGCAAGGAATTGATGCTGTGCCCGTCGTGCGCAAGCTTGTGGGCACTACTTTAGGTCGCGAAGCTGAGGGTGGTTCAATCCGCGGTGACTTTGGCATGAGTCAACAATTCAATTTGATTCACGCTTCCGCCAAAAATGACGATGCCGAACGCGAAATCGCGATTGTTTTTACTGAAGCAGAAATCATTAATTGGTCAGGTCATATGGATGAATTGATCTATGCCGATTACGAGCGCAAAGCTGACTAAAATTCAGCTTCAAAACGAGAATTGTATAAATTAAAATTAGAGGCTATGCGAAAAAGAATTCAGGAAGTTATTACGGATAATGGGTTAACCAAAGCTCAAATTTTATCAGTTTTAGAAGGTGATGGATTCGAATATAGGAGTTTTGCTGACAAGATCGGGAAACCAAACACGGATATATTTCAAGATCTTGAATTAGTAATTAAGTAAAAAATTTCATTAGACCTATGTCTTAATGACTTAATTAAGAGCCGACGTTGTGTCGGCTCTTTTTGTTGTAAACGGTTGTGGTGAGCGACTCACATCATTTTACTTCTGTACTTAGAACCACGACTGTATGATTGTGGGAATTTTAGCAAGCTAATTCAATCATTGAAGGCTCTAAAAATGAAATAATGCAGTATTCTTAAATTAGTCTGAACTGGTGCCCCTAGTAGGAATCGAACCTACATCTTGAATTTCGGAAACTCACATTCTATCCGTTGAACTATAGGGGCGGATGTCGCATTTTCGCTTTTCTTGTTATCAAGACAACTTCAAAATTCTGATTTCAGCGATCACTGCTAGTAGAAATTATACCTTGTTATTGTCTGGTGCCCCCCCCGGGAATCGAACCTGGATTTAAGGTTTAGGAAACCTCCGTTTTATCCATTAAACTAGGGGAGCAAGATCATAATTTAGCACTCAAGAGCAACTTACTATTCCACAATCTGGCTAATCAGTATTTTTCCCAATCTCGATTATAGCGTAATTATTGATCTGATATTGATATTATTATGCAATGAGTGAAGTTAATCAGTTTTTTTGCAGATAGAAAAGACAACTGTGTTGTATCACGTTAGGCAATATCTTCAAGATGAACTGTGTTATGACAAAACTGGCGCATCAGCAGCAGATAAAGAAATAATGAATAATAGAGCATATTATGACAAACCAGGGAAAAGGCCGTTAGGGGATTTTGCCTTAAGATATCTGCGAGAAAAATATGCTTATTAGGAAACAAGAGTAAAATGAGTGGCTTTGAACAAAAACTTTTGCAGGTCATGAAGTCTAATGCGCAATTTGTGACTGAAAAGGTCAGGCAACAAGCAGTGTATGGAAAAGGAAATACCCCCCCACAAGTGTTTTTGGTTGAGTTCAGGGTACTTTTCAGTATCAAATCAATTGTCGGGGATGGAGCGAAGCCGATTGAACTCTACAAACCTCTCATGGAATCGCTCCTAGCTAACTGGAATTATAAAACATTTGACTAAAATATGCTGAACAAAAATCTGTTAAAACAGGCTCAAAAAAGTTATAATACAAGATATGAATACTAATCGTAGTCTAGTCTCAAACTCTACGATTACACTCAAAGAGACTGCGACAGATGTCGCACTTTCTCCCAAACCAGCCCCACAACAACCAACAATCGATTCTCTTCCAATCGACAGACTCGTCAAAGTAATGCAGTCAGTTAAAATTGATACTCCCGAAGCCAAGCTGAACAAACACAGTATCAGCGATGGTAATGGTGGCAGAATCGAGATGAATGACCACGTCATTAACCAAACATTCAAAGGAGTCGAGCAACACAGAAGCAATGTTTTTCGAGGCGTAGAACAGCCCAAGAATAACAAGTAGTAGTACCTTGAACTAATATGAATACACAAGCTTCAAATCACAAATGTGGTGTTAAAACACAAACAGGAAAAGAGATCAGTAAATACAATGCAGTTCGTCATGGGGTTTTTAGACAATTACTGTTACCAGATGAAATAGGTGAGGCTCAAACCATAACAGACCAGTTCATGAGCGAGTATGAACCTAAATCACTGACAGAGGAATTATTGATTGAAACAATGGTCACTGCCTACATGAGGCGTCAAAGAGCAACAAACGCAGAACGGGAGTACATAATGGAAATCCTCAATCCAGCTGTGTATGAAGAGAGAATAATCACTTCACCATCATTTGATGAATCATGGGTAGGAGATGCTGTTTCAGGCCTGAAAGAACTGAAACTCATTAGACCAGCACATCATGCAAGGATTTCTTCAGACAAAGTTGATACCATTGATCGCACCTACGCCCGATACATCAATGCTTGTGAACGACAGTTTTTCAGAGGATTACACGAGCTTCAACGTATCCAATCAATACGCAAAGGATTGAAACCAACATCTATGGCAGTTGATTTTATTAGTGAAAGACAAAGTGAGGACTAAAGCGCGACAGGTGTCGCAAATGAAGTTCGTTTGGTAAAAATTAGTGTTTCAGGATTTCAATATTTGATCCAGAGATTTTAACTGTACCGCCGACTGGAAATGTAATTTTGGGATCAGTGTGTCCAAAGTCAACATTTGCAATTACAGGTAGGTTCGCTAACTCTCTTTTAGAATCAATAATCTGTTTCAGTAAATTATTGGTTATTTCACTCTCTTTTTGGAATCTACCGATAACTAACCCACGTACGTTGGCAAAGTCTGGTTGATGAATCAGGGACTGAAGGTCTCTATCAAAGGTATGAGGTAATGATTCTGAATCATCTTCGATAAAGAGAATGGAGTTTTCTAATTTGGGCATGTATTCAGTGCCATGCAAAAGATTAAAGGTGCAAAGATTGGCTCCTAATAAAGTTCCCTCTGCTTCGCCATCATGGATAACAAAATAACCCTCATTTTTTATTAGGTTTCTTTCCTCTTGGCTTTTATACCATGGGTCGTCACTCCAATCATTACTGGGGTTAATCAGGAAAGGATCGTCCGACATCAAGCACTTTTTAAAGTAATCGAGTGTATAGTCAAAGTGTAATTTTTGTCCAAAGGTTGAGTAATGAGGACCAGAATAGGTTACAAGGCTAGTTTTGGCAAAAAAAGCATTATTTAATGCTGTAATGTCAGAATAGCCACAAAGAATCTTTGGATTATTTCTGATAATGTCCCAATCAATGTAGGACAGCAATTGATTACTATTAAAACCACCAATTACTGTAATTACAGCCTTTACATTTTTATCGGAAAAAGCAGTGTGCAGATCCTCGAGTCTTGATTCAATTTTTGAAGATGCAAAATCGTCAATTTCGTCAACATGTTTTCCAAATGTTAGCTTCAATCCAAGTTCTTTAAACCTTTTATTAGCAATTACTTTCGCTTCATCACTGATAATTCCAAGTGATCTGGAGGGAGCAATAACTCTAACTTCATCACCAGCTTTTATTTTTTGCGGAACTATTCGATTCATGTTGTAATTATATCAGATTTGAACGACCTAAAAATGATAAAATCACACATATTATGGATGAAGAATTATTGGATTTTACGAAGTTGAAATATGCTTTATATGCCCGAAAATCTAGAACAGATGAGTTTGCTCAAGTACGTTCTATCCCCGACCAAATAGCAGAGTCCAAAGAACAAGCAAAAAGAACTCATCTAAATGTCGTTGCCATTCTTCAGGAAGAAAAATCAGCGAAGACCCCAAACCAAAGACCAGTCTTCATTCAGATGATAAAAGATATACGAGCAGGCAAATATGACGGTATCCTGGCATGGAATCCAGATAGGTTAGCTCGTAATATGCTTGAGGGTGGACAAATAATTGACATGATTGACGCAGGAATTATCAAAGACCTCAAGTTTGTCACTCATCATTTCACCAAAGATGCCAATGGCAAAATGTTGCTTGGCATGGCATTTGTGTTATCCAAACAGTACTCAGACAAACTATCACAAGATGTAACTAGAGGAGTACGAAAGATTTACTCAAGATGGTAAAACTCCGACTCCAAAACATGGTTACACAAGCGATGCAGGATCATACTTGCCAGATGGAGATAATCACAATCTCATTTGTGAGGCATTTTCTAGACGAAGACAAGGTGAAGCCAAAGAGCGAAGCTTGCAGATATTGAAGCTCGATCCAAATAGTAGGATTTACAAAGAAAATGCCCAGAGAGTCAGTGAGCTTGAAGATGAAGAAACAGAATTGCAGAAAGATATTGCTAAACTTGAAGGGGAAAATCAGAACTCCTGAAGATGACAATTTAACGCTCGAACAATTCTTGAACCTATCAAAAAATGGCGGTAACATAATCCAATCGGCAGATGAACGAGTAAAAGATATCTTTTGTCGAAGAATCTTCTTGAACTTTACTGTAGATGAATCGAAAGTATCCTCATATCAACTAAAAGAGCCATTCGATACCCTCCTAAAACAGAGAGAAATCCTATCTTGTCGGGGATGCCGGACTCGAACCGGCGACCTCGTCGTCCCGAACGACGCGCGCTACCATCTGCGCTAATCCCCGTTGTGACTCGCTAGAACTCTTCCACTAGGTACTCAACATCATCATCGGTCGATTATACTCGGAGGTTGTAAAAACTTCACGATAAGCTTTTGGCGCTAGGAAGGAAAACTTACCGCAGTTCAATAGCGTAGAGATTGTTGGGCGTTTCTGGACTAAAAGAGGTTAAAATCAGCAACTGACTGCCATCTGGCCAGGGATATACAAAGGTGCCAGCGTAGGGACCAGAATAGACTTTGGTGACATTGGTATTATCATATTCTTTAATTTGAATTTGATTAGCAGACACCCAGAGCAAGTGCCGAGAGTCGGGGAACCACTGGAAGGTAGCGGCATAAAGCGAGCTGTGATAAGTATTAAAAAGTTGGGCTGTTTGAGCAGAATCACTGGCTTGCAGGCGGGTAAAGGCACTTGGTGATGCTTGTAAGGAAAGTGGGCGAGAGTTGAATAAATCAGCGGCCAGCAGTAACTTATCAAGCGCATTTTGAACCACTGGTGAAACAGCTACCATGGTTGGTTTTCGAGCTGGGGCTTTGGTGGGTGCTGGAGTAGGGGAGGGGAGAGCTGCCGGTCCGGTTTGATCAATTTTGCCAGCGGCAATTTCGGCCTCAGTGGCCACTTTAAAGTTGCGATCTTCTTCCCGATCATAGACATAAATTGTGCCCGGAGTTAAGTTTCGTTCCTCAAGCTGTGTTGAAGTAGCCGGTACCGGAGGAATCAATTTTTCAGCCAAAGTTACACTGGCGGTGGCAGTATACAGTAAGCGTTTTTTATCGGGGGAAAAATAGACATTTTTGGCTGATTGCGTGGCAACTTGAATAATTTGAGGTGGGAATTGGCGCAAGAATTGGCGTTCGCGCTCGTACATTTCAGCTTCCCATTGACTAAAAAGTTGGCGGCTCCGGAAACTAACATCGCTTAATGTTTCTAACTCGTTGCGACGACTTAAATCCAGTAACACCTGGCGATTATCAGTCATCAAAATCGCTTCACTACTATCAGGCGACCAGACAATTTGGGCATTACGCAGATTAAATTCTTGAGGATCATTACTAATTTGTCGGGAACTGCGCTGGAACGGTAGAGTTTGACCACTACTGAGTTCTAGCACATATAAACCATTGCGACTTTGGGCGGAAGCCGAAGCCGTGTAGTAAATCAATTTTTGACCGTCTGGTGAAGGCGAAACATTCTCCACACCCGTAAAGCTGAACGGGGTTAAGCTGGGAGCAAGGGGAAATAACTGAGCGTTGGTTTGAGTAACGAGTTCTTTTTGAACTGTCAGAATTTTATTCCAAGGAGAAAAGCCTTCTTTACGAATTTCGACGTTATATTGACCAGGATCTAGGTAAATAGTTTCATCAGTCACGGTTACAAGTCGGCCGTCAACTGAGACTTCAGCGCCAGTCGGAAAAGAGTTAGCATTGAGTAAGCCACTAGACTGGGAAAAACCATCCTGTGTTATTCTATAACTGCCTTTGCCATATTGAATGGCGATTACAGTTCCGCCAATAATCACCGCCATTGATAAAGCAGTGTAGGCAACTCGAGGGTTGATGTGGCGAGTAAGGCGGTTAAAGAATCGTTTGAACACCCGTTAAGTATATCATCATTAACGACTAAGAGTAGCATTTTTGAAGGTAGAACTAGAACCATGCAAATTCCATTTCTCTCTCAACTAACTAACAATTTCACCCAGAGTATCGGGTTAGATTTGGGTAGCTGTGTAACACGCATCTGGACGAGTTCTGAAGGTATAGTTTTATGCGAACCTACTTGTTTGGCAGTTGATGAACGAACTGGTAAAGTGTTGGCGGTCGGCAGTGAGGCTCAAGCTATGGCTGGTCGTTTAAATGGTGTGGTGCATCTCTATTACCCAATTCAAAATGGTAAGTTATATGACTTTGAAACTGGCAAAGCCTTAGTCAGAATTTTCCTGCAAAAAGTCCTCAAAAATCGAACTCTTCTGCGGCCAATTATGATGGCCAGCGTTCCAGCTGGAGCCACTCAAGCGGAGCGAGCGGCTTTGGTGGAGCTTCTCTATGCAGTGGGAGCCCGTGAAGTTTTAACGATTGCCCAACCATTAGCGGCCGCGATTGGTTCCGGTGTGCCCATTGCTGATGCTTCTGGTAGTTTTATGTTCCAGTTGGGTGGTGGCGTGGTAGAAGCCGCCGTCATTTCCTTAGCCAGTTTAGTTCGCTTTGAATCCAGTAATAAAGGTGGCTTACTCGCCGATCAAACCATTAAGCAACTACTCCGGACTGAGGCGCAACTAGTCATTAGTACGGAAACTGCCCAACACTTAAAACATGAAATTGGCAGCATTTCTCTGCATCTGGAGAAGTCCACTTTGGTCACTGGACAAGACGCAGCCCACGCCGCACCCAAAGAAGTTAAAGTTACTGCAGCCCAACTCCAACCTGCCATGGCTGAGCTAGTCACACATTACGAAAAAGTCTTAAAACGTCTCTTTGTAAACATGCCGCCAGAACTAACAGCCGATGTGATCGATAAAGGCATGTTGCTCTCTGGTGGGTGGGCCAAACTAGCTGGGTTAGAAATCCATTTGGTTAACACCTTAGGCATTCCCGTGTCGGTAATAGATGAACCAGATCTAGCCGTTATTAAAGGGATTGGCACAGCTTTGGAACACTTAGATTTATTTAAGCAAAGTTTGGCCTACCAAGCGAGTGTAGTAGAATAGTGAGGTAGGGAAGTAAAAAATATGTCAGCTCAAAACACACCACTTCAAAATTCACTATCACCAGCTAGTTCTTCATCACCTTTGAAATTAGCATCAATTAATATTGAAGCACATCGGCATTTAACCGAGCGAGTCCTGCCATTTTTACTCTACGAAAAACCTGATGTGATTAATTTGCAGGAAGTTTTTGAAGTGGATGTGCCTTTGATTAAAGAAACCCTAGGGATGGAAGGTCAGTATGTGGCTTTGGCTAACGTGACAGAAACGAGTATTCATACCAAACATGCTTTGGGTAATTGGGGATTACTACAGCTAAGTCGGTTGCCCATGATTGAGTACGATCATGCCTACTATATGGGTGGTCCAGAAAAAGTACCAATCTTTTTGGAAAACGAACCCAATTCTATGAATCGGGCAGTGCAGTGGTTGGAAGTGATGCACAATGGTCAACGTTATCGAATTGCTAACACGCATTTTATTTGGTCAACTCATGGTGATTCCACTCCTCTGCAGTTAGAAAAATTGGATGAAATGTTAAGAATTCTAGAACAATTTAAAGACTTAATCATTACGGGCGACTTCAATGCGCCTCGCGGCAAAGAAACTTTTTCTCGGTTGGCTGCCCGTTATCACGACAATATTCCTCCTCAAGTTACCACCAGTATCGATGGCCAATTTCACAAAGCCGGTCAGTTAGAGTTAATGGTGGATGGTTTCTTTAGTACGCCCCAGTACCAGGTATCTGAAGTTAGAGTGGAAGCTGGCATCAGTGATCACAAAGCGCTAGTGGGCACTGTTTTAAAAATCAATGCCTGATATTGCTTGATATAATTAAGAATATGATCGATGCATATCACAAACCCATCTCGCTCAGTCAAGCCTGGAACAACCCTCGCTACCACGGCAAAATTGTGGTGGCTGCTGGTGGAGAAGTACATGGTACCAATGATCCGGCTCGAGCCGTAGCCATGCTTAAAAAATTAGAACGTAAATACCCTGGCGAATCACCGGTCACGACGGTCATCCCCAAAGGGAATATGGTGATGTTACCTCATTTCATCAAGTAATTGTCATTTTATGGTCAATCCCAAACCTGCCAGTTTCAAGTTTAAAACTGTTTCTAGCGCTTTATTAGGCACACTCCATCGACCCGTCATTGAAGTTAAGCTCTGGTCAAGTGTGGCTGGAAAGTGGCGCAACGTCCAGATGCTTCTCGATACCGGTGCCGACTACACCATTATTCCCAGCTACATTGCACTGTGGTTGGATATTGATATTTCGCAGGCAAAAGAAGTGATTGGTGTAGGCGTAGGTGGGCAACAAAAAATCAGATTTCTTCCAGCTTTGAAAGTCAAAGTCGGTGAGATGGAACGCCAAATTCCGGTCGGCATTATCAACAGCACCAAGGTTCCGCCTTTGATGGGCAGACACGACTTTATTGATTCCTTTCAGATTCTTTTGCAGGGTAGAGACAAGATAGAAATCAGCAGCTGAGAGCAAATCTTAAAATCAAATTCACACCAAATTCTTACAGAGTGATTAGCCAGAAATGTATTATAATTACTTATATGTCATTGATTTTTTCTCTCATCGCCACCATGATCTCTGTCGGGATTAGTGCCTACTTGTTACCTGGAGTAAATGTCGCGGGGGTGGGGCCTTTGTTCTGGACCGCCATTATTATGGGCGTCATGAACGCTATCATCAAACCAATTTTAACAATTTTAACGTTACCGATTACGATTTTGACATTCGGCTTATTTAGCATCATCCTCAACGCAATTCTGATCTTGGTAGTTGATGCCTTAGTACCAGGTTTTAGTATCGATGGTTTGCTCTGGGCGTTGATCTTCAGTCTAGTGCTGAGTATTGTTTCCTCTGTAGTTAACACAGTCGTACCACATTGATTTTTACCCAACCTACAATTTTCAAGTTAAGCTAAAGCCGCGACTGCGGCTGTGAATTGGTTACCACGGTCGGCATAGTCTTTGAAAGTGTTAAAACTGGCGGCAGCGGGACTCATTAAAACCACATCTCCACTTTGAGCTAGGTTAGCCGAAATTTTTACGGCTTCAGGCATGGTTTCTACATTATGAATAGGGAAGTTAGGATGAGAGTTCATCCCTAACAGGGCGGCCTTAATTTTTTCACCGGTGGTGGGAAATAGGATCAGCCCGCGCAAGGGCATACCGGCTAGTTTTTGGCCAAATTGACTGTAATCCACGCCGCGATCAAAGCCGCCCGCAATTAACACCACCCTCTGATCAGCAAAGGTTTTTAAGGCTGCTAGCGCCGCATCAGGCACTGTGGCCAAGGAGTCGTTGTAGTACGCCACTCCGTTAACCGTGCCCACCAACTCCAAGCGATGCGGCAGAGGCTTAAAATTGCTTAAAGCATGAGCCATGATGGCTTCGGGAATTTGCAACAGTTGGCCAATGGTGATGGCCGGCATAATATTTTCTAGGTTATGGTGACCGGGGAGCGAGATACTCGTCAAGAAGCCTGGCAGTTCATCACTGCTAAAGGTGATATGTTGGCCGGCGCTGGTTCTGGCCAGCTGCGTCGGGACTGGGTAGTCATGGTTATAAATCACGTAGTCATCGGCAGTTTGAAACCTCACAATTTGGCCTTTGGCCGCTACATAAGACTCAAAGGAAGAGTAATAATCTAAGTGTTCTGGCACAATGTTTTGAATCACGGCTATCTGGGGGTTCAAATGCATGTCGTGTAGCTGATGGGCGGAAAGTTCCAGCACCACATATAGTTGCCGAGAGGGCTGAGACAGGAGGCTTTTGGTTAGTTCCGGCCAAATATCTAAGGGTGGCATGCCAATATTACCCGCCAACCAACTTGACCAGCCAGCGGTTTCTAGTAAATGGTGAATTACGGCGCAAGTGGTGCTTTTGCCTTTGGTACCAGTCACGCCAATGGTCATGATCTGATCTTTAACGGGTTCCACCAACTCCAAAAAGAGCTGAGTATTGGAGGTAGTAGTAATGTTTTTCTCTCCAATCCAAGTTAATAGCGGGTGATGCAAGGGAATGCCGGGAGTTTTAAAAATCAGGGTCGGCTGCGGGCCATTCGGGGCAGCAAAACTACTAGAAAAAACTAACTGATCATCGTGTGCCAAGATGTCTCTCCATTCCGGGCTGAGTTCTGATTCTGCTTTATCGTCGTAGAGATAAAAGTGCAAGTTTGGGAAGGCGGCTCGTAAAAACCGATAGCTAGACAAGCCTTCGCGGCCCAAGCCCCAAATGGCAATCTCAGATTGAACAAGTTTTGTCAGTGCTAGTGGGAGGTGGGTCATAAGGCCAATTAGGATTGAGTACTTTTTGCCAGCGCCGCTCTGAGAATGGTCTCAAACTCGGACGGTAAACTGTTCTCTGAGTTCCAACTTTGTAATAAGACTGAAGTCCGTTGGTTTAAGTTGGTCTCTTGTCTCAAGACTTGAGTATAGAGCAGTTCTAAAAGCTTAGGCAAGGGTTGGCCCAAGCTTTGGTACTGGAGCAGTGCCAAGTGAGCGGCTACCACACTTTCCTCATGGGTGCCTACGCACTCGAGGGGTTTCTGTTGACCATAACCCATTAATTCCAAGGCAATTGGCAGTAATTCAGGTTTGGCAAATAGGTTTTGACCAAAAATCCGGGTCATTTGAGCTGGGGTCAAGAACGGCGACAGAATTAAAAAGGCAAACAAACACTTGGGACATTCGCCACACCAAGAATTAGTTTTCCGGCCGCGGTTACAACTTCTAAAAATTAAGTGATACTCAGGGAACTGGGCAAACAAATGACCAATCTGCAGTTCATAAATTGGGCGCAAGAAAGAAAAGTAAGAAGGGTAATCAGTCAATGGCGCTAAATAGGTTTGCAGATAGGTTTGAAAATCTGACTCAAACTCAAAAGTTTTGGAGTACTGATGATTAATTTCTTGGTCGTGAAAGACTACATTGCCCTCATTTGAGCTCCGCTCATTAGATAAGACCACGAAGCTGTAATTAAACAAATGAGCCGAAAAGGTGCTCAGAAACGCCACCAATGCCGAAAACGGCGTGTGACCATTGAGAAAGCCTTGAGCATTCATCTCAGCCAGGTGAGGATCAAGTTCGCGCCGGATAAAGACTTGATTGGGGATGCCACTGATGCGAGCACAGTCCTGAGCAGCGAATGTGGGGGAAATATGAAACGTGCCTAAGCCCCCAGTTCCGGCTGCTGTCAGTAAGCTGAGCGTTACAGCCGAGTCTTTTCCACCTCCCACACTGATCAGGATGTTGCTATTGCTTAACTTTTTGATATCTTGCTGTGTAGATTGATTATCTTTGTTAGGTTGGGGCGAATTCTGGCTGATAATCTTGACGAAATCAGGCACAGTGAACTCAATTTGGTTAACAAAGAAGAACTCTCCTAAGCCTTTGATGAGTAGTTTATGCCACCAGGCAATTTCTTCCACAGATAGCTCACCTGCCTTCACCAAAATCTGGGGCGAGCAGGTTGTTTTCCAATAGCTAAGCATTTCTACTAGTCCAATCTGAAAAACATACCAATTTAGAATTTGGGGCGAGAGCTGGGCGAGCTGCTGTTGGGTAACTCCAGTAATTAAAGTCCGAGGTTTGAAGTAGTGCTCATCAGAAATGAAAAATTCAAACAGTAGCTCTAATCCTGACTCAGTCTGTTGATAGCTGTAGCTACGGTACTCAAAGACGGGATAAGTGGCTCTGAGTGTCTCTAAGTGGGTACCGCTTGGTGATAGCATAAATTCATTATACGTGAATCTAAATATTAATCTATATTTTGGCTTCTCTATTAAAATTGATCTAGAAAAAATGTGTTCAATATTAGTAAAATAGAATTATTTCACCTAAAGAGGCTAAAACACAAATTTGCGTTATACGCCTTTTCTTCGGATGACTGGGTTTGGCTAAAACTCCAAACTTGCAAAAACCCGATCTAAACCCATACAAGTGTGTTTCGGTGGTGTAGTTTTGTCAAAAACAGTACTTTACAGCCAGCGTGATTTTTTTGTTACAATAGAGCTATGAGCTAAAGCCCCAAACTAGGGGTAACACTCGAGTTTCTCTTCTGGTGTTGTTCGCCTTAAAATTTTTGAAAAAAGTGGTAAAAAAAATGAAAAAGATTGATGGTAAGGACAAAATATTGGGGTTGAACCTCTTTGGCAAGTCAAGACAGGAACTGCTAGTTACTCTGGTAGAACACTTGAAAAGTGGCAAAAAGCCTCTAATTATCTTCACTCCCAACCCAGAACATGTCATCCAAGGCCAAGAATCACCCGATTTTGCGCAACTTTTGAACCAAGCCGACATTTTGCTCCCCGATGGCATGGGTTTAGTCTGGGCGTCGCGCTTTTTGGCCTTTAAAAATCCGAGCGCAGCTGCCGTGCTTACTGAACGCATACCAGGTGTAGATGTGGTGGCAGATTTACTGAGAACCACCCAAAAAAATCATCAAAAAGTACTATTACTTGGGGGTCGCGAGTACCAATCGTTACCACCTCAATTAGAATGGGAAACTGGCTATCAAGATATTACTCACCCCACTCCAGCAGAAGAAGTAAAAGTTAAGAGAATACTGTCCCATTTGAAGCCCACATTGGTCTTGGTGGCCTATGGGGCACCTTGGCAAGAGAAGTGGGTGATCGAGCACCGTCAATTGCTAGCTGATAATCAAGTAAAAATGGTCATGGTAGTCGGCGGCGCTTTTGACTTTTTACTCGGCAAAGTCAGTCGTGCTCCCCAATGGTTGCAAGACGTAGGTTTGGAATGGGCATATCGTTTGTATCAAGAACCTTGGCGGTGGCGGCGCCAGTTGAGACTGCTCAAGTTTGTGGCTTTAACGGTTAAAGAATTTTTCAAATAACCTACGGAAATAGTGTCCGGCTTGAACTAGACAACTGACTCAACTAGTCAAGCGCCACGACTAAGTTAGCGCCTCAACCTTTATCAACTACAAAGCGCCCTGATCAGGGCGCTTTGTTATTTTTCAACTTTTTTTAAGCTCATTCTGGCTCGTCGCCTTGAGTCACACCGAGTAACCACATGACAGCTTCTTTTTTGTAACGGCGATCACCTCGAGAGTTAATGCGAATGGCGGGCAACTTTCCTCGTTTACCCCAGCGCTTAATGGTCAGGGGAGAGACTCTCAGTAAGTCGGCTACTTCGCGAACTGTCAAAAGGTCGGGCAAGTTGTTGATGTCTAGTTTGGTGGCATCATCCATGCGCCCGGTTCTTTTATCTTCTCCCAAGATGGTGGAAGTACTTGTCTGAGTAAAAACAGTGTCTGTCATACCGGCTTTACCTTTCTTTGAATAAACCTATAACAGTATTTTCTCAAGTATGTTTTTACCCGATCATCTGGTTAGAGACAATCAGAGACATACATCAAACATATGTAAATAGATCAAATAAATTCTTTTCAGACTTAACAGTAGCAGAGTAGGAACAAATGGGTCAAGAGGTAAAAGCCGGTAAAATATAGCCTTAAGCTTGGATCAGAGAAAGGATCACTGTTACTAACAGGCTCTCCACTGAATAGGCCTATAGAAATTAATCAAAAATCCTATAATATATTAACGAATAGAAATGTGACAAAGCCTTGAGCTGGGCAGGCTCGACTATTTGACGAGAGTCTAATGAGCGTTTGATGAGTGGAGTAAAGCGCTTTTGAAGTAATTAGCACCAAAAACCCCGTCTTTCGGCGGGGTTCTCGTTTTCAAGTTAGAAAAAGTTACAATTACTTAACTTCAACGACACAGCCAGCCTCTTCCAAGACTTTTTTGGCGTTGTCAGCATCTTCTTTCTTACCGTTTTCAACTACATTTTTTGGTAGTGATTCTACGTAAGCTTTAGCTTCACCCAAACCTAATTCAGGTTTAAGTGTGCGAACTGCTTTGATAGCACCAATTTTATTGGCACCAGCATCTTTAAGAACGACTGTAAATTCAGTCTTCTCTTCAGCAGGAGCAGCAGCACCAGCAGCCGGAGCGCCAGCCATCATCATGGGGGGAGCAGCAGTGACGCCGAATTTTTCTTCAAGAGCTTTAACTAGCTCTGAAACTTCCATTAATGACAGTTCTGAAACT
>Ga0163154_10002713_pt1 | contig 25448 bp, 25 predicted proteins | sample OliLakLV19MP9P1_FD_148649 | JGI IMG/M metagenome (GOLD analysis project Ga0163154, IMG submission 148649) | Freshwater microbial mat bacterial communities from Lake Vanda, McMurdo Dry Valleys, Antarctica - Oligotrophic Lake LV.19.MP9.P1 | ecosystem: Environmental > Aquatic > Freshwater > Lake >... | reverse complement strand
CCCTTGCCTTGGGCTGAGCCTCCTTGACCCGGGAGCCGGATGCGCTGGCCTTCTCGAATACCCCTCGGAATTTTGACGTTGTATGATTTTGTTTCATCACGTTTGTCCCCGGTAATACGGAGCGAAATGGGTTTAGTGCCACTAATGATTAAATCCTCTAACGTGACGAGCAGATCTGTTTCAAGGTCTTGACCGTTCACATTCTCGGAATGCGACTGATGATTCCCCGGTGATGAAAAGCCGCCATTAAAACCGCCGCGTCCTCTGCCGGATCGTGATCCGAACAGTTCTTCAAAAAATTCGCTGAACCCCGTACCTTCAAATTCAACACCACTTCCCATTGGGTTTGCAGGTCCCCCCGGACCTGGTCGCCATTGCCTTGACTGAGCGTTGGACCCCGGGAAACCTTGATTATTTGATTGGGCTTGCTGCCAGTTCGGGCCCAAGGAATCGTACTTCTCCCTTTTTGTGGTATCACTGAGGACCTCATAGGCTTCGTTGATTTCTTTAAATTTTGTTTCCGCCGTTTTCTTATCTTTAGCGACGTCAGGGTGGTAAAGACGTGCGAGTTTACGGAATGCTTTTTTGATATCGTCTGGTGATGATTTTTTATCAACTCCCAAAGTCTGATAATAATCTTTGTAACTTACTGTCATAAAGGTCTCCTAAGAACAAAAAAGGGCAGCAGGCGTGCCCAACTGCCCGTGAGTGTAGCTCAGCTTACCTTAATATCGATTACTTTTGGTTTCGCTTTTTCAGATTTCGAAATTTGCACCGAGGGGACATCGGATTTGAGGTGGGCCGAAATCGTATTGGCATTTGTATCATCAGGGATGGAGATCGACGACATCCCACACATTAAATTGAGACGCAACCCCGTTGGGGTTGTGCGGTTTTACCGCGTATAACCCAGGGTAGCTTTGCAACCCTGGGCTATGTGGCGGAATCCCTTTGGGATTCGTTCGCGAGGGATCGCGAACGGCCTGCATATTTGTAATATGAGGCGGAAAAGGCGGTGAAGGAATTGGTAGAAGGGTGTAAATGCCAAACTTGAGCCAACCCCGTTGGGGTTGTGCGGTTTTACCGCGTATAACCCAGGGTAGCTTTGCAACCCTGGGCTATGTGGCGGAATCCCTTTGGGATTCGTTCGCGAGGGATCGCGAACAGGCCGCACATTTACAATATGAGGCGGAAAAGGCGGTAGAGGAACCGCGAGAAACACAGGGTAAAATCGGTACACACCCAACCGAAACGTGGTTGCGCGCCGATAATTCCCCTTTGGTTTTGTTAATTTTAAACGCAATAAAAAAGTCGCATGAAACTGATCCTTGAATATGTTCTAAACAACTATAGACATGTAGCTTATGATATGTAATTAAATTCGCCTATTGAGACATTTTGCACAGAGTGAAACGCTTAATTTAGGTTTGAAAAGTTTTGGTACATTGAAAGAAGTTGTAAGGAAAAATTCTTCGCCTATAACCCACGTATGAAGGTTCTTGTTATCGGTGGGGCGGGGTACATCGGCAGTATATGTGTAGAGCAATTGATCAATGGTGGGGATTCCGTTTTTGTATTTGATAATTTAAGCGAAGGCCACCGATCGGCAGTGGACGAAAGGGCGCACCTTATTGAAGGGGACTTTGCGGACAGCCAAAAAATCCATGACGCGATAAAATCAGCGCGACCTGAAGCGGTTATGCATTTTGCAGCCAATGCACTCGTCGGCGAGTCGATGGTGAACCCATCAAAATACTTTAAAAACAACGTGGCCTCTGCCATAAATATTCTTGATGCTATGGTTGAAGTTGGGGTGAAAAACTTTGTATTTTCCTCTACGTGCGCGACCTATGGAGTCCCTGCCTATGTCCCTATGGACGAGCAGCTTCCGCAAGTGCCTATTAACCCATATGGGGAATCAAAACTCATGTTCGAAAAGGTTTTGGGTTGGTATGACAAAATTCACGGCATCAAGCACGTCAACCTTCGGTATTTTAATGCAGCAGGAGCCTCTGAGAAGTTTGGGGAACATCACCGTGTTGAAACGCACCTTATTCCGAATGTACTCAAGGTAGCCCTAGGTCAAAAGGACAGTGTGGACATCTATGGAACAGATTACCAGACGGCAGACGGAACCTGTGTTCGGGATTATATTCATATCCTTGACCTCTTTAAAGCGCACCGCCTTGCATTGGATCATCCCACCAGTGATTCCTTTAACTTAGGATCGGGAATTGGGTATTCGGTCAAGGAAGTGATAGACACGTGCCGCAAAGTGACAGGCCACGAAATACCAGCCAACGAAATGGCACGACGCCCTGGGGATCCCGACCAGTTAGTTGCGGCATCGGATAAGGCGCGGAACGTACTTGGATGGAAGCCCCAGTATGATAATCTCACCAAAATAGTGGAGAGCGCATGGCGTTGGCATAAGAAACACCCCACGGGTTATTCAGATTAAGGCGTTTTCCTTCGTAATTTCCCTTTGATTGCACCTGCTTTTCGATTAGGTTCGGGTCCATGTTCTTCTCGAAGCTGCGCCGCACGCGCGAACTTTTTGTAGTGATAAAAAAATCTCAGGTATTCCAAGACCTGACAATGCTTGAGTGGCGGCGCATCGAAAGCATCATGCACGAACGACATTTTCAGAATGGAGAATTGGTTTTTGCCGAAGGAGAAGAGGGCATGGGACTATACCTCATTCTCTCAGGTCGCGTACAAATGGCGCGAAACGTGGACAACGTACTCAAGGAACTCGGACAGTTAAAGAGGGGCGAATCATTCGGAGAACTGACCTTGATAGATGGGTCCGGTCGGACTGCACAAGCTGTAGCGATGGAGAACACACAACTTCTAGGGTTTTTCAGGCCCGCACTCCTTGACCTGATGCAGCGCGAGCCAAGAATAGCTGCCAAGGTTTATTCGCGCCTCGCCGAACAAGCCGCACAACGGTTGCGCCGATTATTGGAGGATAAGAAGCTTGCTGAAAGCTTTTAGCATGAGCCCCCATTCCAATCCCGTGATCCTTCGTTGGGTATTCGTTGTTGTTACATTGATCCTGTTTTTTTCGTCCCTGCGTATTGCAGCGTGGATCATTGGGCCCCTCGTATCGGCCTTTATCATGTATTATATTTTATCGCCGCCTGTTGATTTTCTTGAAGCCAAAGGCCTTTCCAGAACTTGGTCGGTAGTCATTGTCTACTTCGCGCTCGTCATTATTTCAGTCGTATCGGGCCCGTTCATTGTGCATTGGTTGGACCCAAATGAATTACAAAAGAATGTCCCACAATACATTCAAAATGCTGGGGACACCCTGAAAAATACGCTGACCCATATGGAGGCAAAATTTGATTTCCTTAAAAAGGCTGATCTCATACCCAAGTTGATGACGTTTACCACGAGACTAGAAAAGGACCTCCCGACTTACGTGGTTAAAGGGGTGCTCGGGTTATTGGGGTATCTTCCTTTCGTAATCATCGTGCCCTACATAGCTTTTTATTTCCTGTTGGACGGAAGAGGTTTTAAGAGAGAGATGATACGTGGAGTGCCCAACCGGTTTTTTGAAGATGCGCTCAGATTGTTTTATAAAGTGGACGTACAAATCGCCCAATTTTTGCGCGGGCTGTTTATTGAATCATTGATTGTAGGAACCTTGGCCGGAGTAGGTTTAAAACTTCTTGGAATAGATCAATACATACTCTTGGGAGTTCTTACGGGCTTATTTAATGTCGTTCCCTATGTAGGCCCGCTTGTGGCTGCGCTCTTTGCGATTGTCATTTCTGTGACCGACCAGACAGGTTTTTCGTTTTTTACGTATTTTACAGGGGCCCCAGCTCAGTACACACCTTTTTATGTTCTTGTCCTTTACATCTTAGTCCGCCTGTTTGATGACGTGGTAATCATTCCGGTGGTGATGGGCAAAAGCATGCATATGCACCCGTTGCTTGTTGTCCTGGCTATATTTTGCGGGGGCGAGTTGGGCGGGATATTGGGACTTATCCTTGCACTGCCTTCTCTAGGGGTTATTCATGTAACGTATCAGATTTTATTTGAAATTCTCAGTAAAAGGCGTGAAGTGCAGGGAACATTGGCGACAAAGACTTTTTGGACGTAAGGTATGAAACGGTGAAAAAACATCTCGGCAAAATTTTAGCATTAATAATCATTCTCACAGCGACAGTGGGGGTCTTCTGGGTCGTCGGGCGAAATCCCATAGAGACCTCAGCGGGTCGACCTGACACGAATACCCTCGCTTCAACGACTGACATAGCTCCAGGGGAAGTTCTCTCTGTCACCCCGGCCAGCCCGTCTGTGGCAGGCGAAGCCAATAAACCTTATACATTCAAACAGGTTGTTAAGCCAAAGCCGGAAATGTCGAAGGAAGCTTACGTCGTCCTTAAACTACTTGAGGACGGGCATTACGCGCGTGTGCCGGTTGATGCGGATATTAGCAGGAAAATGGCTCATAATTTTCTAAATTCTTTGGACATTAATCATCTTATTTTCCTGCAATCCGATGTGGATAACTTCCAACAGGCATCGCCGACGATTCGGTCATCCCTTTTAAACCAAGACATTAGTTTGGCGTATGACATTTTTGAACGGTTCCGATTGAGAGTCGAACAGCGTTCTGAACTCATTAAGAGATTGCTTACTGAAAAATATGACTTCTCACAAAACGAAACTTTGAACCTTGATCGTTCGAAGGAGCCATGGCCCAAAAATGAAAAAGAAGCGGAAATGCTGTGGAGAAAGTTTATCAAGTTTCAGTTGCTTCAAGAAAAACTAAACAAAGCTAAACCCGAAGAAGCCATTAAAATTGTTAAACGCCGTTTATTGGAACGGTATATTCGTTCGGTCAATGAAATGGAAGCTGTCGATGTCTTGCAGGCCTATTTAAATTCTCTCGCGCGTATTTACGATCCGCATACCGAATACTTGCCCGCAGAGACGTTCAATGAATTTAAGATTTCCATGAAACTATCATTGGTAGGGATCGGAGCCCTGCTGACTTCTGAAGACGGATTAACCAAAATCCAATCCTTGACCCCGGGTGGTCCTGCTGAAAAAGATAAGCGTTTAAAGCCAAATGACAAAATCGTGGGTGTTGCCCAGGGCGATGAAGAGTTTGTCGAAGTCATCGACATGAAACTCAAAAAAGTAGTGAGCATGATTCGCGGTCCCATTGGGACAACAGTCCGGATTAAAGTTATTCCTGCCAACGCCCCGGATCCTTCCGCTCGATCCATTGTGACGATTGTGCGTGACGAAATTAAGCTCACCGATCAGGAGGCGAAAGCTAAGTTAATTGAGTTGCCTGATGCGAAAGGGAACATACGAAAGATTGGTGTCGTCGATCTTCCGTTGTTTTACACAAACACAGACATGGACAAACCAGGGGAAAAACCTAAAGGGCCCACTGAGGATATAGACAAACTGATTGCGGAGTTAAAAAAAGCAGGGGTTGAAGGTGTTATTATCGATCTTCGTCGCAATGGGGGTGGATCTTTGGACGAAGCCATAAGTCTTACCGGGTTGTTCATTGGGTTGGGGCCAGTGGTTCAAGTCAAAGATTCCTCTGGCGGCATTAAATCCTACGAGGATGAGGATGGCAGGGCGCAATACAATGGGCCTTTGGTTGTTTTAACCAGCCACATGAGTGCCTCGGCCTCCGAAATTTTTGCGGCAGCATTGCAGGATTATAACCGGGCTTTGATCGTAGGGGAACAGAGCACCTTTGGTAAAGGGACGGTTCAAGCGGTCATTAGACTTAATAACAAATACTATCCCGCAGCCTTTCCACCTTCAGACATAGGTGCCTTAAAAATGACTGTTCAGAAGTTTTATCGTATTGCGGGCGGGTCAACTCAGTTGAAAGGGGTTATCCCAGATGTCATGGTTCCAAGCGTCTTTGATTATTACGACATTGCAGAAAAATCATTGGAAAATCCTTTGCCCTTCGATGAAATTAAAGCGGCCAAATACACGAAGTATAATGATGTATCCTCAAAAATGATTGCTGATTTGGCGGGCATGTCCAAAACGCGAGTGTCTACCAGCAAGGACTTTTCATACATCCTTGAGGACATAGAAATTCAAAAGGAAAAGCTTAAGGATAAATCTCTTTCGCTCAATGAACAACAACGGGTCAAAGAGAAAGAAGGAGACAAAAAACGGCTTGAAGCTCGCAAACTCGAGCGCAAAGCACGGAACACTCCTCCTATTAAAGTTCTAGAATTGACAGTGGCTCAACCTGTTCCACATCCTATTCCTGTCAAAGAAAAGGTAGAGGTCGAAAAGAAGGATTCCTCAGATGAAACAGAGGACCCAAGTTTATCGACTGACGACCCCAATGTTGACCCAGCCATGAATGAGACGTACCAGATTCTGCTCGACTACATCTCAATCAAAAACGGCGTAAAACCTCCGGCAGGTTCTCAACCGTTGGCGGCTGTTCCAGTTAAATAAAGCGAGGTGACCGGGCCTTGAATGAGCCGGTCCCAGGTGCCGTTTCAATTTTCCCCTGTTTTTCCAAAAATAATCGAAGGCGCGCGCATTTACTGCGTCATGGGATAAATCTCTTTTGGAGATTCGCGTGGAAGGTGCCAAGGGGAAACTCGTCGTCGTTGACGAGGGCAATCCATTTTCGCGGGTCCGTTTCGTCTAGATCAAGGTGTTGACGAACTTCACGTTTCCATTTCGAGGCGACGTTAGGTTTTACATATTTCGAGATGAGGTCGTGGGCATCCATCCAGAATGAAATTTTTGAGCTGTCCGCTCCACCCTTATAGAGGACCATCACCTCATTCCTCAGGTTGGCTACTGCTTCAGCTAGAAGGTCCCAGCGGATGGACATAATATTGTCGCGCCAAATGATCACGTCTTTCTGATGTAAGTAAGAAAACAGCAGCTGACCACCCACGGCATCGTAATTTCTTATCCGGTTACCCGTGATTGGAAATCGAAAGATCCGATCAAAAAGGATGGAATAACAGACGTACTGAGCGAAGGGGAAACCTTCACGATTTAACCGGGTCGCCTCCACAAAGCTCCGGAGGTCCACGCGCAATTCTTCGAGCGCATACATCCAGAAGGGTGATCTCTGTCGGATCATGAACGGATCAAAGGGGAGTTCCCCAACGCTATGACTTTTATCATGAATGAGGTCCCACAACGCCAAGGCATCCTGAACAAGTTTGAGTGAACCGAAGAAACATTCCAGTTGTGGGTGCATCGGAGTTTTCGCCAATTCTGAACACTTCCAGAAATAGCGTTGAAGACGTTTGGCTTCACGGTCGCACAGGATAGTGCTGAAATTGTTAGTGGGATTCGACGTTAACGAAATGGTCTCAGGGAAAAGGACGGCGCATTCGCTGTTATAACCCTCGGTGTGATCGATGAGGTGAGCGGGAACGAACTTTGCATTTTGGTATGTGGTTCTTTCCAGCTCAGCTAACCAATCAGGCCATGGGACCCTCAAGAGTAACGCTTCGAACCTTGTGTCACGAGATCCGTTTGGGGTGTACATCGGGAAGACCACGAGATGTTCGATTCGATGTTGACGATTAAGTTCCGGGCGGAAGGCGGCCAGAGATTTCCCAAAATCAGGTTTTAGAAAACCGCCATACACCCATGTCGTGAGGTCTGCCATGACCTGTTTAAGGTAAGCCGTTTGATGAGGGAAGAACGATTCAAGTTGCTGGATGAACCCAATCGCCGTGGTGACCATGTCCTTCGCTTGGGAGTGAATGGGCGGGGGAACTGAACCATCAATGTTTTGCAATTCGCGCAACTGGTTGATCACACCCTTGAGTGAGGCCCATGCCGGAGACAGAAAAGCTGGGGATTGGCGGCGTGCAATCCGGGTATGTTTAAATTTTTCTGCCGCGCACCAGTACATGATGTTTAGCCAGAGTTGAGCATGGTCGTGCTTGTCAAAATATTTGTCACCAAACAAAGAGGAGTCCGCCACAACGACGACGCGGCCTTTTCCGTTTGAGGCAGAAGCGATCAGGCCCGCCTGTTTAGGAAGGGCTTGGTCCGAAGCGTGCCAGTTAATTGAGGGACCCGGACCTGTAGCGGTTATGGACCCAGAGCGGTACATCGAAACACTGCGGACCAGATGGGAGAGGGGATTTTCGGATTGTCCGTTTGTGGCCACAGCAGGAAACCAAGTTGGATTCTCGTGAAGCGCGTGTGGGGCGTCCATGACCGTTGTATTTTCAAACTTGAGATTATACGGTGCAAGAAGCGCGTTGAGGTTGTCTCCATATTTCTCATGCTCATATTCAGTGATCGCCAGAAGTCCGCCGCCATTGGCCACAAATTGCTGAATGGCTAGGATTTCGTCCGGCTTAAGAAGAGGCGAGTTTTTAGAAGTGGTCCGTTCCCATTTTTCGTCGCAAGGATGGAGGAGGACTAGGACATCGATTTTATTCAAGGTATCCGCATCGAGAGGCCCTTGAGTATTTCTATCGATAATAAAATCGCGCGTTATAAGGGCTTCGCCCGCCAAGGCGTAACTAGAATTTTCGGGGAAGTCTGGCGTCATCTGAGAAGCGCGGTCGCGGGATACCGACCAACTTTCGCTATGGTACTCATCAAAGAGCACCTTAACGATTTTGCGCTGAGTTGATGTTGCCGAAGCCATAGTATAAATTACGCCCGTATTACTTCCTGTCAAAACGGGGTGCTGAGGATTTAGTTGCCTCGTGAGCCACCACTTCTTTCAAGTCCTTTAAAAAATCATTCACATCAGACTCTTGAGTATCCCAGGCACACATAAGACGCGCACAACCTGCCGGACCCACATCCGTGTAAAACATCCAATCTCGCGCGTGCATTGCTTTTTCAATTGTTTGGGGCATATCTACAAAAACCGAGTTTGCTTCAGTCGGGAACCGCACCGTTAAGCCTCTGATGCGTTTAATCCCTTGATGCAGCAATTGGGCCATATTGTTAGCGTGTTGGGCGTTTTTAAGCCAAGTATCACCTTCCAGAAGTCCGATCCATTGCGCCGCAAGGAATCGCATTTTCGAAGCCAATTGCCCGGCTTGTTTTATTCTATGAGTGAAGTCTGAGGCTAACGCCGGGTTGAAAAAAACGACTGCTTCGCCTAAAGCCATCCCATTCTTGGTTCCCCCGAATGTCAAAACGTCGATGCCTGAAGCCCATGTTAAATCTGCGGGGTCGGAGCCCGAAGAAACCACAGCATTGGCAAAACGTGCTCCGTCCATATGGACTGGTAACTTGTGAGCTTTTGCGACCCGCGAAAGGGATTTGATTTCGGACCGAGAGTAGACAGTTCCCACTTCTGTCGCTTGCGTAAAGGAAACAGCTCCAGCTTTAGGAGCATGAACGTCAGTCCGCAAAAGGATGGCCTGCTTCAGCGCGGAGGGTTCCAGTTTGCCTTGGGGTGAGTCGACCGTCAGTAGTTTAACCCCTGCGTTGAAGAATGCGGGGGCATTACATTCGTCATTTTCTATGTGTGAAAAGCGATGACAAATGATGCTGTTGTAGGATTGGGTCATGGCGCTTAAGGCCAGACAATTTCCGGCTGTTCCATTAAAAACGAAAAACACTTGGCATTTGGTATTGAAGATTTTTTGAATGAGTTTTTCTGCTTTTGCGGTGTACGGGTCTCGCCCGTATCCAGGAGCGTGCCCACTGTTGTTGGCGTCGTTTATTGCTGCCATGACTTCGGGACAAACCCCGGCGTAGTTGTCACTTCCAAACTGGCGAACTCTCTTCATTATTTTATTAAGATAGATGAGAACGCCCCTCCCATAAAGCAAGATTTCAACTGTTAATACCCTCAACTGTGGTCCAAGACCTGCAGTATGAATCTCGAATATTTATGGACCAACAAAAAGAACAACCAAAATTGGGCGTTCCCTCACGGGAAGAAATGATCGGCTATTTAAACGAAGATTTGGCGAGGGAGTATCAGGCTATCATTGCCTATATTGTATACAGCCAACAGATTAAAGGCGCTGCCTACATGGACATCGCTAAGGAGCTTGAACTTCATGCAACGGAGGAATTACAGCATGCCCTTTTAATTACTAAACAAATCGATTACTTGGGAGGCAAGCCCGTTGTTGTTCCAAAGACCGTTCAAACGTCGGATGATGCTGTGAAAATGTTGGAATTCGATTTGGAAGCAGAACGAGTAACGATTAATCATTATCGCGATAGGATTCGCCAAGCGGAATCGATGGGCGAATTTGCCATGGCAGAAGTCATCAGAAGAATTATCGTGCAGGAACAGGAGCACGCTATTGACCTTGCCACAGCGCTGGGTATCGAAGTGCCACGAAAGTAATACTCGCTGCAATATTACCAGCTTTTTGCGATGCGCGAAGGGTTGCGTAAGGAGTTGTTTGTGTTCATCCAGATCGCGAGAGCAGCTGGGTTGGTAATTGGCCCAGGGAAGGGAGATGTTCCTGACGGGATGATTATTTGATTTTGGTTAGATTGATTGAAGGCGATGTAATAGCGGCAATCAAAAGAGGAAGATCGATTGTAGAAGAAGTTGCAATATTCCCCTGAAGTCCCGATACGCTCAGGCTTGAACTCGAAAAACTTAATTTGTTTCAGATTAACATCGCCCGAAGGTGACCCTGACAAATTGTCAACCATGGTTCTATTGATCGTAAAAACGCCCGTGTTAGTGGCCGGCCACCGACCGTAAGTGGCATGAAACCGAGACATCGCCTTAGACAGCTCCAGAATTTCTTCGTTTGTGGCGTGCAGTCGGGAGTTTCGCTTCGTGATTACGTAAGCCGGAATGATGATGGCACTCAGGAGCGCAATAACCGTGACCGTGAGGACAATCTCGAGCAAATGAACTCCGCGACTCTGGGGACCTAACTTAGGCATACACTTAGTCAGTTGGGACAGACTTAAAAGTGCCGATGATATTTTCAAGGATCGGATAGACAGAATCCATTGATTCTTGAGGGACAGTAGCTTTGATGATGTACGTCCGTTTGCGGTCGTACAAGAAGGCCCAAATTTTAACCCAAACTTCGCCATTAGGTTCGGTGGCCGTTATTGAATAAGTTTCGCCCCCTTTGAGATGCAGAATTTCCTGATTGATAAGCGTTAAGCTCTGAGCCGCCGACTCCGCCATACCTTTACGTGCATCAGATTCGTCGACAACATCCGTCGGGTCTAAACGATGGTCCCAATAAATCCTAAGATTAGCCTCTGTTTCAGAATCGTAAAAGCGGAACATCCCTACTAACTGCCCTTTCTTGGGCTGATCTTGCACTGTTTTAACCAAACTCTCATCGATTTTCCAGTGCTCCGGTTTTTCGATTTGCCAACCCGCAGTGGGATGTTTGAAAAGAGACGTCTCAAGTTTTTTAGGAGCGTCCTTAACGGGCGGCACGGGTACGTCCTCAGCTGCGTTAAGCAGAGGGCAAAGACTAAAAGCTAAGAGTGAAACCAGAACGACCTTACGAAACATGGATGCGACTTTCTTCTAGGAGCCAGTACGAAAGGGAAACCATAACCAAGGCATGTGAGAATGTGCCAGCTTTCATCAGCGCCGGAATCTCACGCGCGGGAATAAATTTAACGGCTACATCTTCGCCATCATCAAGGGAGATTTCATGTTTAACCGCGCAATTTTCTACTAAAACAGTGTAGGCCATGTTCCCTTGAATAGCCGGGTTTGGATGAATCCAACCAATTTGCCTGGCGTTTGTACCTTCGAACCCTGTTTCTTCGCGAAGTTCGCGGACACCCGCTTCGACCGGATCCTTGTCGAGGTCGTCCATCACACCGCCAGGAATTTCCAGCGTAATCTCTCGCACCCCGTGTCGGAATTGTTGGACCATGATTAAATCGCGGGAAGGAGTCAGCGCGATTACATTAACCCATGGGTGTGTTTCCAGAACGAAAAAATCGTGTAAGACCGAAGTTCGAGGAGAAACGGCGAAATCCTGTCTAATTTTAAAAATCCGATAGTCGTGGAGGTATTTGCACTCAGTTCTTTCCCATGGAAGAATATCCGGCATGTGACCTATTACTGAGGTTTTGGATCTGGATTTTTGACACCTAAAGCTTGTTCAGCAGTCTGGAGAGTAATTTTCATTTCCACAGGAGTTTTTGGATTATCCTTAGCATCGCGGGCCTGGCCACCAATGGCATCAGCAACTTCTAATCCCCGGACGACCTGACCGAAAACAGTGTATTTTTGATCAAGGGAAGGCAGATCGGAAAGACACACATAAAATTGTGACCCGTTGGATTCGCGATTAGCGTTGACCTCATCGCCAAGACGAGCCGTAGCCACAGCGCCTCTGACATGTTTGAGCGTAATTTCTGCAGGCACCGTATATCCTGGCCCGCCAGTTCCATGTTCGGCGCGGCGATTTTGATCGCGGCTCAGAGGGTCGCCCCCTTGAATAACAAACCGGGGAATGACCCGATGAAACATTGTGCCATCGTAGAAACCTTGAGCGATCAGTTTTTTAAAATTTTCCACGGTTTGAGGGGCGCGCTTTGAATCAAGCGCGATGACAAAACTACCGAACTTGGTTTCCACCACAGCGTAATCCGCGCCTGGCGCAAATTCGATGGGTTTATCGACAACAGGATTGTAAGCAGACGTCGGCGCGGTATCGACTCGAGGAGGGGTGCTTGTACAACCGAAGATTAGAAAACAGGCGAAAAAAGCGTAAATAGATTTCATAAAGTTAGCGTTTTATAAAAGGTAAAGGTGTTAACGTCAGGTTCATTCCTTGATGAGTAAAAACCGTTCCCTGCGTAGTATATTCCCGCTTTACGTAGCCTAAGGCAATTACTTTCTCAAGTGAGGGTGACCGCATCCAGGTTGTAATAATTGCAACTTCGCGGTCATCTAACATGATTTTTGCTTCGCCCGTTGGAACCTCCGTGCCGTCAGTTAAAAATCCCGACCACACCCAGTTCACTTTCCCAACGCTTTTAATTCGAGAAATAACCTCCTGCCCAATGTAACACCCCTTATGATAAGAAATCGCACGCTCCTCCAACCCCGCCTCGTGTGGGATCGTATCCTCGCTCATATCGACCCCGTATCTTGGGTAGCCTTGTTCAATTCGGATTTGTTCAAAATCACTCGCGGTTCCTGTGGCGTAAGTGGATTTGAGGATTTGCGCCACTTCGTCCTTCTGGGCACTTGAAACAAAAATATCAAACCCAGGAATCCCTAGTCGGTTAGAGGACACCGGGTTTAGATGCGCCAGGCTTGAACTTGGAAGGGCCGGGCCGACGACATGAAACTGGCAAGTTTCGTCGGTTACGTCTGTGAGGACCACGTCATCCGCGATGATATAACGATCAAACCGAGCTTGAAGTGCGTCACGGAAATCGGGTTCACCATCGAACATATAGCCGCCATCGATCTCGTGAATAAACCCGTCCCCCGACATTTTCCCCTTGGCAGACATGACGGCCACATAGATCGAATCTGTTCGTGAAGCTTTCCGGACATCATTCGAAACTTGGCCCTGAAGATACCGCTGCGCATCCTTCCCGACAAATTGTAAACGGACGCGCGGTGAAAGATCAAAAAAGAGTCCGGATGATTCGATCAGGGTGTAAGAGGTATCGGGCATATGGGATCACATTAGAAATCGTGCGTCCACAACCTCAATGCTAAAATACAGAAAAGGATTACGGATAAAATTTGAATCTTTGTACCAAGTACCATGATTGGTAGGGGTATAAGGGGTATTTGTAAAAATCCTTAAAATTTCGATTGTCAGGACGCCGAACATTGCTTAACTGTCCGCCGCGTCATGAACATTGTAATTCCAAAAGAAACGTTTCCGGGTGAGACAAGAGCCGCAGCGACTCCAGCAAGTGTCACCCGACTGTGTAAATTAGGAGCTTCCCTATTTGTGGAAGCTGGACTCGGTCAAGCCGCGGGGTTTCCCGATGCTGCCTATGAAAAGGCCGGAGCTAAGGTTATCTCCGATAAAGCCACGCTTTTTAAGGATGCGCACGTCGTGTTCCGGGTCAGGAAACCTTCGGATCAAGAGTTATCCCTTTTAAATAAGGGTACGATCCACATTAGTTTCCTTGATCCATTTAACGAAAAAGATTTGCTCGCTAAGCTGGCCGCACAAGGTGTCAGTGCAATGAGTGTAGAAATGGTGCCTCGCACAACCCGGTGCCAGAAGATGGACGCGATCACCTCACAAGCCAACCTTGCTGGGTACGTTTCAGTGATTCTTGGAGCTTCTTATTTGAAGAAAATATTTCCAATGATGTCAACCGCTGCGGGAACTCTCCTTCCAGCGAAAGTGTTTATCATTGGGGCAGGGGTAGCCGGTTTGCAGGCTATCGCTACCGCCCGTCGGTTGGGAGCCAAAGTAGAGGCCATCGATACGCGGCCTGTCGCTGCAGAACAAATTCAATCTTTAGGAGCCAAGGCAGTCGTCATTGATATTGGAGAAACAGGTCAGACGGCCCAGGGTTACGCCAAGGAATTAACTCCGGATCAAGTGAAAATGCAGCAGGAAGGCATGAAAAAAATCTGTGCCTCGTCAGATTTGGTCATCACCACTGCTCAACTCTTTGGAAAAAAAGCGCCTATTACGATTACCGCTGAAATGGTTGCCGCGATGCAATATGGGTCGGTCATTGTTGACCTTGCTGTCGAGTCCGGAGGAAATGTGGTGGGTTCAAAGTTGGGGGAAGTGGTCGATGTGAATGGTGTTTCAATTGTTGGTTTCCCAAGCCTCGCTGGTCGGGTGCCTCAGAATGCTAGTCAAGTTTATGCCATGAATCTCGTAGGCATGGTGGAAGATTTATGGAGCAAAGACAAAAATGGGATATTCCTCAATCCTGAAGATGACGTGGTCAAGAGCTGCCTGATCACGCATGAGGGTGCGATCTGGAATGAAAAATTTAAAACTCAGGCAGTTTAAAAGGAAATTATGAAGAAGTGCATTTTAACATCTATCATTTTCATCGGGGCAACTAGTTTTGTCCAAGCTGCCGAACAACACGCGGGATCGGGGAGCTCCGCTTTGCATATCATTAGCCTCGTGTTCGTTTTTATGTTGGCCACGTTCATCGGGCTAGACGTGATTAAGGGCGTTTCTCGGCTGTTGCACACTCCGCTCATGTCCCTGACGAATGCGATTTCCGCCATATCCGTGGTCGGCGCGATTATCGTTGCGGGTCACCATTGGACCGATAAACCTAATATTTTTAATATCTTAGGTCTGATCGCTGTGGTGTGTTCGGTTACCAATATCGTCTCAGGCTTCTTAATCACTAATCGCATGTTGAAAATGTTTAAATCGCGCGATAAGGAGAAGAAATAATGAAAGAGTATTTCCCCATTTTCACGCAGGTATCCTACCTCATTGCAACCGCCCTTTTTATCTTCTCCCTGAAATGGATGAGTGATCCAAAATCAGCCCGCAGAGGTGTAGGCGCGGGTGTCATTGCCATGGTTCTGGCAGTCGTCGGAACGATTATTGATTCTGAAGGTGCGCTCAAAAGTCTGCCATGGATCGCTTTTGCGGTCATTATTGGAACGCTTATTGGGATCCCCCTTTCGCGAGTTGCATTGACTGCTGTTCCTCAACGAACAGCATTATCACACGCCTTTGGTGGTCTCGCGGCAGGGTTGGTAGGGACAGCGAAATATTACTTTTTAGCGGCATCCCCAGAAGGTGTATCGCGGTTCTTGATGATCGCCATTTGCGCGGAAGTATTGCTCGGGTACTTGACCTTTACCGGTAGTTTAATGGCTGCAGGTAAACTCCAGGAAATATTACCTACCCGTCCGATTACTTACCCCTATCAAAACCTAATCAACGGTCTTTTGTTTTTGGTCGCTATCGGATGTATCGTCGCTCTTATCTATAGTCCGAATGCGGAGGTTAACAAATACCTTTTCCCGAGCGTTATGATTCTCTCATTAATGTTCGGTATTCTCCTGATTATTCCCATCGGTGGCGCGGACATGCCAACTGTTATTGCGTTGCTCAACGCTTATGCGGGGCTCTCGGCTGTGGCGATGGGGTTTGTGCTCGATAATAAACTCCTCATAACTGCCGGTGCACTTGATGGTTCGTCGGGTTTGATTTTGTCGATCATTATGTGTAAGGCGATGAATCGTAGTTTTACCAACGTACTTTTTGGTGCTTTCGGACAAGTTCAAGCCAAGCAGGAAGGTGGAGAACAAAAAGAATATAAGTCAGCTACGGCTAAGGATGCCGCCCAGATTATGGAACAGGCTAACTTGGTCGTAATCGTTCCGGGGTTCGGTATGGCTGTGGCACAAGCGCAGCATAGGGTCCGCGAGTTGTACGATCAATTGATCAAACGCGGGATCACCGTAAAATTTGCGATTCATCCTGTTGCCGGGCGGATGCCGGGGCACATGAATGTGTTGTTGGCCGAAGCCGATATCCCTTATGACGACCTTGTTGAAATGGAGGCAATTAACTCTGAAATGTCCCAAGTGGACGTCGTATTGATTGTCGGTGCTAACGACGTGGTGAATCCCGCTGCGAAAAACGCAAAGGGCAGTCCCATTTACGGAATGCCCATTATCGAGGCAGATAAAGCCAAAGCGGTCTTTGCGATCAAACGTAGTAAAGCCCCTGGGTTTGCCGGTATCGAAAACGAATTATACTTCCTCGACAAGACCCTCATGGTGTTTGGCGACGCCAAAGCTGTCATCGGCGACATGGCCAAAGAACTGTCAGGTGACAGCGGGATGCATTAGCCTATTAAGAATGTTAGTACGGCTGGAAAATACGAGTGTAGTCCGTCAAACAGAACGTAACTTATAAAATTTCGCGCCGACCGCGTTTTTCTGTTGATGGCAATTGCAGGTGCAATCTTATGGGCGCGTAACCCCTTTGGGGTTGTGTGTAAACCAACTTTTACCCAGGGTTTCTCGCGGACGAGCAACCCTGGGCTATGTGACGGAATCCCTTTTGGATTTCTCCGTAAATGGTAATGGGCATACCATTAAACCCTACGTTTGTTGGCTGCCACTTCGTTTGTGATGACGATCACAAGCCCATCGACCGGTTTGGCTTTTACATGCTTCCGCCAATTTTCTCATCACCTTTCGTTCTCATCATTTAAAGATGTGGGTTGTTCGCGAACCATCGCGAATGAATCCCAAAGGGATTCCGTCACATAGCCCAGGGTTGCAAAGCTACCCTGGGTATAAGCGGTAAAACCGCACAACCCCAAAGGGGTTGCGTATCAATTTAAAAGGTGGGATGTCCGCGAGTTCTGGCGACGAATCCCAGAGGAATTCCGCCTCAATCTCAAAGTTGCCGCGCAGCCCCTAGTGTAGACCATCAAAACGTTGTAGCTGATTCCTGATATTTTTATTCCCACTCGATGGTGCCGGGTGGTTTGGAAGTGATATCGAAGACGACGCGGTTAACGCCTTTAACTTCGTTGATGATCCGGTTTGAAATTGTTCCCAGCAGTTCGTAGGGAAGTTTGAACCAGTCGGCGGTCATGCCATCTTGACTTTCGACAGCGCGCACCGCGATAGTTTCGGCGTAGGTGCGTTCGTCGCCCATGACACCCACGCTTTTTACGGGGAGGAGCACAGCGAAGGCCTGCCAGATGTCGTAGTACAGACCACTTTTTTTCATTTCCTCAATAACGATTGCGTCTGCCTCTCGTACGACATTGAGTCGTTCTCGGGTTATGGGGCCGAGTACACGCACCGCTAGACCGGGTCCAGGAAAGGGGTGACGATGCACCATCTCTTTTGGAAGACCCAGCTCTTCGCCCACGCGACGGACTTCGTCTTTAAAGAGGTTGCGAAGGGGTTCGAGCAATTTAAATTTCATGTCCTTGGGCAACCCTCCGACATTGTGGTGACTTTTAATTTTAGCCGCTGGGTTTCCGCAGATGGGAACACTTTCGATCACGTCTGGATACAACGTGCCTTGAGCCAGGAATTTCGCATGACCTACTTCTTTCATCGCGCGCTCAAACACACGCACAAACTCGTTGCCGATAATTTTACGTTTCTTTTCGGGATCCGTCTGACCCTTGAGCAAGCCTAGAAAGCGATCAGTTGCATCGACGTATTTAAGATTCACTTTGAAATTTTTGCGGAAAATACGTTGGACGACTATGTCTTCATTTTTCCGGAGCAACCCGTTATTCACAAAAATCGCCACCAACTGTTTGCCGATAGCTTTGTGCAGGAGAGCCGCCGCTACACTGGAATCAACTCCGCCACTTAAACCCAGAATGACTCGCTCTTTCCCAACCGTTTCGCGGATTTCATCAATCGAACGTTCGACAAATGAAAGCATGTTCCAATCGTTTTTGGTTTTGCAGACATCGTAGAGGAAATTTTCGATAATAATTTTACCCTTGGGCGTATGAGCCACCTCTGGATGAAACTGGAGCCCGAAAAATCGGAGTTTTGTATTTTCGATCGCCGCATATTCACAGTTCTCTGTGCGCGCGACTTTACGGAATCCTTTTGGAAGTTTGATCAGCTTATCGCCGTGGGAATTCCACACTTGAGACTCGTCCGGGAAGTTCAAGAGCAACGAGCTTGGGTTTGATAGGGCGAGGGAACCTTTGCCGTATTCGCGTTTGTTTCCACCAGGGGCAACCTTGCCACCTAGGAACTTGGCCATGATTTGAAGGCCGTAACAAATACCCAGAATAGGCACGCCCAATTTGAAAATCTCAGGATCCGGCATCGGTGCGTTTTTGGCGTACACACTCGAGGGACCGCCAGAGAGTATGATTCCCTTGGGATCCAACTTACGGATTTTGGCTGCTGACGTATCGAATTTAAGGATCTCGGAATAGACGTTACATTCGCGGATACGTCGCGCGATGACCTGGGTGTATTGGGAACCAAAATCGAGGATGATAATACGATCAGTCACAAAGTTTCTCTTTCTAAAATGAAACAGCGGACCTGGGCGGCCCGCCGTTTCGATAATACTTAATAATTATTTACCGGGATCCCATACCGACGCTCTGAACGGTCTGGAACAATTTACCTTCAGTTTTGATGCTCGGTGCGATGATGATTTCCGTTTCTTGGAATTCACGAATACTCTTGGCGCCGACATTGCCCATACAAGTTGTAATGGCTCCGATTAAGTTTTGAGAACCATCATCAACCGTCGCTGGTCCGAAGAGGATTTGGCGAAGAGAACCCGTGACCCCGACTTTGATGCGCGTACCGCGTGGGAGATTCGCGTGTGGCGTGCCCATGCCCCAATGATTACCCTTACCTGGGGCTTCTTCGGCACGTGCAAAGGCGCTTCCCACCATGACCGCATCTGAACCGCAGGCCAAGGCTTTACACACGTCGCCGCCTTTACTCATTCCGCCGTCGGTTATGATAGGGATGTATTTTGCAGTACGTTTGAAATATTCGTCGCGGGCCGCAGCGCAATCCACCGTAGCAGTGACTTGTGGGACTCCTAACCCGAGAACACCCCGTGAAGTACAGGCAGCTCCTGGACCCACACCGATCAATATTCCGGCGACGCCCGTATGCATCAGCTCCAACGTGACATCATACGTTACCGCATTGCCGACGATGACCGGGACGTTACCCATGTCATTGCAGAATTGGGCAAGCTCGAGACTTTTGTATTCCGAGGAAATGTGCCTGACCGTCGAGACCGTGGACTGCACCACAAACACGTCCGCGCCTGCTTCCCTTGCGATGGCTCCGTAGCGATCCGCTTTTTGGGGAATCGAACTCACAGCCGCCGTGACCCCAGCTTTTTTGAGCTCTTCAATGCGTCGAGCTATCAAGTCTTCTTTAATGGGTTCCAAATATAACTTTTGAATCAGCGAAGTGACTTCCTCTTTATCCGCGCGCACAACCTGTTCGAGAACTTCAAGAGGGTTTTCGTAACGGGTTTGAATGCCCTCAAGATTGATGACCCCAAGGCCACCTAACTTGCCCATCTCAATGCAGAACCGAACATCAGTTACCCCGTCCATGGCGCTGGCGATGACCGGTATTTTCATGAGGATATGGCTGCCATCCTTACGCGGAATTTTAAATGAAATATCAACCTCATTGGGGTTGATGGTCACGCTGCCCGGAACAAGCGCGATTTCATCAAACCCGTAAGTGACACGAGCTTTGCGGTTACGACCAATCCACATTCCCATACAAAAAGTCCTCTTCTGAAGTTGTTGTTTCGATTTTTTCTGAGAGGAGGCTAGGTAAAGCTCAACCTACACAAAGGTCACATTGTAAAAACGAGTTCCAGACGCGCAAGAAAAACTTAAGACTTAATTCAACTTTTTTTCGGGATTTTTATCGTCAGGAGAATAAAAAGTCCAATCGCTAGGAAATTAGCCGCCAAAAGGCGCAAAATACGCAAAAGGGAATATAGCAACCGGAGATGAACACAGATTCACGCAGATTAGGGAAACCTCAGGAAAGGAGGTTTGCGAAATACAGACTCCTGTCTGTTCCAGCATTAGGAGATTGGCCGCGAAAAGGCGCAAAATACGCAAAAGGGAATATAGGAACCGCAGATGAACACAGATTCACGCAGATTAAGGAAACCTCAGAAAAGGAAGTTTTGCGAAACACAGACTCCTGTCTGTGCGCCAGCGTAACGATGAATCAAAGTAGAATAGACAATCCTGTCTGTCCTTCTACGTTTTCGCAGACTCCCCCTCCTGCGCTCGCCCTTAAATCTGCGTTAATCCGTTTTAATCTGAGGTTAACTATTCTCCAAACCTTCGCGTCTTCGCGTGAAATCTATTTTCCCTGGTTCCTTTCCAGTCAGAGATTCCCCGGTTGGCAGAAGGTCAATTAAGGTCGAGTTCTGTTTTGACTTCTTCCCATGGGGTGAGAGGTTTTCCGGCATTATCCGCCACGGCCTGTTCGAGGTCGCGCAAGTCCTCCAAGTCCTCGACACGTTCACGGAGCAACTGCACCTCACGGGCCAGATGTTCCAAGTCCAAAGGTTGGGAATGATCCAGAGTTTTACTCATAAGCGTCCTTTCGATCTTTAATAGCGTACACCTGAATTGTCTCACTTTCCAGTCTGAAAAGCACCCGGAAGGATCCAACCCGAAGTCTGTAGGCATTTTTGTGGGCGGCCAGTTTTTTGACATCACCCTGCAAGTTTTCCCGTAAGGCTTCCAATCGCAACCCAATATTGCGACGAGTTGGCTTGTCCAAGGCTCGAAGCTGTTGGCGGGCATTGCACTGATTTCGATGCGGTAGGTCATGGCGGGATAAAAGTTATCGGGGCCAGTTTTCAAAGACGAGCTTCATTTTTTATGGTCTTCTTTTAAGTCCGTGATCTTGAGGTGCAAATATCGTTCCGTAATGGCAAGGCAAGGGTTGCCGAGCATTTCCTGAATGTTGTGGAGGTTCTTGATCAGATAGGATGGACAAACTGTTTTCCAGACTGCATGACATTTGCGAGTTAAAATCCCTTGTCCCAAAGCGTCGTAAGTGTAAGAGAAGAATATCCATCGGCAAGCGTGTATCCCAATTTTCTGTGTTTCTTTCCCTCAATCTGAGTTAATCCGTTTTAATCTGCGGTTAACTATTCCCCAAACCTTCGTGACTTCGTGGCTTCGTGTGAAATCTGTTTTCCCTTCTAACTTTTTGCATATTTTGCGCCTTTTCGCGGCTAAGACTTAATCCTATCCCAAGGGGTTATCACGTTTTCAGCTGAGGGATCGGATTCCCCTGTCGAAGGCTGGCTTGGCGGGAGCGTACAACTATTACGCCAGTCGCTTGTTTTTATACTAAAGCCAAAAGCAAGCGAGGAGAGCCAGAAAACAATTCATTTCTATTGCGATTGCGCAGTTTTCAATCCAATCGGATGCGCTTCTTCTCATCATACCGCAAGTTACGCGAACCAGAGGGATTGAGCCAGTATGTTATAACAATTCGGCCTTCATCATCACGAGCTGTTGAGTCAATCTGAGCTTCAATTTTCCCGAATTTTCCATTTGCCTCGTCTACAATCTGACCGTAAAAACTGATTGGACGGTTCATTTCCTGCGTGCCATCCAGAAGAATCTTGTAAACATTCGTCTCTCCCGCGTACTTTGAATCCTCCTTATAATAACGGTTGGTCGTCATCTGGCGGGGATGTGCGGGGTCTGGTTGGGGCAACAGTGAACCCTTTTGGCTTACCTCTCTTTTTTCAGATTGTTTCCGGGAATCTTCAGGCTCCACCGAATGGCCCGGACGCATCCAGAGCCAATGGCAAGCAAGTCCTACCACCAAAACATAAGTCATCTTCTTATTTGGCATAAATCCTAAATTGCTAATTATTAATCAATCTGAAACTGCTATGGGATGGTTGTAGATTAGTTTAACTTTTTTTCGGGATTTTTATTGTCGGGAGAATAAAAAGTCCAATGCACCACAATTTTACCCCACAGAATGTTTCGGGAGTCGGTGACCGCTTTCAGACGCCATGACTTAAGGCTTGTGGAAGCGGAGAGGTCCGCATCGGTTGAGCCACTGGTTTTTTCGAGTAAAAGAAAGCGGACTTCACCTTCTGGGGTTATGCCCACCTTGAAAATGGAAGGATTCAGCGCTGATTGCGTTTGGGGCGTTTTTAAAAGGGGAACTCCAAGGGCTTGGAAAGCTTTTAGGTCATCGGTTAAGGTGATCATTACTTCCTGAGAAGGGATTGGTTTTGGCGTGGATTCAGGACCGCGTTCTGAATCTGGTGGGGAATCATGCAAATATCGATCGATTAAGGCATCCACAGCAAGCTCTGGTTGATCGGGACTTTTTAGAAAGGGTGTCGCCATGTTATTTTGGTCTGTAAAACCTGGGGTGAGTTCAGGAGGCACGGATGGGGTAAGTTCAATCGGGGCGCGTTTTTTCTCGCTGGTGAAACTAAAGGGTGACGAGAGGGACAACAAACTAGGATCATTTAAAATGAGCATGACACTATCGTTTTCCAAGTGGTTGAGTTCGAAGTTTAAGGAAACCGAAGGGGTTTTAGTGAGTGAGACAGGAGGAATGCGCGGTATATTCCTTTTTGGTGGGTTTTGGGGTGTTACTTTTGCAAAAAGGAAATAGGTAAAGTGCGCGGCAAGAACAGTCAGGATGATGGTCAGGAACAGACCTTTGTCTGGTAAAAAAGCAAGCCGCCGCTTTTTCATCATGGTTGAGTCGGTGCCGATTGCGAAGCAATGACCACGGGAAGCCCTGCAGAAAGGGCAGCGTTCATCACGTTCAAGACTGTCCCTTGAGGAAGGCGACGGTCAGCTTTGAGGACAACCGTTTGATTGGAATCACGATTCGCTTCGCGTTTCAAAGCGGCTTCGAGTTCTGCGAGGCTTTGAACGCGTTGATCTTTAAAGAAAATTTGACCTTCGGGTTTCTCCACATTGCCCATTGCGACCGTCACGATCAATCGGCTCTGAGGAGCCAAACCGCTGAACCCTGTCGAGGGCAAATTAATTTTAACTTTTACCCCAGGCTGGAGAATCAATGTCGAGCAAAGGAGAAAAAAGAAGAGAAGCAAAAGAATAACCGTCGCCATGGGAACCATGTCCCAAGGCCCTTTGGAATATTCAAGAGTCTGCTTTATCCTCATTTATTTTTGGATTTAGAGGCCGCGGACGATTCCGGGTTCTTCAGTTCAGCTATTTTTTCTTCAAGGTTAATGACGTCCTTGGGTTGGTAAGCAAATTGATTAATCATTTCAAGGGACACACGTTCCATATCGTAAGCAAGTGATTTAATGCGACCGACAATAAAGTTATATCCAAGATGACAAGGGATCGCGACTGATAGACCAGCAGCCGCCGTCAGAAGTGCTCGCCAAATTCCCCCCGCTAAATCGTTCACACTGACCGACGAACCAATTTGTTGGATCTGGCTGAAGGCATCCATCATACCAAAGACTGTGCCTAAAAGGCCGAGGATTGGGGCGATTGCGGCTATGGTTGCCAGCCAGACGACGCGTTTTTCCATGCGAGGGATTTCGAGTTGCGCAGCTTCGGAGACCGCGGCTTGCATATCCTGTTTATCTTTTGAGCGTGCTAAGAGGACGGCTTTGAGTGTGCTCGCAACAGGGCCGGGGACGTGTTCGCAGGCTTCGAGGGCTTCACGATAGTTTCCACGGTTAACGGCGTTACGAACGCCTTTCATAAAGTCGTCGACGTTAATTTGCGCTCTGTGCAGGTGTACAAAACGTTCAATAAACACTGCGATTGCAATGACGCTGCAAAGAGCGATCAACCACATGACAGGTCCGCCCTGGGTCAGGATCTGAAAATACATAGGTTTAGAGATCTACCAGATTTTGTGTCATCCGCAAACCGAAAGTTTATGTAAGTTATTCAAAATCAACGATTCCCCATGAAACCGTCTCCGCAACCTCTTTGGGGTTGTGTGGTTTTACCGCATATACCCAGGTAGCTTTGCAACCCTGGGCTATGTGGCGGAATCCCTTTGGGATTCGTTCGCGAGGGTTCGCGAACAACACAGGGTTGCTCGGCAACGGGAAACCCTGGGTAAAAAGACGGCCCCTACACACCCGCAGCGCGGTTGCGCGCGCCTATGAACCGTGGTGCATCGCCGCAACCCCTTTAGGGTTGTGCGGTTTTACCGCATATACCCAGGGTAGCTTTGCAACCCTGGGCTATGTGGCGGAATCCCTTTGGGATTCGTTCGCGAGGGTTCGCGAACAACACAGGGTTGCTCGGCAACGGGAAACCCTGGGTAAAAGCCTATGGTCCGTCCCGAGTTGGTGCGAAAGAACCTTCTGTGTTACTCGGGCACGGGACACCCTGGGTAAAAAGACGGCCCCTACACACCCGCAGCGCGGTTGCGCGCATGAATCCATTTGGCCTGGCGTTTAATGGTATGCGCAATACCATTTCTAGAAAATAATCCCGAAGGGATATCATCGCAGAGCTTAGGCTCTGAAAAAAGAATCCCAAAGGGATTCCGTCACACAGCCCAGGGTTGCTCGTCTTAGAGAAACCCTGGGTAATAGTCAGTCCACACAACAACCCCAAAGGGGTTGCGCGCCGATGAACCTATTTACTCGAATTCAACGATGCCCCATTCAGCCGGGGTGAGCTCGGCTTCAGTAGGAAGGTCCGCAGTGACGTTGGCTTTTTTGTTAAAGAAATAACAACGCCGTTCGGTGAAAAGCCCGCCTGGGTTACTCGAAAGGATGCCTAAATCGCCAACGGCTTTTTTGCCCGCGCTATAAGGAAAATCAAGGACGGTAAAGGGAACCTTCACCTCACAGGTGTAACCGGTTTCTGTTTTGGCAAACTTGGCTTCAACTTTGTCGGATACGTCTACGACCTGATCGAAAAATATCGTCCGCACGGGGGACCGGAATTCTACTTGAAAATCTTTGTCCACCCCTGGCGCCACTTGGCGATAAAGGTAAACCGTGGGTTTGTCTCCGGTGGGCGTGATGATCAATCGGAGGTCGCCTTTCTCG
>Ga0163154_10002712_pt1 | contig 25449 bp, 37 predicted proteins | sample OliLakLV19MP9P1_FD_148649 | JGI IMG/M metagenome (GOLD analysis project Ga0163154, IMG submission 148649) | Freshwater microbial mat bacterial communities from Lake Vanda, McMurdo Dry Valleys, Antarctica - Oligotrophic Lake LV.19.MP9.P1 | ecosystem: Environmental > Aquatic > Freshwater > Lake >... | reverse complement strand
GGGGGGAGGGCCTTAATGGGTGAGGGGGACACCCCATACTCACAGCTAAGGTTTTTTCCACCCCAACCTCTCAGGACCGTCTTTAAGGGCTTCTCTCGGCCTCTACCACCCTTTTAAAACCCCTCCCAGCATTTTTATTCCTAGATTAAGATAAGATTTAAAGACATAGGGGTTCCTACTTTTAAGCTAATAACCCAAGAGGATAAAAGAATAAAAGAAGTTTCCCTACATTCCTGTGATTGAAGATTGAGTCATCAGAATGAGTCGGCTAGCCAAGCACTTAGGTTCCTGTAAAGAGTAGTCAACTTTACGGCTATTTTATTAAATTAATTGGGTTTCGTGTTTATACGAGCCTTTAGCCAATCAGAGTCAATTTTGTTCCAGCTAACTTAAAACCTTTCTTTTATATTCCTCTAAACATTGCTGGTTATTGATGCCCTAAGGCTGTTCTAAGCTCTTACTTTATTTAATTGTACAAGTTTTGTAAGGTTTTCTTGCCTTGCTTCATACCTAGGCAAGTTAATAAAATATATTAATATCGCTTTGTTTATGTCAACTTAAAAGTTGAATAAGCTTTCTTTAATAATAAACTAATCCTTGCCCGCTAGCCAAAGGATTTCTTTTAGTAGCTGTTCGATTGTTAAGAGCAGGGCAATCTCTTTTTCTTCAAACCCCGATATTTCCCCTTGTTCAATAAAAGAAAGGTTTTCTGATATTTTTTCTTGTATTAGATCTAATTGCTCTTGGTAGAGCGTGAAGGGGATACTGCTTAGTTTGTTCTTAGGTGAGTTGTTTTCTGCCTCCATAAGGTTAGCCTTTAGTTGTTAACTGTATAAGGTCTGTTAACAAGCCTTTAATTGTAAGTAACAAGCCTGTTTTTTCTTCGGTATCCAAGTTCATAAATGAGCACCTTATTCTTAATTCTATGAAAGCTAACTGCGCTTGATATTTTCTAGCTAGTAGCTCTTTATCGCTGACTTTCTCTGTAAGTAGCTCTTCAATACTTCTATCCTTAACACGAGTTGGAAAAACATATTTTGCTTGCTCGTTTTTAGTTGGGTTTTTAGTCATATATTATTTAAAAATTGCTTTAATTTTCTCCCACTTAGTCTGTTTTACTACTGGTATTGCCTCTTCTTTTGACAGTTTTTCTAGTATTTTAGTGATTTTTACTAGGTATTTATGGTTATTTACTATTAAACTCGACAATTCATGGTAGTTTTGCTCGTGAATTAGCCTGTTTGTCTCTAATTCTACTAATAAAATGCCAACAACGTCCTCTTTTAGGTGTAATTGTTTGAGTTCTTCAAGGTTATTTTCAATTTGTTTGTTAAAAGTCATAATTTTGGTAGTTGTTTGGCGGGTAAAGACGGTTATGTATGTGATTAATAGCCTCTTGTAAATCTTTTCTTAATAGTAAATCTATTCTATATTTTACAAAATGCTCCTTGCCGTTTTTATAAGTATTAAACTTAAATATCGTACCATCAAAATGTTGTATGATTGTCAGTTCTATTTCATTGTTTTTTTCAGTGTATTTAGTTATGTAACCATTTAAATATAGTTGATAAAGTCGGGTTTCATCTTCATTGAGTGTTACTATTGTAAAATCCTCTGGAAAAATTGGGGGCTTGTTTTTCATATTATAATTTAATCAATTGTTTTAATAAAAGTGCAGGTTTCATCCACTTCTTTTGATTTTAATTTGGCTATATGCTTCTCTGCCTCTGATACGGTTTTAAAGTATGCTATTTTTTTACCAGTTAGCACGGGTATCCAATAAATACAAGGTATATCTGCGTAATCTTTAGATATGGTTTCAATAAAATAAAGCTTGGTTGCGTTGCGTTGTAGTATTTTGTAGCTGAGCATAAATTGGTTATATTTTAATTTTCAGCTCGTTGAGAGCGGTCGGGCAGACTATTGTATAAGTTAGCGATAAGGGCTTGCAGGGGTTTCATGGTTAACATCTTCAATATGCAGGTATCAAAATACCGCAAATCAGTTCCTACATAAAGAGCTACACTACATGTCGCAGCCCCCCCCGCCTAGGTATCTTACTCCTACTTTTATAATGAAAGGGCCTTTGAAATATTCACCTGTGTGATACTGTTCGGCTATTATTTTTTCTATTTTAAAATCCTCTGGGTAAATTGGTGGTTTGTCTTCCATATTATATTTTAATATTTAAAGCCTTTAAAATAATTTCCCTTAGATACGTTGAAAACGAGATGTGATAACTATTTGTAAGCATGTAGACACTTAATGCTTCTTTTTCTTCTTCGGTGAAGTATACGGCGATTGGCTTTGGGTCTTTATTTTTTTTCATACTTAATAAGTATTAATAATCTTTATTTTTGCCACGTTGTCAAATAATTCTTTTAAGTATACTAAATGACCAAAACATTGGAAATACAAGATAAAATTATCACTGAAGATTTTTCAGCGGGTAATATTGTGTTCAGATGTTTAGTTCCTTTATCTAGTAGAAGTTTAAGTGGCAAATGGCATGTTGGTGATACTGGAAAACGATATAAGCTAGTAGAAGGGGCTATTATAGTGGATAGAAGAGCAGTGCAAGAGCAAATGGGCTGGTCAGATAAAGAAGCCTCGGACCACTTTAAAACATTATGGAGCGTGAAAGGAATGTTGACAGATGTTAGAGTAGTAAAATTTGATTTTAGACATAATGGTATAAACACAGGGGCTAAAGGTGAAAGAAGCTGGGTAATAGATGATTATGAAGTGCATATAGATGATAAAGTTTTGAAAGTACCTGCTCGAATGTTGTCGGTGAGAGTCTATGAAGATAATTATTTATATGTGAAAGGTAACAATGGAGAAACCTTACAAGATGGAAATTTATTAGAGGCGATAGAGAATGGTCGGGTATTTTCTTGGTCTGTAGAATTTATCCCCGTTCGTCAAGCTAGAACTGAATCTGGGTTAGTTGAGTTTTTATCCTACCATACGCCAAACATAGCTTTTTTGGATATAACCCAAGGGATTCCAGACGCAGGCAACTTTACTATGCGGAGCTTTGAACAAATTATATTAGATAACAATAACAATATGCAAACAACAAATACAAGAGGTCTTAATGACCTAGTCACAAAAGATGGTCGTTTCGCCGTCGTAAGTAAAGAGCTTGAAGAAGAGTCTTTAACAACTGTAACTTTAACGTATGCTGATGATGGTTCTACTGAAGAGTTGTCTTATACATATGGGGATGGAAGCGAATTGCCTTTTAAATGGGCTAGTATAGGAGCCTATATTTTAACCCAAATAAAACCCAAAGCCCCAACAGAAACCACCCCAAAATCTGAGGATGAGGATGGTATCCCTGGTCAAAGAGATATTACCATTGAACCTGCCTCTGCAGTCGCTCCAGCAGCAGATAGTGAGGAAACCCCTCCAAATGCTGACGCTAATGAAGATGGTGAAATCACTGACGAGGAAGCAAGAAGCTACATTAAGGAAATTAAAAGAATGTATAGCGACCCTAAAATGATTCAAGAAAAAATGGGGGATTTAGAAAGAATGTGTGGAGATTTAACAACCCGAATGGATGGGTTAACTATCAAAGATGAAGACCCTGAAGAAGTAGAAGCTCAAAGAATTAGAGCCTTAAATGCAAATCTTAGTAACGTACCTGAAGAGGTAAAAACTGCCGAAGATGATAAGGCCAAACGGTCGTTAGAAATTGGAGGCGAGGATTTATTAAACCAGGAACCTAAAAGATTCACAATTGAGGATATGCAGAATACTAACCTAAAAAGCAGACTAGCCCAATTAACCAAATAATATATATATGTTTAACCCAAATATCGTAGATTTTCTAAACAACTCAGGCTCTGAGTTTACATCTACTACACATTCAGATAGAAAAAATGCTTTAGTAGGAGCTGTTGAAGCCACTAAAGGAAACATTTTAAGAGCAATGGACTTAATGTTAATTCACGATGAAAATTTCAGAAATGAATTTAACTATGAAGCAAAGAAAGAAGGTAAAAGCGGAGTTGCTTATCCTGTATTAGCAAGAGGCCTTTTTGAGGCAGGACAAATTGATGAAACCACTTTTAAACGTGCTTCAGGTGTAATGGATACAATAACAAATCCTGGAGGTGCTAACTTCTTGCAAACAACTGTCGCTGACTTTGTTGCAGAAACAGTTCAAGAGCTTGGATTAATAGCTAAAGAAGTTAATCGTATTGACTTAGCAGGTGAAGGTAATTTATTAATTCCTACTTATAATCCTAAACTAAGCTCAACTTGGGTAGCTAATGCAGCTAACTTTGTTGAACTTACCAGTGTAGAAGGAGGTATTAATGGGGTTACTCTTAACCCACAAAAAGTTGGTTCTTTTATTAATGTTAGACCTGATTTTTTGAATAAATTATCTGCTAGCAGACTAACCTTTCTTTTAAAAATCCTAGCTGACGCCCAAGCCCGAGCTTATGACCTTGCTATTTTGAATGGTACTGGTTCAGGTGTACAACCTACTGGTATGAATCAGAACTCTTTAACTGTTACTACTGATTTTGAAGTTGGAGCAAATGCTTTTGACACTTTGTTCAATGCTATGTCCGCTGTATCTGATAGACGTGCTGGTAGAGCCAGAGATATGCGTATTTTTATGAATACTGCAGCTAAGAATGAATTTGTTAAACTAGAACGCTCTTTATCTAATGATAGAAAGAATATCTTGGAAACAGGTCCTGATTCAATGACTATCGGTGGAAATAAAGTTATTATTACTGATGCTATTTTGAACACCAATGGTACAGCTCCAGCTAATAAAACTTCTGTCGTTACTGTTGGATATGCTAACCAGTATTACTGGGGTGAGTCTGCTAAACCAAAAGTTTCAACTGATAATTCAATAGGTTTCTTATCTTCAAGTTCTGTTATTAAAGTTGATGGAATGGCTGACGGAAAACCTGCATTTAACGATGCTTTTGCTAAGTTCACTGTAACAACTGGTGTTGAATCTGTATAATTATGACTTATAAAGTATTAGCAATCTGTTCATTTGCTGGTAAAGCTAGAGAGGTTGGGGAGATAATCCCCTCCTCCGAGGCAATCAAAGATCCTTTCTTAAATTATTATATTAATAATGGTTCTTTAGAGGCAGTGGCAGAGGCAGAAACTGAGTTACCAAAGAAACAAACTAAAAAATAATGTCTATAACAGTATCAAATGTAAAAGAATTAATCCCCGTCAATTCTGGGGTTATATCTGATACTTTGATACAGGCTTATATTAGCATTGTTACGGAAGAAGCGGATTTGCAATTAAGAAATATTTTTGCGACTCCGCTTACTCCAGTTTTAGAGGGCGATTGTATTAATTACACAACCCAAAATACTTATGGGAGCCAAGTGATAGCAATAACAGCCTGGCAAGAAGCTGGCTTGACACTAAAAATTTCAAGCAAAGAAAATAGCCATTTGGCGACTTTAACTGAAATTCCATTGGTGCTAGGACAAGACTACGTCCTTTGGTATGGCTGGAAAGGTAATAAAATACCTGGAAAACCATTGCCTGTAACGAATATTATATTATTAGGCGCTGTATTAAGTAGATATAGTATTTTACGAGCCTATGGGACTTATGGCTGGCAAGCTGGCTACCCTAGCGATGTTAAGCAAGCCTTATATAATGTGGTAGTGTCATTAGCAGGTTATGCTACTCAAACAGCTAACCAAGGCGGTGTGACTGGACTAACCAGGGAAAAATCAATGACTACTGAGGTTGAATTTGACTCGAGTATGGCAGAAAGCTTGCGAAATCAAGCTAGATACCTACTAAACGACCCCGCTTTTGTAGCAATCATACAAAAGTATACTGTAGTAACAGAAAATCACTTAGCAATTATCTAATATGGCAAGTAATGATAGGTTCTTAGTGACCATAACTTACAAAGATAAGACTTATTCTAATACGTCTGCTTTCAATGCCGAAACTACAGTAATATTGATTAATAATCAGTTAATGCGAATAGAAAGAGTGCCAAATAACAAGGTATTCCAAATATTTAAAGATCAGAAAAATGCTAAAGCAACTTACTGTCTATATTTAGAATTACTTGACCCTGTAATACCACAAGGCGCTGAAGTAAGCTGGTCTATGCAAGGGTATTCTTTTACTGGTAAAGTAAAATTCACTCAACCTTATGCTAGAGTAGTACTAGGTGCTAAAGCTGAGTGTTATATACAATCTGACAACGAGTAGTTTATTTGGAGGGCTGGGTTAAATTTAAGTCCCACACAACGTTTCCCAACCTTCCAAATAGCCTATTTGCTATAACTTATTATGTCTTCACAAACCCCCGCACAATCACCAGCACCAAAATACGAAATCTTACGTACCGACTTATTCCCTACTGATAAAGATTTAGAAGCTACATTAGAACAATATGCTACAGATGGTTTAGATGTAAAAATTGAAGTAGCTAAATTAATTAATTTAGGCTATATTGCAGTAGCTAAATAATATGAGGTCGCAGTTTGTTAACCAAAGCTGGATAGGCTTCCGAAGTGGAACCCAAAAAAAGATTGAACAAGGTCTTTTTAGAATCCTTAGGAAAAAAGCTAGTACAGTCGAAAAGTTAGCCACTCATAATGTAAAAGACGCTTTTAGTAAGTTTAGGAAAGCCCCTGTCGACACAGGGTATACTAAATCTAGTACTTTTGTAAGGGTTGGGGTTGGTACTAGAAACATGCTGATTAGATTTACCACCCCGAATGATAAGGAGTCTGGAGATGGTAAAAGAAGAGGCTATGCGGTGTTTCCACTGCTAGGATTGTCTACGTCCGCTAGATATGGACAAAGGAATTGGCTCAAAAAAGGTGCTGAATTGACAAAGAAACGATTAATAAATAACTGGCCTAAATAATATATGATTGGAACTTATACATACAACCCCCAGAATCCTAAGAAAATAACTTTATCTGATATAGAGCAATTTGTTTTGTCTTTATTAAAAGATGTTTGCAGTACAAGTTTGAATCTTAATTTGCAGGCTTGCAAGGTGAATTATTTAGCTGAGTTAAACTTAGGCGACGAGGCTCAAGATGGCACAAAAGGTTTGGTAGCCTTCTTTTTAGCTGAAAACAACCCTAATAATGTTAACCTAAATGCTAGACACGGCGATGATGGTACAAACATACATGTTGCTTATGATATAGGCTTGACAACCAAGGTTGATGACCTAAGCCCCGACGAACATAATAAAATGTTGCAGGAAATAATTAATGGGACAACTGATAATTACAACAACGGTGTGAATTACACTATAACCATTGGAGTGCAGAGTATTTCATCTGTTTTATCTTTAAATAGAGCTGGAGATACACCGCAAAGGTTCTTAGAGAAAGAAAGTGATATAAACTACTTGACAAGCATTATTAACATAGTTTTTACTATAGTTAAATATTAGTTGTGTGGGCGATTAATTAGACTATGTCACTCGTTATAGCAACTACCCCAAATACAACAGCTGGAACTAAACAGTTTAGTGGCTTACCAATTATTTTTAATGGTTACCAAGTTAAAGATACTTTTATTAACAATAAGTTATATGCTGATAACAGTTCTGCATTTCCTTCTACTGTTGTTGGAACTGCTACCTTAAATCTTAGAACTTCAAACTCGCCTTTAGCTGGAAACTTGTTTGAAACACTATTTAACCCAGGCAACTCAAGTGCTTTGATACCTTTAGTTGGTCAAAAAAGAGACTATCTAAATATTAATGCTACTGCCATCAACGGTGGAGCTAGATGGGCTGTATCTTGGAATATGACTTTTGACAGCTGGGCTACTTTAGTCATTAAATCAACAGGGGCTAGTATTGCTGGTAAATTAAAATTTAGAAGTTCTGGAAGTAATGAAAGTGTGTGTGCTTTTACAACTTCTGCCACAGCTAATACTTGGACTAATATATCCAGGTTTGATTTTAAAACAGTAGCAGGGGCGGTAACATTTACTGGTACACCTGTATTTAGCAATATTACTGAAGTTGAAATTACTTTAGACGCAGTTAGCCAAATTGATGTTGCAATGATTTACGGCGTTAATAATTATAGCCAAATCATTGGTGAGAAAATTGGATACGCACACCCTTGTGTGTCTGAGGCTAATTTTGAGAATACTTTAGAAATGTCTGAATTGTTATGCAATCAGCTAGTAGAGCAAAAAACTGGGAGCGGTAGAGCTGTTAGCCTTACGGTTGGTAGCAAGAAAAAAGATATTGAGGCTCAATCAATTGGGTTAGGAGATATAATTAAAATGAAACAAGGGTACTTTATTGACATTATTAATGATGAGAATATTGGTAAAAGAGTTGTAACTGCTGGAGCAATTACTTTGGTCGGAGGATTAAACATAGCTTTAGTCGAAATTGATGGTATTGGAGTTTTAAAACCATTCCATACAGCTACTGCAGTCCCTGAAAATGCTTTTTTCTACACTGGAACAACCTTTACTACAAATCCTTTATATAATGGTAGAATTGTTAAAATTTATATTTGGAACCTTAGTAATAAAGCTACTAGAGAAATCAAAGGATTGGAAATGGGCTTTGTTGGATTTTTACAGATGCCAAGACGAACAGAAAGTGGAAAATATGAATATATCACTACTAGAAAAGCACAGGTGACTTTACAAACTGAAGGATTTAACGATGACTTTGACCAAGTTAACTTTATGTACGATATTTATCCACAAAATGGTACTTACGTAGAAATTGCTACTGATTTATAAATTTATTAAAAAACGTTGTATGGGAAACAAATATCAAGGCTTACTAGATAAGCTAAGTATCACGAACTTTACCCTGCGGGGAGAATATGGCGAAGCTGTATTAGATTTAATTAATGCTTACATTAACATTGCTAACGCTAGCAGCGGAATTGAAACTGCTAAAGAGAAAATGGAAAGCACAGGCTTTAATCTCAAGGCTTTGGAATCTATTTTAGACTTACCTGAGGAGGATTTGGAAAAACTGTTGTCTGGGAATAGCAAATTTGCAGAGGAAATTGCCGATGAGGATTTGCCAGAGGAGTATTTAACTTTAAAAAACACTTTACTGAAATCTAAGGAAAAATTGGCTTTAATAACCGATGTAAATTCAAGCGAATACGCACAGGTTAATGCTTTGATACTCGACGGAGATAAAACCCTCTTAGAATTGAAGCAAAAGCTAATACAAGAAAAAATATCACAAAACCCTGATTTTTTGACCAAAAATCCTAAAATGTTAAAAACTTTGATACAAGTTTTAAATACGGAGACCCCAGAGTATGCTATTAGCCAGAAATCTAAAAACTTAATCAAAATCAGGAAAGAAATTGAATTTAACTTTTTGACTATGAAAAGTTTTGATGAGAATTTAATTGAAGATATTATAAAGGGGACCAATGAAAAACAGTCTTTGAGTAAAAATGAGTTTTTACAGTTGTTAAATGCTATCATCGAAAACGATGACTTATTAAAGCTGGAGACCCCCCTTTTTACGAACACCCAGAGTTAAAAAAGTTGGGTGCAAAATCAAAAATGAAAAAAGATTATTTTAAGGTTGGGAATTATTCTAACACTTATAGGGTGCTTGATAAAATTCATAATTATAATTATCTAAGCACTAAAACGCCCTTTGAAATGGAGGCCTTGCTAATCAGCCATTTTAACGATTTAGGGTTTGAGTATGAAAAAGATAAAATAGGCAAGGATGGTAAAAAAGAAAAGGAAATAGTAAGAGACTATCCATATTTGACAAAACAGCTCTAGCGGTTGTTTATTCACTTAATTACAGTTGTGTGGGCGCGCAACTAAATGGCAAATAACGAAGAACTCATATTTGACTTAGTCTTAGAAACCAAGCAGGCAGTGGCTGATATTAAAGGAATGTTGGCCAAAACTAATGGGGAGGCTTCAAAAAGTGGAAAATCTTCGGGGAATGCTTTTGGGAGTTCGATGAAAAATGCTATTAATACCGTGATAGGTACAATTAGCTTTGCTATGATAGCTAACCAAGTTAAAAATCTATTTGGGCTATTTACATCTTTTAGCAACTCTAATTTGCAATTAGCTGGGGCTGTGAAAGCGGCGAATAGTGCGGAAGTAACTAGGTCCGCTACTTTGAACGATTCCACTAAAAGTATAGAGCAAAAAGCGATGGCGATTGGGATAGATACAAGTGAAATTTATGAAAATACCAAAGCTAGTAAATCCAATGAAGGGGCTATATCTTCCTTGGAAAAGCAAATAACTAAAAAAGAAAGGGCTTTAGAAGACGAGACAAAAGCGTTACAAAAAAATGTATCCGCCATAGAAAGTAAACGAGATTTAGAAATTGCTAGGCTAAAAAGTCAAGCAGGCTTCAATACTTTATCCGAAGAAGAGCAAGGCCTAGAAAAAGAAATTACCACGCTTGAGTTGCAAAGGTTTCAAGCTATAAAAGCTGGTGACGCTAATACTTTAAATTCTTTAAACGCTATTTTAGCAGTTAAAAAATTAGACCAAGATATAGCACAAAAGAAATTAGATTTAATAGACCAAGAAGCAGATAAAATTGAAGATTTATACAAGGTACAGCTTCAACAATTGCGAGTGGATATGCAGGCCTCAAAAAATAGATTTGACATTGATATAGAGCCAGCAAAAAGAAAATTAGAAGATTTAAAAGAAAGTTCAGTTAGCGTAGCTGGCGGGTCAAGAATAAAAAAGAGTGTTCTTGACGCAGTAGAAGCAGCGGCAAAAGAGGTTCCAAAAGTACTTAAAGAATCAGATTTTACAGATTTACGAGAAGCTTTATTTAAAAAATATGAGGGGATTATCCCTAGACAGTCTTTAACAGCTTCTATTGCTGATTTAGTTAAAGGAGGCTTAAAAGATATAGACCAGGTCGGCTCTACTATAGACAGATTTGTAGATATAGCGGCCGCTGGAAAAGCCCCTTTAGTTTCTATGGGAAGTGCCGTAGAGCAATTAGGAGAGCAATTTAGAAGTGAGAGAGGGGCCTTGGGAGAAACAGCTGGTTTAACTGAAGAATATATCACTGATTTGTTACCAAGAGGTCTCGCACTTTTACAAGCTGAGGGTCAGCTACGTGGTAAAAATGTAGATACTTTAAACGATGAAGAAAGAGCTTTGGCTAAACGAGCAGGGTTACTAAATGCAACCGCTGGTAGACAAGGTATATTTAACGATAAATTAGAGGATGGGGCTTTATCTGCAGATCAGGTAAGAGCAGAATTTGAAAAAATGGCCCTTGTTTTAGCTCTTACTTTAGGGCCAGTGCTTGTTGATATACTTCAAGATTTGTTACCACTAGCTAAACAATTAACACAATTCGTAGCTGATAATCCTGAATTGGTATTACAGATTTTAGGGCTTGCTACGGCGTTTATAGGGGTTGCTACGGCGGTGAGTGGTTTGCTTGCATTTTGGGGTTTTATAGCTCCAGCTTTCACAGGTTTAAAAGTCGTAATGTTAGCTTTAACTGGTCCAATTGGTTTGGTAATTTTAGCGATTGCTGCTATAACAGCAGGCTTGATTTGGGCTTACCAAAATGTTGAGTGGTTTAGAGAGGCAGTGGACACAACTTTCAAAAAAGTAGTGGATTATGTTATGTGGGCAAAAGATAATTGGCTAGAGGCGCTTGGGCAAATGATAGGATTTTTCATAACCATGCCTGCTCGGGTTGGCTCACTAGTTGCTGCGACCATAACAAACATACAAAATCTTATAAGAAACACGGATTGGGCTAAGGTATTTCAACATATTGGCGATGGTTTTGGTATAGTTATGAATGGACTTGGCAAAATAATAGGAAACTTTTTTTCAGAAGAGAATAAGAGGAGATTTGGGAATGGTTTTTCGGATTTTATTAAAGGCTTATTACGAGGGGTAGCAAATGGGATACCTGGGGCGGATGCAGTAGTAAACCCTATAATAGATAGGTTGCCTAGATTCGCCAAAGGAGGGAGTTTTATGGTAGACGGGCAAGGGGGAGTGGATAAAAACCTAATCCAATTTATGGCTACTAAACGTGAAAAAGTAATCATTCAAACCCCTGCTCAACAGGCTAATGATAGTAGCCAAACCAACAGTGGCAACACAATCAATCAATATTACTATGGGAGTGGACAATCTTTTGATTACCCATTTTAAAAATATATTATGCCTGACCAACTAGATAACAAACAAAATTTATATCAATTCGGCAACGGGCTAAATGAAAATTATTATATTTTTAGCAAGCTAGAGCTAACCACCAAAGGCACAATAAGTTTAAAATCAAACCATTTTGAAAGCTTTTCTGTAGACGGGTTCACAAAAATAAATGTTGGGGAAAGGAATAGAAAGTCGGGGCAGGATTTGTCTGTAGAGTTTTTAGTAACTGATAAAGACTTTTTTGGGGCTGGCTATATCCAGCAGGTTTTTAATTCTAAAGAAAAGAAGCTATTTTATTATGATTTAGATATAAACAATTTTGTTAATTTCTATTTCTGCCCTAATGCAGATCCGCTTGGGATCCCTAACCAGGAAAGATTGCCCTCGGAGACTTATGGGCAAGGGGCTAAATTGTTGACTGCTAAGTTTAAAGCCCCGCCTTTTTTATATCAATGTAAGCCTAATTTAGCTTATTTTAACAAGGAGGCGATTGTTTCTTTTATCCCGAGGTATGATGATGGGGTTAGTCTTTACGGTGCTGGACTTTTATATGACGCAGCCCTTTCAATTTTTGTGGTGGCTTTATCTGGGCTAACTAATCAAGTAAAATTAGATTTATTTGTAAACCCAAAACAACCTAACAATGCTTTAGTTTACACAGACAAGTTTTTTGATTTAAATGATTTCACAATTAATAACAGTGAGGCGATAATTAACACTACCTTAGTTAACAATAGCACTAACGATAGTTTGCTAACTAGTTTTTTTAACGATACTACAGCTGATAACAATATTTATATGGTAGAGCTAGGACAGCTTGCTACTAATAACACCTTGGCTATCACAAACCTTGACAATGGCTCAGACTTGTTAATAACTTGGATAAATGTAAGCAGTAGCCCAGCTACGATGATTTACAATAGTGCTAAAGGGAAGCTATACAATAGCAGTTTAAAGACTGAAATTAACCCTAGCTTTTACGCTGTCAATTCTGCCTTAGGGAATAAACTATTTTTTTCAGGAATAGCCACAAAAAACCAAACCATCAATATAACCCCCCAACAAATTAGGCTTCAAAAAAACACAAGTGGGAATTTAACTGTAAAAATAGAAGCTTTAAAAACCTATCATCTAAACTAATATATGTATCTACCCTCTCTAACCGTTCCTGCTGATGTAGCTGTCAGTGCTTTAATAACCTCCTCAGGAGTAAATAATCTAATTAAAAACGCTGGTGGACTAGTTGAGTTAGTCACTATACTGGGAAATAAAGCTGGTATCGTTGATTCTGCCAGCGCTACAATTACTTGTACTCAGAATGTAACAACCGCAGTATTTGCAAACCGTGCGACTGCCCAAACAGTTCAATTGCCCGCTTGGAGTGGGCAACGATTCCCAATCTTTATCGAAAAAAGTGCCGCCAACGCTGCAGTAATTACAATCCAGAGAGCGGGAAGTGATACAATTAACAATCCATTTAATAGCAGTGCAAGTCCTGTAGGTACCACCTTTACTTTGAGAATTGCTGGAGAAAGTTGCTGGCTAATCCCTGACCCAACGACTAATTTTTGGCATGTTTTAATGGTTAATGAAGCCCTCGCCCAACTAGGCTGTTTTGTTCATTCTAATGCTACCCAAACAACCGTGGCCAGTGGCACTATTGTAGCTTTTAACACAGAAACCTATGATAGGTCTAATAGCTGGAATAATAGTACTTTTAGATATACCGCTTTAGTTGAAGGGCTATTTCAATTTAATAGCACAACAACAACACAATCGGTTAGTAATACAGAAACAACAATTAGGACTAGGCTTTTTAATTCTGCGAACGCACAGCAAATAGGAATAAGGAGTTCTGGGAATATTGAATTAGCCGCTAACGCTGTGTCCCTAGTGGGGACGGAGGCTCTCCCAATGATTGTTGGCGATTACGTTAATTTTACAGCCAATACAGCGACTGGGAATATTACCATTTATGGTAATGCTATCACGTCTGATGGCTTTACGCATGCAAGTGTAGCCTGCCTTGGCAGAACAGCTTAATAATTTATTTATATATGTCTTTACTTCTAACCCAATTACAAAACACCCTGGTCAAAGCAATAAACTTTGACCCTACAAAACACCCTGAATTGTTACAATTTATGAAAAACATTACCTTGGAAAATGAGCTAGCAGTTATCTCTTTAATCTGTGAAACTCGAAATAACAAAGGTGAAAAAATAGAGTTAACCACTGAAAGAGATCTTTTAGTTAATCAACCTCAATTTGTTGATTGCGAGTATGATTTAGATAGCAAAATCTTAAAATTGAAATTTGATTTAGGTAAGAAAAAAGACCTAGTTTTAGAGCTAGCAAAGTATTCTGATGTTACTAGCGAGTTTACAAGCCCCGCCAGTGAATTAGAAATAAATTGTAAACAAACCCTGATTCAAACCTGGAAAGATTATATAATTGAAGTCGATTTGAGAAAAGCTGAAAAACTGGAAGATATTGAAAAAGCTGAACTTGAAATACGTAGAATAAAAGACTACGGGATTGTATTTGATGACCTAATTATTAAAGCAAAAAAAGCTAATCTATTATAATGCAGGTTATTAATATCATAGACCCCTTTGACCCAATCGTTGGGGTAAGGACCCTGTCTATGATAGAGCCTGGACACATAATAGAACGGAATTTGACGTTAAATTTAGATAGCTACCATACCCTAGACTTAACTGTGACCCCTAACAGTCAAGCTTGGGATTTATTTCAAGACCCATTAAAAATCTATGGGGTAGTGGTTAAAACTGGTTATATTAATATACCTTTTGTTAAGATTGATAGCCAGATGTCTAGCAACGATGGCAATTTAAACTTAAAGCTGGCTTCTATGAGTTATTTCCTAAAATACTCTAAAACCTTTCCAAATCAAATCTTTACGGGTAATTTGCAAGCACTTTTAAATAGTCTTAACCCAAACTATGTTTTCACGTTAATTAATACAGATAAACCGTTGATTAACTTCCCAACAACTAGGGAATTCATGGATTATGAGATTTTAGAAAAAGCTACTGAAAATTATCAATGGCGAGATAATGGAATGGTGACTAGTGGCGGGGTAACTAGACCCCAGATACTATTTGGCGATATTGATGAAATTAGTACTTATTATAATGCAAGTCCGAGTACTAGACTAGAGTGTAAACCAATAATTATAAGTGACTTAAACCAAGTCAACGACGATATTGACTATGCAGACGCTGAGGTTAGGAAGAATGAGAGCGGTGACTACTTTACTCATTTAGACGCTTATAGTTCTGTGAGTGGAATTGATGGGATTAATAGCCAGATTAATATTAACCCTAGTAATGTAATAACAGAGGATGGATTCCCATTTGAAGCGAATATTAAAAACGGGGTTACTTACTTTTTGATTCGTAATTTATATGCTGTGCCTTTTCCACGAAAGGAAGGTACGTTAAAAGTAGATTCTACTAGTAATACAGAAGATGGCGGGGGTAACCAGTTAATAAGCACTAATTTAACCCCACAGCAGATCTACAACAGGGGTGTAAGCTATCTAAAAACGAAACGACAACGGTTTAATTACTCTAATAGCATAAAAGCAGTAAAAAGAGTAATGTTGCCAGGCAATGAGCTTTGGGTAAACATAAATAAAAAGGTAGAAATTGACGGGGTTTCTAAAACCATAATTCAACTAGATAAAAAGTTTATTTTTAAAGTTGGTGATGGCGGGGCAACCTTTGATTTAAACGTAATACAAAATTAAATATGATTAAAGACACAGCCACCGATAAAACTCAAATGATAATGGTAGAAGTTGGGGATGGGGCAACGGAAGTTAAATCTAAGCAATATCAATTCTTTGATGTGGTTAAAGAAAAACTACAGGAAGGGGTTTTGAACACGCCAAGCAGGGCGGATATATTTTTAGGCTTGCAGAATATTAGAAACCGCAACCGTCAACGGCCTTTAAATGATAATGGAAGCGGGTTTTTTAATTCAAGCTTTATCTCTGATGCTAAGCCTTTGCCAAAGCCTGATAAATTAACTTTAATTCGAGATATTGTAATGAAAGCCAGTGTTTTAGCTGATACTTATGAGGCACCGACTGGCTACACTCCGCCAGTTGGAATAACAAATTTTAATATCGATTTTTATTTATCTTTGGTATTGTTGCCAAACACTAATGGGAATTTATATTTTCTGGCCAGTGGAAGCGCTGACAACCCATATTTTACAGGAAGACTGGTAAGCATTCCATTCACCTTTAATATTTTAGCAAGCTCGCCTCTCTTTTTTACAATCTCCACTCCAATCAAAAGCTTTAGATTGTCTGATGTAATCCCCTCTCGAAACCCTGTATCCGAGGCTTTCCCAGACCCGACTAAAATAACAGCGGGGCAGTTCAACCAATTAATAACGCAAGACTCTCTTTTTTCTAGTTTTTTTGGCTGGAATGACACTCAGTATGCTGCTCTATCTGCGGCGAATAAACAGTTATTTAATGAGTTATTTAATGGTGGTTTAGGAGCGCCTCCTGATACATTCCAGCTTTTTGGAATTGGGGTTGAGATAACCCTTAGTTATTTTGGAATAGGGGCTACTTTTGGTTAACCCTAAAAATTGACTTTAGGTGTTGACAAATTAATAGTAAAAACTAAATATCAATCTAATATGGCATACATCCGCCAAATTAGAAAGTTAGACCCCACCACAAGCTTCAAAGAAAGCTGGGAAAGCTTTAGCCCTGGTGATACAATGCAGCTAAATTTGAAAGGGCTAACTGCTATTTATAACAACGCCGTCGTTACCTTTTCTTCTAAAAAAGGAAGCCCGAATCAACCGATTAATACTGCCAATGTATTACCTGTTTTTGTTAATACTGGTAATTTAACCCAACAACTGCCAGCTGATGTGACTGCAGGCGAGGTTATTTTAAGTTTAATACCAACCCAAACAGCTAACTTTGAGAGGTTGAGTACTTATGTTTTAGAGTTGCAATTTTTACTGGCTAACGCAACTGTTGAAAGCTGGCAGATTGTTATTAGGACTGGTCAAGATATTGTAGCTAATGTTATTCCAGCCACTCCAGCGGTTAGCAATATGGTATTTTTAGGCAACTTTGCCGTCGCCCCTTTAATTACTACAAATGGGAATTTGTATTACAATACTGTTTTTTTAAGTTATTTTATTTACAATGGAGGTTGGCAGGCTTTAGGCGGGGGAGGTGGAGGTGGAGTGGTTGCAGTATTTGGCAGAACTGGGATTGTAACCGCTGTAAGTGGGGATTATAACACCAGCCAAGTACCTGAAAACACTAACCTATATCACACAGCTGCTAGAGTCCTAGCCACCGTTTTAGCTGGGTTATCAACTGCTAGTAGTGCCGTGATTACAGCTAGTAGCACTGCCTTAGAAGCTCTTGGTCAATTGCAAGCTCAAATTACAACGAATATTGCAAGTTTAGCTAGTAAAACAGACAAGCTAATAACCCAAATAACTAAAACAGGAAGCCACACGTTGGAAACAACCGATGCAAATCTGTTAATTGAAATGAATGTAGCCACTGCGAACAACCTTACTATACCCTTAAACGCCACTGTAGCTTTTCCTAACGGAACTCAAATTATCATTTGGCAAGAAGGCATTGGTCAAACAACTATTGTGCCAACCGTTGGGGTTACTATAAAAGGTTCTTTGGTAGGAAGGAAATTAGCAAACCAATATGCGGCAGCTACTCTAATAAAAGAAAGCACAAACACTTGGAAATTAATCGGTAATATAGTCGTATAATATGTCTTTTGCAACTATTGGTGTAATCGCAAGTAGCCTTATAGCAAGCAGTGCTAGCCTTATTCTAGACACTTACCCAACAGCGATGGCGGTGTATAGCCTGAGAAGAATGAGAACTGCTTACAGTGGCGATTGTGTTCGTGTTAGACGGTCTAGCGATAACGTAGAACAGAACTTTGGATTTGTTAATAATGGGCTTGATACAGTAGCACTTTTAGCTTTTGTAGGCGCAAATAATGGTTTTGTTGTTACTTGGTTCGATCAATCTGGAAACGGGCATAATGCCACTCAACCAACAGCCTCTGTTCAACCTAGAATTGTAAATGCAGGGGTTTTGGATATTAAAAATACTAAGCCAACAATTTACTGGTCTGGAACTAGAGTCCTCCAGACTGGCTCGGTAATTAACCATTCAGCTTTATTAACTGCAAGTGTTGTAGTATCTACAGAAAGTACTATTTTTAATGGTGGGCTATTTCAGATTGGGGCAATTAATGGGCATGGTTCTATCTTAGAATCGAACAAATGGGAAGGGCGAGCAAACAATGGTAATTTTTCGGCACAAGTAAGCAGGTTAGTATCAACATTGCAAGTTGTGACTGCTAGATTAGAAAACAATCTACAGCGGATAGAAAGAGATGGGGTTACAGGAAATCTTGACGGGTCTGATACTCTAAGTAATGCAGTGTCTAGGGTTTTAACAGTTGGGGGGTTAGATTTAAACACGGGGTTAAACACGGTAGGGGAAATTAGTGAACTTGTATTATTCACGTCAATCCTCGGAAATACTGAAAGATTGGCTTTTCAGAACGATCAAAAGGCTTTTTACGCTACGCCATAATCAAATTACTATGGAAATTACTAAATATATTATTTTAAACACAGAAGAGGAAGCCTTAGCCGTTTCAGAGGCTATGTTTGATTTGGTAGCTTTGAAGAAAAGCCCAGACGATGTAACCAAATATCTGTTTGGAGTACAGGTAAATGAAAAAACAGGCGAGGCTAGCTTGGTTATTCCAGACAAGGTTTTGAATAAAGAGCAGTCTGAACTCTTGCCAAATAAAAATTATCAAACTAAGGAAGAGATGGAGGCATTAGCCTGGTTTGAGGAAACAATAAATTTAAAATAAATATGTCAAAACAAGATTTCACAAATTACATAAACAGCTGGATTGGCAAAGGGTACGACGGCGACAACTTTCCAAAGGGTTTTGAAATTCAATGTACCGACTGGCCACCAAAGTTTATAATGGATTTTGCAGGCCTTGAAAGTCCTTTTGGAATGAGAATAAGCGGCGGGGCCAAAGACTGGTTTGAAGATTTTGGAAGAAGTGGGGCAAGGCCGCAGTGGGGGCCTGAAAAAATAGCTAACACCCCCTCTGGTTTTCCAATGGCTGGAGATATAGTAGTTTGGGGTTCAAATCTAGGTTCAGGCTATGGACATGTGGCAGTAGCCGATTTTAACGACAATCCAAATGTTGTAAATGTAATTGAGCAAAATGGAATTGGCGGCGGAAAGGGCAGGGGCGGAGATGCAATTAGAAGATTTCAAAGACCGCAAGCTCCACTTGGCTGGATTAGAATTCCTGCTATATATAATAAGATTTTCAAAGAGGAGGCCCCAAACGTTGACTCAAACACCCCGATTAACAACTGGGCAAGGAATTGGGACAAAAGATTACAGCCATGGGGGGAAGATGATGGCAATGATTATGGCCATTTTAGGGGGTTATGGTACGACAAAAAATATGAGCAAATTCTTAACATCTTCGCAGAGAGAATAAGAGAGTTACAAAAACCTAAGCCAGTGACAACAAGTGTCGATTCAATAATTAAACCACATATGCCCACTATAAGCGCACCAACCAACGAGGCCCAAGCAGCTCCTAACTTAGACAAAGAGATAGAGCTAGCCAAAGAGATTGAAACTTTAAAAGTGGATCTCGAATTGGCCAAGCTGCAAATTGTCAAAAAGCCAGCCTTTGAAATACCTGAACGCCTTAAAAGCAGGAAGTTTTGGAGTGCTATTTTCGCAGTTGCTTACACAATCACCTCAGTATACAAGCCTGAGTTACAGTCCAGCGTTTTTGAAATCCTTTCAGTAATCGGGGTTTATATAGGTGTGGAAGGTGTCAATGATATAATTAACCCTAAGAAATAAATATGAAAAATTACTTAACAAAATTAGTAAACGAAGAGAGCAAGCTGACCATCTCGGCCCTAATGTCGCTGGTGACAATAGGCTATTTCATGCAAGTAAAAGACGGCTTCTCAAACTCGCCACAGAACGTCTTTGTAGTTTTTTGTGTCAATCTCCTTCTTTATTTTATCATTCTTGCCACTATCGAGGCACCCATTAAATGGTATTGGAAAGCCAGCACTATAGTCGCTGCCACCACCGCCCCTCTCTTTTTCGAGTTTTCTATTGACCCAGTAATGGCAGTTTTAGCCAGCGTAACGATTGGGTTGTATTATTATCATATAACGCCCTTACGCGTAGAGTCAATCGAAATGCGGAGGAAAGAGATTGATAATCTTGAGTATATCAAACAAGCAGTCGACAAAATTCTTAAAAGACTATAAAATATAAACATATGGACGGAATAAGCATTTTCACTTTAGTACTCACTGGCCTAGTGATACCATTTATTGGGTGGCAACAAAAGAAGATAGAAACGCTCGAAAAAGACAAAATCAGGCTTATCAATATTGTTTATGAGTTCGCCGAGGCGGTGACGATGAACCATAGGGGGAAAGCCAGAGCGGAAAAAGTGAAAGCGATTAAAGAAAAACTGGAGAAGATATTAAATAATTAAAAATAGGTAGGGAGGTTTTTAGTTTTTGACAATCGAGCAAGCTTCAACCTATCAGGCAAGCTTGCCAGCTCTACCTTGGCCCAGTTCGCAAGCCATTTTTGGTACTCTACTTTCACTTCCTGTCTTTTCTTTCCTTGCAAATTTCCAAAGATTAAATGTTCAGGAATTACCAAAGGCAACCTTATAATATGGCAATCATGTCCAGTATGCGAGGCTATCCCCTCAATATGCTTGTCCCTTTTCTGATCCCGTTCTGTATCTAAATGAAACGGCGCGCCGTCTATTTCAACTAAAATATGCTCTTTAACCAAAAAAGCGTCTACAGAGTAGGGTTGATTATTTGGCTTATCATTCGGGAATAATAATTCTTTTTGAATTTCCACCCCGCTTGCCCGCCAGTAATTGATTATTTTTAGGCTGGCAGCACTGACTGCGTGTAAGTAATGCTCATGCGTTTTTTTCTGGTTGATTTTTAAAGATGGATTTTCTAGCATTTTACACGTTTAATTCTTTTGTTAAAAGTTACCCTTAAAAGTTAGGACCTGCTCATTAAAAGCTTCTATCAGCCTGTTTGCATTGCCTCTCATCCTTTCATCTTGACTAATTATTTTAGCTATTTTTTTGTTAATTAGCATGTCAAAAACAAAAGCTTCAGAATAGGTAAACAATAACAGATGGTTAGTTGCCTGAACTTCTTGTATATTATTAATTATTTCTTTTACCTCGCCCCCGTTGTTTTCTAGAATGTCGTTAAAAAGCAAGGCAATGTCGCTGATTTCCGTTATGGAATATTTTTGCTTCTTTTGTAATTTTTGGGGGGTTTTTATCATCATACATTTTTGCTCTTTTTGTGGTTATCCCTTAACTCACTCCTAAATTTTTGCTCTTTTTGTGGTTATAGTTATTTCAAAAGCTTCCTCAACCTCTTTACTTCCTTAGTCAATTCTATCAACCCAGCATTCAAAATGTCAATATCGTACTTGTTAATAATATTCTCCGCCCTTGCCCTGGCTAATTCTTTAACCATTTCTAGGTTGGGAAGTAACTCATAGTCCCACCTTCCATCAGGATTGTATGGGTCGGGGCCAAGGCCAAAGTGCCATTTTTTTGTAGTGTGCCAGAATTCTTTTTCCTTTTTGTTTGATAGTTTCATTGCATATAGTTATTTATTCTTCAAATAAAATAAAGTTCATGATAACAATAACAGGATGGTATATTTCTTTTTTAAGGGCTTCTCTCATTTCCATAAAATCACCGCTATTCTTAATTTTTGTATTTCTGCGATGAATTAAATGTCCAGAGCCAACGTCTACTCCGTTATCCCAATCGTAAGAAACAAAATAACTGTAAACTTTTTCTACTTTTTTTACTTTAGTGGTTTTTTTTAAATTTTCCATATAAATATCCTTATACCTATCCTTAACTATCTAATTCCTGAATATGCTGGTATGAAGGTTAAGAGCAATGAGTTCACCCCCCCTTACCCCCACAATCAAGTAGAAGGTAAGAAGAGTGAAGCCAATGACATGCTGTTTAAGTTAGGCCTTGTCGCTTGTTTTAGTCTTTATATCCTGGTTAGATAAAAGTGCCGAGTAGTTCCCTTATGCCTACTCGTTGACGAATTAAGTTCACCTCACTTGACAAAGAAAAGAAACTTCAATAATAGATTAACTATCAGATGTTTCAGCAACCCCACCCGTTAAAAGGTGGGTTTTCTTTTGGCTTTATCAGATGTTTCAACAAATGATAAAGTTATTTTAGCTAAGAATTTTAATTGGGTTATTGTCAAGAGGGCTTGCGAGAAAACCCCATGAAATAGACAAAAGGGAATTTGGTACGGACATTGATTTCCTAACCAAGAGTTTTCGTTTGCGGCCTTTTTGCTTATAGTAAAACATTTACATTTTCTATTCTTGCTTTGGCAATTTGAAAGTATTCTGGGTCAAGTTCAATTCCGATAAAACCAAAGCCTTCCGTGACTGCTGCTACTCCAGTACTTCCACTTCCCATAAAAGGGTCGAGGATTGTGCCGTTTACTGGGGTTATTAGCTTGCATAAGTAAGTCATTAGTTTTATGGCTTTGACCGTTGGATGAAAATTAGAGCGTGGTTGTACACTTCCACTATTAGCAAATGGATTTGTTGAATTACCGTGTTCTAAGCTACCTGGCATTCCTTTACTTCCCTCTTTTCTACCTGTTAATTCACTGCCTGTTTTAGTAGCAAACCCCTCAAGCCCCGCATTCCTTTCACTTTTACTAGGTTTTGCACAGTAGAAAAATCTGCTTGATGAGCCTTGGTCGCCAAAATTGGTGTAATTATTTCCCCCACCCGTATTTACAGGACTATTAAGAGATATCTTACCTGTGCCTCCCGTGCTCTTACTCTCTGGAAACACCGCCAAAACTTCGTCACTTCCATCGTGGATAATATTTGCTGGGAATCTGCCTATAACTTTTTCTGGTGCATTTTTTACAACTTCTTTATGAGGTCTGCCGTCTTTTTCTTTCCATTTTTGAAGTGCGACATTATCATTTGACTTTGTTAATATTTCTGTCCCCACCCTACAACCATCAATATTAATTCCCCCTGTTCCCCACTCTAAAACATTACTTGCAACCGTTCCTTTAAAAGGTTTCCTTAGTAAAATATAATCCTCTCTGGCGGGTTTTAGAGCTGTACCCCAGCCTTCGTATGGGGAGTTACCTTTGGTTAAATCTCTATCTATTACATTAGTTTTTCTACCTGCGTGCATTGACCCCCCTTGGATACCAATATCTATTTTTTCAGTTCCTACTACCTCCCTCTCATTCCCCTGTAATTTATCAATACTTTTACCAATATTATGACTTTTAGAAAACCCACTGCCAAACAAATGAGCTATTACATCACGTACTTCAAACCCCGCATTTTCCCACGCTGTAGTTGTCCAGTGGGCTGTTCTAGGTAAAGCCCAAACTAAAGCGTGACCACCTGGTTTTAACACTCTTAAACACTCTTTAGCAATCTCACATTTCCAAGCAATCCAGTGGTCACGTCCACCTTTATCTCCATCCCAGGTTTTTCCCATAAAAGATATTCCAGCAGGGGGATCAGTTACAACACTATCAACCGAATTATCCGCCAGCCCTTTTAGTTTTTCTAGGCAATCGCCTTGTATTAAATCAATCATAAGCTCAAACTTTTAATAAACTTCTCAACCCTCTCCTCCAAACTCCCAGTCAAAACCACAACCTCGCCGCAGCTACTAGCAAACCTCGGAATCAAAAAAGACTTAATTAAACAGTCAATCTCACTCTGTAATTCTACATCTGAGCTACGGGTTTCATCCGCTTCAAGAGGAAATTCAATCGGAATGTAAAAAACAAGATCGTAAGCCTTACCAAACCTTGCATTTTGTGAAGCTAGATGAGCTACAACCTCTCTTTGAATGGCCTCGTACTTTTCTCCCCCTAGGCGCATTGAGTAAGCTAAAGAGTCAAATACGCCCCTGTCGGAAATAAAATTGTCGCTGGCTAATTCATTTTTAATTTGAAGATTAATTAGAGCTTCTTGAAATTCCGACCGCAGCTTACCTTTTAAAAGGTCTGGCCTAGCAAAGGCTGGATTAGAGTGGGCCATTTCCCTCGCACTTTCTTTAATGAAAGTAAAGTGTGAAAGGCTAGGTAGTTTTTCTAAAGCATTTACCATTGTAGTTTTTCCTACACCAGAACTTCCTGTTATAATTATTTTCATAAATGTTTTTGATTTGTTTCCAGAAAGTTTAAGAAGAACTCATTCCCGCCATTTGCTATTTTGACGATTTGGCCCGTTCTGCTTCCCCAGACCTCATCTTTTAAATTTGCTAGCTTCTCCGAGCTAGGATTGTTAAGTTTTGCAGATAAAGTTGCTAAAAGGAAAGTAACCAGGTGAATGTTTTTATAGTGTTCGTGGAGTTGACGGTTAACCTCCGTGACTCTATCTTCTAAATGGTCTTGAAAATTAACTCGATTGGGGATATTCTTTGGTTGTTTATCGAAATAGCCGTCGAATTTTGGGTCGGCTATCATGATCCCGACACACTCTTGCAACTGCTTTTCAAGTAAAGGGTGTTCATCTACTAGCCCTATCCCCGCGATGTTTCTTTGCATTGAATATTTAAATGATAGTTGCTCCAAAATATCGTCTTCCTCCGTTTTTGTCCCGCTTAGAAAGTCACCTACCACTGCCTCTTGCAAGTCGTGAGTAGTAAGCACCATCATCAGGTTTGAAACATTTTTATCTTTTTTTAACTCTGGAAAGGCTTTATGGTTATCAGCTATATACGCTTGGCCTATAAGCTGTGTAACTCTTAGGTGTTCCGCAGGGTTAGAGTCGTTTAGTCCTTCCCGCTGGAATGATTGTGCTTGGACTTTATGCTGTTTTGGTAATAACTCTGGTCTTATTTGAAAGGCCTTTGCTAACTCGGGGTTTTCAGCTGTTGCTGTAATCCAGCGAGGGGGGTTGCTTGCTAGCATTTTCCCCATTGTTGATTCACTTAAAAGTTCGTACGTGCCTCGCCAAGTTAGGCCGAGAGCGTCGTTTAAGTATAAGCTTTTTGGGAGTTGGGTTTGGTTTGGGGTTTCCATAAGAGTTTTTTAATTTTCTTTAATAGAATAGAATTTTTTAGTACCTACGCT
>Ga0163154_10002709_pt1 | contig 25474 bp, 21 predicted proteins | sample OliLakLV19MP9P1_FD_148649 | JGI IMG/M metagenome (GOLD analysis project Ga0163154, IMG submission 148649) | Freshwater microbial mat bacterial communities from Lake Vanda, McMurdo Dry Valleys, Antarctica - Oligotrophic Lake LV.19.MP9.P1 | ecosystem: Environmental > Aquatic > Freshwater > Lake >... | reverse complement strand
CCCTTGGGCTGGGGGGTGAGGTGAATCAGGGAGAAAACCAAACATGTCCTCCCCTCAGCTCCGGTACGGCTGAGGGGGCGGGGGGGTGAGGTTGCTTTTATCTACTTTCTTGACGGACTATCCCAGCACGACGGGTAAGGGGGTTTAGTCTGCATACTCCCGCACACAGCGCAAGCCCGTTTGTTGATTGTAGATACCCGGCGTCAGCCAATTGCGATTGGCGGCGCGCACATCGTAGCGTGTCCCGGCATAGCTGCCGCCGCGAATCACGCGCGGATCGCTTTGACTGGTCGGGTCTTCACGTCCATCGTTCGCGTTGTAGGGATACGGGAAACGGAACGAGTTATACAGGCTGCTCGTCCATTCCCAAACGTTGCCCGTCAAATCGACCGCGCCAACCCATGATCCGCCGCCAGAGCGTCTACCCGGACGACTGCCCGGCGGCGCGGTCTGTCCGAGCGACGTTTGGTCGTAAATCACCGGAATATCGTCCACCTCGTAGTTTTCGCCCCACACAAACGTCAGTGCGTATTCGAGGTCGCTGACACCCCGCGCGGCATATTCCCATTCCGCTTCGGACGGCAGCCGCGCGGCGCGCAGTGAGCAGAAATCGCGCGCCTCGTACCACGAGACATTTTCGCGCGGGCGTCCGGCATCCGTCCAATACGACGTGACGCGCGCCGCGCCGCCAAAGCTGTCGAACTGTTCGTTTGTGACCTCGTAGCGGTCGATCCAGAACGGCGCGGCATAGCAAATCTCGCCCGTTGGCACTTCATCGGTATCTCCATTGCGGCTGCCCATCGTGAAACAGCCCGTCGGGACGAGCATCATCTCGATGCCGTTGAAGGTATGCCGGACGGGCGTCCAGTCGTCGTTGCGGCGGATCGCGGCGGCGGCGCTCAAGCCGAATGCGGGCGTCGTGTCGGAATCGGCCTGTCCGATGAACGAACCCACACAGCGGAAGCCGTAGCGCGGGTTGAAAGCATACGGCGAATCCCAATTACGCTCCGATGTGCGCGCGTCGTAGGCGATGCTGTCCCACGCGCCGCCGCGCAGGACGCGCAGCGCGGTCGTGCCGGGCGCTGCATTCCCACGCACGCGGTAGGGCGACGGCAGATGCTCGAAATCGTAGACCGAACTCGTCCACTCCCAAACATTGCCGCCCATATCTTGCGCGCCGACCCACGACGCGCCCGTGCGGACGGATGCCACTGCGCTGGTCGCGTCTTGGCGATTGTTCTGCCAATTGGCGATCACGGCGCGACTCGGATCGAAGGTGTTCCCCCATGGATAGGTCAAGTTATCGGGCCCGCGCGCGGCATATTCCCATTCGATCTCGGATGGCAGTCGCAGCCCGCGCGCCGCACAAAAATCGCGCGCCTCGAACCACGTCAGATTTTCGCGCGGGTTCTGCGCGCCCGCATTCCCACTCAGGTACGCCGCCGCCCCCGCGAAGGTCGCAAACTGCGCGTTGGTGACTTCCGTCCGGTCGATCCAGAACGGCGACTCGAAGCACAGCCGTCCGCGCGCGCTTTCGTCGGTATCGCCGTCGAGACTGCCGCGCTCGAAGCAGCCCGCCGGGACGAGCGCCATCTCGACGCCCTCAAAGGCTTGAATCGCGGGCGTCCACGCGGCGTTGAATGTGATTGGCGCAGCGGCGGACAAGCCCAATTGATTCGTATCAGGAACAATCGTCGGCGTGATCGTCGGCTGCGGCGTCGGTTCGGGCGTCAGCAGCGCGCCGAAGCGCCCCGCGTCGAAGTCGCGCACACAGCGCACGCCGAAGTTATCGAAGTAGATGCCCGGCGCGGAGTGGAAACGATAGGCGGTGCGATGAAAATTGTTGACGTAGGCGAATGATCCGCCGCGCGCGACCCGTTCGGACGCGGTATCGTTGGCGCTCTCGCGTCCATCACCCGCGCGGTACGGATAGGGGAAGCGGCTCGCGCTGTAGATCGTACTCGTCCACTCCCAAACGTTGCCGCTCATGTCGAATGCGCCGATCCACGACACGCCGCCCGACACGCTGCCCACATTCGCCGTCTGGGACGCGCCGCCGCCGCCGTGAATGGTCAGATCGCCGTTGAACGTGTTCCCCCACGGAAAGATCAGGCTGTCGGGTCCCCGCGCGGCGTACTCCCATTCGGCTTCCGTCGGCAGGCGCGCGTTGCGCAGGGCGCAGTAAGCGCGCGCCTCGACCCACGTAATTCGCTCCCGTGGGCGCTGTCCGCCCGTCCACGTACTGGCACGCGGCGAGACGCCCCCGAACTGCGTCCACTGATCGTTGCTGACTTCATAGCGGTCGATCCAGAACGGCACAGCGAAACACTGCTGATTTAAGGGGCGCTCGTCAAAACTCTGGTCGCTGCCCATGATCATGCAGCCGGTCGGCACGAGCGCCATCTCGACGCCATCGATGCTCTGGATCGCGGGCGACCACGCGCGATTGGTCGTGACTGGATTCGCCGCGCCCATGCCAAGCGGCTGAAATTGCAGCGCCGGCGGCACGATCAACGGATTGTTCGGCGGGGCGAAATTGCGCGCACAGCGCACGCCAATATCATACGCATAGCCCGCGGCGTCGGCGGCGGTGCGATTGTACGGCTGCACGCCGCCCGTCTCGTAGCTGTTGAGCGAACCGCCGCGAATCACCCGCGTGCCATCAATGTCGCTCGCTTCGCGTCCATCATACGCGCGATAGGGATAGACGAAGTTGCGCGCCGACAGCGTATTCGTCCACTCCCAAACATTGCCGCTCATGTCCAGCGCGCCGATCCACGAGCGCCCCGTCGTGCGGCTGCCCACATCGGTGGTTTGCCCACCCGAATTGGCGATGAAGGTCATATTGTTGTTGACGACCAGATCGCCCCACGGGTACAGCGGGTTATCGGGTCCGCGCGCCGCATATTCCCATTCGGCTTCCGTCGGCAGGCGTCCGCCGCGCCGCGCGCAGTAATCGCGCGCCTCGTACCACGTCAAATTTTCGCGCGGGCGTTGGGCGCGCGTCCATGTGCTTTCGAGCGCCGCTTGCCCGCCCAAGCGCGCGAACTGTTGATTGCTCACTTCAACGCGATCCAGCCAGAATGGCGCATCGAAGCAGACTTGATGCGCCGGACGGATGCCCGCATCGGCGGTATCGCTGCCCATCGTGAAGCAGCCCGCTGGCACCAACACCATCACTACGTCGTCGAATTCTTCGCTGCGTCCCGACCAATCGCCCGCGCGCTGAACATACCGCGCCGCCGAATAGCCCGCTTGCCCCTGCTGGCGCGCGAACGCCGTCGCTTCTTGCTCGACAGCGGCGGTCTGCGCCAGATTCGGCGTCGGCGTGAATGACAGCGCGATCTGCGTCAGGTCGTTGATGCGCTGCTGTGTCCCCGTCGCCAGCCCGTCCGCTGTCAGCCGGAAATCGGGCGTCGGCGTCAACGACGGCGTGGGCGTATCGGAGGATGTGGGCGTTGCCGTCGGCGTTGGCGAGGGGGACGGCGTGGGCGTATCGGTGATCGGCGGCGGCGTGTTCGTCGGCGTATCCGCAAGTGTGGCGGTGGCGGCGGGTGTGTCGGTCGGCGTGGGCGGCGCGCTCACAATCGCGCGTCCGGGCAAGCCGACGGCGCTGCTGCCCGCTGCCGTCACCTCGATGGCATCGATGATCAGCGCCGATTCGCCCGCGCCGACGCCCGTCAGCTCCACGACGAACAAGCGATCTTCGCCCGGTGGCGGCACAAAGCCCGTCTGCGGCACGAGAGCGACGAATCGCGCGCGCCCAGTTGGATCGATGCGGTAGAGCGCCTCTGGCACGCGCGCCGCACCCAAGTATGCGCCCGCGCGGATCGCATCGACGCGCACGACCGCCGGATTCCACGACAGCGCCATGTCGAAACCGTTGCAGCCGCCGCCCGGACACGCAATCCGCGCGATCACCTCGACAGTCTGCCCGACTTCCAGCGTTACCGTCGGCAGGACGACCACCACGACATTATTTTGCACGCCCAAGAGCGCGAACGTGAGGAGCATCAGCGCGAAAATCAGTCGTAATCGCTTCATTGGTTGTCCGCCATGAACTAACTGGGACGCTGTTTGAAATACAATAACCTGAGTTTTGGATCGCTTCACCTCACCCCCAACCCCCTCTCCATTGCATAGAGAGGGGGCTTTCAAACCCGTTGTGACCTGTCCTGCTCCCCCTCTCCACGCTGTGGAGAGGGGGTTGGGGGTGAGGTGAGCGGTTTAGAGCCTATCCAAAACTCAGGTTACAATAGAGTCGGGATGTACCGCTGGCACACCCCGCCGAGATGGTTTGTTTGGGATACAAGTAGATGATAGTGAATCGATTGACCAGACGCAAAAATCGATACCGCCTGACAAGGGGTCTATTTTGCGCCCTGATCGCGCTGCTCGGCGTTTTGATCGTCTCCGCGCAAACCATCGGCACGCCTTACACCATGCCGACGCCGCGCCCCTCCCCGACGCCAGGTTGTCCCGGATCGCTGCGCGAACGGCTGATCGTGCGCGAGCGCGGGCGGGTGGTGTTCGGGGACGAACGCCCGCTGAATGTACGCGCGGGTCCCGCCACCAGTTACGATATCATCGGACAAATCGAGCCGGGCGGCGTGTTTGTCGTGGTGGAGGGGACGGCGTGCAGCGCGCGCTATACGTGGTATCGCGTGGCGCGCGGCAGCTTGTCCGGCTGGATCGCGGAGGGCGACGGCGATGCTTATTTCGTCGAACCGTATCCGCCGGGAAGGTGAGCGCCGATTTGAAACCCACCAAACGACTCTCCCCTCTGAAAGAGGCACCTCTCCGGTACGGCTGAGGGGGTCGGGGGGGTGAGGTTTCTTTTATCTACGTTCCTGTCGAACTACAAGATAGAGCGCGCGCCTCATTTTGTCTCCGAAAATGAGAAAAGAACGATTTTACGAGAATTTAATGCTTCAGTTCGCTTTTTTACGATCTTCGCGCGAATTCTTCCGCCTGCTCTTACGCTCGCTTCGTAAACTGAGTCATGTATGGAGGTGGCGCCACCCCATCACTCGTCTAGGGATCATGGGTAAATAGGGGAAGTTGAAATGCAGAAACGTTCGTTGATTGGTGTCGTGAGCTTGGCTTCAGCGTTGGTGTTGGGCAGCATTGTCCCGGTCGCCGCACAAGATATGGTCGTCAAAATTGCTGTTGCCGCTCCGCTGTCTGGTCCTCAAGCACCCGAAGGTACCGCAATTCTCAATGGTATGCAGCTCGCCGTCGATCAGCTCGGCAGCATGGTGATGGACATGGGTTACACCATCGAAGTCGTGCCGTTCGATGATGAAGCGACCCCCGCAGTCGGTGAAGCGAATGCAGCCGATATCGTCGCTGACGCGGCAATTCTGGCGGTCATCGGTCACTTCAACAGCGGTGTCGCCATCCCGTCGTCGGTCGTCTATGATGCGGCTGGTCTGGTGATGGTTTCCCCGTCGAACACTGCGCCCGCAGTCACGGATCGCGGTCTGGCGACGGTCAATCGCGTCACGGGTCGTGGCGACTATATCACGCAAGTGATGATTGAATTCCTCGGTTCGGAAAGCATCACGTCGGCGTATGTGGTCGATGATACCCGCGCGTTCGGTGCCAGCATTTCCGAAGCCTTCCTCGCGCAGGCAGAAGCAGCGGGTCTGACGGTGGCGGGTTCCGCCAGCACGGAAGATTTCGCGCCGGTGGTCGAAGAAATCATCGCGGCTGCACCCGGTGCGGTCATTCTGGCAGGCGACAGCGATACGATGGGCGCGCTGGCGGCGGCGTTGGGCGCAGCGGGCTACGAAGGTCAATTGGTGGGTGCGGGTACGGCTGCCGCGCCCGGCTTCCTCGAACTGGCGGGCGAGACAGCGGTTGGTGTGGTTGACATCGGCACCAGCGCGGCTGTGGCTGACCTGATGGGTGCCGAGCAATTCGCCACCGATTTCGAAGCTGCCTACGACCTCGCGGCGGCGGGCAATGCGGCAGAAGCCTATGATGCGACGGGTGTCGTCTTGGCGGCGATTGCGCGTGCGGCGGAAGCTGCGGGCGCCATCCCGACCCGTGAAGCGGTTGCGACGGAAGTGCGCGCGACGGTGGATTATGCCGGTCTGACCGGTACGATCAACTTCGACGCCAACGGCGACCGCGCCGCGGCGAACTACTATGCCTACAGCATCGTCGATGTTGATGGCACGACCGAACTGGTCAGCAGCTTCGAGTTCGCTTCGCCGCTGTCGGAGTAAGCGTGGCGCGTCGCTAAGACGCATCATGATGTAAGGCAATCTGAGAGACGCGCTGCCTGTCACAGCGCGTCTCTTTTATTTTTTATTCCGCGATGGCGCTGCCGTGAGCCATTTCTGCCGCCAAATCTTGCAGCAGCGCCTCGACCGTTATCTTGAGGTCAAGCGCCTTGCCGCGCTCGACCGCGGCGTGCAAGGTATTCGCATCGAGTTCGTCCGCCAATGTTCTGTAATAGCCGTCCAGTTGGGGAAAGTCACTCGGCTCTTTTTGCGGGTGAAAGCGCGTCAATCCGTACCATTCGGCGGCGGCTTCCCAGTCTTCTTGAAACAGCGCATACGGAATCGCGGCGCTGACGAGATCGACATTGAATATCGGCGCATCCAACGTTTGTGCCGTCTGCAAGCCCTCGAGTAACACAGCGCGCGCCCCCGCGAGATCGCCCAACTTCAAATTCGTCTCGACGAGTGTGCAGTACATCCCGATCAAGATCGGCGAGAAATTGACCTCCCCACACAAGCGCACGACTTCTGTCATCGCGGCGCGGGCGGCAGCGAAATTGCCGCGTCGATAGTCTAGAATTGCCAACCCGCCCTGCGCCATCAGCCAGTGGCGGCGGCTGTCAATTTCAAGCGCGAGATCGCGCCCCTTTTCGTACCAAGTTTGCATCGCCTCCAGATCGCCGCTCAGTTCAGCGACTTTGGCACGATTGTTATAGCAGGCGCATAACAGGGAGTGATACCCAATTATCGTGTAGAAGGTTATGGCGCGCTCAAAATACGCCGCTGCCGCGACGACATCCGCTTGTCTACCCGCCACCAGTCCCAACGTCATCAGCCCGCGCCCAGCGAGGCGCAGACTGCCGATGGTCTCGCCAATCTGGACGGCTTCTTGGAGCGGCGGCAGCGCCTCGTCGAAACGATTTTGAGAGACATAAATCTGACTGATCGCCATCAGATTGGTGGCGATCAACCGTTCGTCCTCCAACTGCTGCGCGAGTTGCAAGCTGTGACTCAAGCCCGCTAATGCGCGCTCGATATGCCCGGTGCGATAGCGCACCTCCGCTTGGGTACGCAGCGCCTCTTCCAGTAAGCCGGTTGCACCGTGCGCGGCGGCATACGTCAGGGTTTGGTCGAGCATCGGCTCGGCAGCGGCGAACTCGTTTTTTTCGACGTAAACACTGGCGACTCCCAACGCTGCTTCAGCGACGTCAGCGGCTAAACCCGCTGCTTCAGCGTGCGCATAGGCAGCCTCGAACGCCTGCTGTGAAGAAGAAAAATCGTTGTAAAAATGGGCATAACCGAGCAGCATGAGCAAGCGCACCCGCACCACTTCATCACCCGATGGGCGCAGCAGGGCTAAACCGCGATCGGTTACCCGCTTCAATTCGCCCATGCTGCTGTTTTGCCGCATCACCTCGCCCGCGATCAGCGTGTAATGCAGCGCGCGATCCACCTCGCCCGCGCCGTCCCAATGCGCCGCCAAGCGTTGGGCTTGCGCGCTGTCGTCGGGGTACAGCGCCTCAAGGGTCTGCGCCAAGCGCCGATGGAGCAAGGCGCGCGGTTGGGGCGCGAGATCGCTCAACAAGGTCTCGCGCAGTTTGTCATGGGCGAAGCGCCAGCGATTATCGCGGATTTCCAGCACGGCGGCAGCGGCGCACGCATACAGCCAGCCGTCGATTTCGGGCGACGCGCCCATCACCGCTCGGATTAAATCCAGATCGAGTTCGCGTCCCGCCGTTGCCGCCAAGTCGAGCAGATCGCGCGCCGACGCGGGTAAGAATGACAGCCGATGCCGCACGATCTGCGCGATGCTGGCGGGGAAAATCGTATCGGGCAGCGCCGCCGCGCCGATGTCTGCCAAATTGCCCGTTTGTTCCGCCAAAAAACGGATCGTTTCGATTAAAAAAAGGACGTTACCATCGCTTTCCCGCTGCAACCGGTCGATCACGGTGGGCGTCTGGCTCGCCTTGCCGATCATGGCAGCGGTAAGCTGCGCGATTTCGTCGCTCGAAAAACGATTCAGGCTTATGTGGTTCATATCGGGAAGTTCGGCGGGCAGACCGGGCGCGTCGTCGCTGCGATACGTGGCGATAATCAGCAGCGGCAGGGTATCCACTTGGCGCACGAACTGCTTGAGGATGGCGAGGTTGTCGCCCGCCCAGTGCATATCTTCTAAGAGCAGGACGACGGGTTGTTCAAGTCGCTGAAGCAACGTCACGAGCATTTGGGCGAGGCGCTGCTGTCCAGCGTCGCCCGTCAACGGCGCGATGGGCGGGATCGCGCGCGCGATCAGCCGCTCGACATCGGGCAGCGCCTGCGCGAGGACGCCCGCTTCAAAGTCGCTCAAGTTGGTGTTGATCGCCAGGTGCGCGATGGTTTCGCGCCACAGTTGATACGGCAGCCCGCCGTCCGAGACCGCTTGTCCCCAGATGACCGCTGCCCCCGCCGTCAGGGCGCGCGCCCACAAATCGTTGAGCAAGCGCGATTTGCCCGCACCCGATTCGCCGCCGATCAGGATTGTGCCGCCGCGTCCCGCCACAACGCTATCGAGCGCACCATTCAAGCGCGCGCGTTCGGCAACGCGCCCGATGAACGGCGCGGCTTGCAAATAGCTCTCGCGGATGGTCGGTGCTTCCTCGATTTCGATGTTTGCCACCGCCGCCAGCGCCCCGATCACCGCGTCCGCGTCGGGGTAGCGCGCGGCGGGCTGTTTGGCGAGCAGACGCGCCAAGATTGGTTTGAGCGTGGGCGGGATATCAGGGCTATCAAGATCGGGCTGTTTGCCCAAGACTGCGAGGATATCGCCCGGCTCAAACGGGACGTTTCCAGTGAAGCACTCATAGGCGATGACGCCAACAGCGTACAAGTCCGACGCGGAACTATGAACGCCATCGCGCAGTGTTTCCGGCGACATATAGGCGCTCGTGCCAACTTTTTCGCCGCTGCGCCGCTCGCTGCTCGGTGATGCCAAGCCGAAATCCAAGACGCGCACGCTGTTTTCGACCACCAAGACATTGCTCGGCTTCAGATCGCGGTGCAAAATGCCGCGTCGATGCAGATACGACAGCGCCTGAAGCATCTGAATCAGCAGATCGAGCCGCTCCACCAGCGGCAGATCAAACGCTGCCTCGGCAATCGTCTGTGGCTGGTCGAGCAGTTCCATGGTGAAGAACGGGCGGCGTCCCGCATCGAGTCCATAATCCAATACAGCGATGATGTGGGGATGACGGAGTGACGCGAGGATGCCGAACTCGTGGACGATACTCTGCAAGAACACGCCTTGCATCGTCAGGGATGCCCAATCGTTGAGGGAGCTATCAAGCTGCTTGAGCGCAACCAACGCGCCAGTGAGTCGGTCATGGGCGCGATAGACCACGCCCGTCCCGCCTGCGCCAATCAGATCGAGGATGTGATAGCGTTTCATACGATGTTCGCCTTCAAAGCGGCTATGGAGATGAACAATTTTGAACGGCAGATTATTTCACCTCGCCCCTCGATCCCAGAACAAACGCATCAAGATACGAGGTCTCAATTGACACGCTCACCTCACCCCCCGACCTCCTCTCCACTTGTATGGCTGAGGGGTCGGGGTGGGGTGAATGATGGCTTGAAAATCCCTTCCATGTATATGGAGAGGGAATTTAGGGGTGAGGTGAAGCGATCCGAAACTGAAATCACTTATGATCGCGTGCAACTGCATTGAAGATGATGAGTTTATTCGGCTCGATGCGCAGCCCCGATGCCACTTGTGGATGTACCGTCGTGACCAACAGCGAACAGCCCGGATAGCCCGGCGTCAACAGGTATGCCTGATCTTCATGGGCGATTCGTTCGAGGATGATCAGCACGCGCTTGTCGCGCAGTCCATTATGCAACTGCCACGCCAGATGTTCGACCTTGCTGGTGCTTTTCAAGATGCTGATGCGCAGCGCGTCCATCCACAAACGCAGCACCGCCTCGATATCATCGTCAAGGACCGCCCACAGGATGCCGTCGGGATAGGCACCTTGCACATCCCGCTCATGCGTCAACTGCGCGATCAGCGCCGGCGAGATGCTGCCCGTCGCATCGTAGACCGCAACCAGTGGGGTCGGTAGTGGATCGCTCACGATGCCGAGTGCGCGTTTGATTTGCATCCCTTGGCTTTGATAGTCGGATGAGGTTGGCGCGAGCTTGGGCAAAATCGCGCGGATCGTGCGCGCCGTCGGCATATCGAACGGCGACGAGGCGAAGTTGCCGGAGCGGATGTGTGCGTACAGTGTTTGCGTTTGCGCCTCTGGCTGACGCCCCTGATCGCGCGTCAATAAGCGCGCCAGCAGATGATACTGTTCGATGGCGCGCTCGGCTTGGCGACTGAGCGCATACAGCCGCATCTTCAGGCGGTGCGCTTCTTCATTGAGGGGGTCAAGTTCCAACCAGCGCCCCGCCATGCGCAAGCCCGAATCGGCAAGCTGACGATCCGTGTAGTAATGCGCCAATGCCGCGAAAATCTGCGTCGCCTGATATTGAAACTCGATGCGTCGGAACTGCTGCCAATCGTCCCATTCCCCGCTGCCAGACAAGCTGAACTCGTCCATGAAGTCGCCTTGATACAACGCGGCGGCTTGCTGCAACTGCGTGACAACCTCCAACGACAAGATTTTGGGTATTTATTCACCTACCCGTGCAGACCGCATTTTGCCCCAGTCCTATTGGGTTCATTATGTGTTTCTTGGGTTCAAATTTGTGGATTTTGAGCTTAATCCCATGGATAGGTGAATAAATACAATTTTGGTCTGGGCAAGGGTCTGTTCAAAATACGTTTGGAAGGCGCGCACATCGCTTTCGACGCCCGCGTCCAATTCGATGGAGGTGCGATCCGTCAGCACGAACGCGCCAATCGGCGTCTCACGGAGCGCGCGGATCGCTTGACGTAAACTCGTGCGCGCGACCTCTTCAGACGCATCGGACCACAGCAGCACAGCGACGCGCTCACGGCTGTGCGGCTTGCCCGTCGTCACCAAGTACGCCAGCAGCGCGACCGCTTTCTTGACCGAAAATTCAAGCGGCTGCCCGTCATAGAGAATAGTCGGTTTCCCAAATAACAGCATGTTTATGACCGACATGGATCATCCCCTCATGCAGATTTTTTCTCCGACGTGGTGTTGGACTGTAATGTAACCTGAGTTTTGGATCGGCTCTAAACCGTTCACCTCCCCCCCCCCAACCCCCTCTCCACGTTGGTATTTATTCACCTACCCGTGCAGACCGCATTTTGCCCCAGTCCTATTGGGTTCATTATGTGTTTCTTGGGTTCAAATTTGTGGATTTTGAGCTTAATCCCATGGATAGGTGAATAAATACCCACGTTGTGGAGAGGGGAAGCAGGACAGGTCACAACGGCTTTGAAAGTCCCCTCTCCACGCAGTGGAGACGGGATTTAGGGGTGAGGTGAAGCTATCCGAAACTCAGGTTAATGTAAGGGTGACTGCAAGAAGGGCGATTATACGTGTGCATAATGCCAGTACGCAAGCGTTCTCATCTGGATCATCGGGGCTTTCAGTCCAGCGGCACGATGTATCCCGCGCGCAGCCACCCGTCGATTTGCACAGCGTCCGCGTCCGCTGCGTTGAAACCGTCCGCGCGGATTGCCAACGCCGCCAACGCCAGATCATCCCGATAATCGGCGCGATAATCGTGATAAATCCCGCGCGCGGTCACGACGCACCACGCCGCCAGCGTGTAACGCACCGTCGCATCGAGCGCGCGGTAGCGATAAGTCAGCGGTGGGACAAGCGTCGCGTTCAGAATCGTGTCCGCAACCGCATCAAGCTGGCGGCTGACGGTGTAATGGTCGCGCAGATAGGTCAGTGTCGCTGGCGACGTGCGGATGCCGCCGCGAATGATAGCCGCCGCGAGGCGCGCCGCCGCGTCATGGTCGCCCCAATCGACTTTGTACGCCAGATCGTCGGGCAACAGCTCTCGATGGGTCGAAATCCGCGCCATGATCGTCGGCGTGCCGCAGCCGTAGGATTCGTAAGCCGCGTTGCCGAACGATTCGGCGAAACTGCCCAACGACAGCGACAGCGCGCCCAAACTGAAATATTCGGGCAGCAAATCCGCCGGAATCCATTCGTGGAACACAAAATTTTCCGTCAGCCCGTATGCCGTCAGCCGCGCTTCGACGCGCTCATAGAAATCGCGCACGCCCGCATCTTGCCGCCAATTCAGCCAGCGCGGGACGAGGACGCGCAGATGCTCGATCTGATAGTCGTTCACGAGTCGCCGCGCGACCTCGATAGTCTCCCACATGCCTTTATTTTCTTCCGGGCGATGCGGATGCACGATGATGGTTTTGCCCGCAGGGTCGAACGGCAGCAGCGCCAAGACCCGATCCGGCGGCGTGTAGACAAAGCGCGTCCAGTCGATCCCGTTATGAATCACGCGGATGCGCGCATCGAGATCGGGGAAGAAGCGCCCGACAGTGTGTAAAAAGAAGCGGCGCGCATAGTCCGAGATCAAAATCAACGTGTGCGCGCGGAACTGGAAGCCGCCTTGCAGCGTTTCGGGATACACGTTATCGCGCAAGCTGACCACCGTCGGGACGTGCGCGTAAACATACGGGAACAGAAATTCGCCGTCGTGCATGTAAAAGCGATCCGCCGCCGCCAGCAGGTCGCCCATCGCTTGGATGATCGTCGCCAGATCGTGCGCCGGAACGTCATACGGCGCGGGGAACGGCTGCCGATACGGGAGGATCGCCCGCACGCGCGCCGCGCTGCGTCCATCGGGCGTCGTCCACGCGAAATCGGCGGGTGTGTCGTCGCGGCGCGTACAGACGACGGTGACGGCGTGTCCCAAGCCCGCCAAATGCAGCGCGATGGCGCGGAGATGCTTTTGCGCGCCGCCCATGTCGTGCGCGGGAAACAGCGGCGTGATCGAGAACATGACGATGTTCATTGTGTGTCCCATTGTCGAGGTGCAGGTGACACGTTATATTTTACCCTATGATCACACCTAACCCCACTGACCAACGTCGCGCCCTTGCGCAGCGCCTTGCGGACGCTTGTCCGCCCGATTTCGCCTCCGAGATCGCCATCACTGGATCGACCGCGCGCGGACGTGCCGACGAAACATCCGATTTGGAGATGAATTTCTGGCGCGCGGACACGATCCCCGAACTTGATCTGCGCTTCGACTGGCTGACCACACTTGGCGCGGAGAAATTCGATTACATCGGCGAACATGAGGATAGTTCCGACTGGATCGACTGCCAGATCGACGGCATCCCGTGCGAGATCGGCTTTCAGACGTTCGACGCGCTCGAAACCCTGATCGCTCAAATGCTCGATGGCATCGGGTACGATACCGCCGTATGCGACCTGATTATTCGCGCGGTTCCGCTGCGCTCATCGGGCTGGCTGGCGCGCGAACAAGCGCGCTTGGCGGCATATTCTGATGCGGCGTATCGGACTCAATGTGTGTTGGCGTTGAAGGAACTCCAATCGGAGACCTTGCTCACGCTCAATCGCTGGATCGAACGCGGCGCGCGTCTCGCCTTGATCGATTTGCTCGTGGCGGATGTGGAAGAAACGCTCCGCCTCGCCTTCGCACTCAATCGTCGTTGGATGCCCAGTCGCAAGTGGATGCTGCACGACGCGCGCGAACTGCTGACGCTGCCACCAGAATTTTTCGCGCGGATCGATGGCGCATTCGTCGGCACGGAGCGTGAGATCGTGGATCACTGTGCGGCGCTGATCCGCAGCACGATTGATTTGATTCCGGCGACGGATGCGGGCTTGAACGCCATGATTGCGAAGGTACGCCCGATTTGGGGCGGGTGACGCGGTGTATGGTCTGCCGCGCCGCGATCCGGTTGACGCGATGCGTTGACTCGCGCTAAGATCGGCGTACAAATTGCCAGCACGTTCAGACACGAGGCGCACATGGATCATCATTATCAGGAATGGAACGAGAATGCCCCGCGCGGGCTGTTGTTGATCGGGTTCGGCGTCTCGCTGGTCGCTCATGCGTCGAATGTCAAGCAAAGTGGCAAATCTGGGTTGACATGGATCGTATTGGGGACGTTGGGGTTGATTGTATTGAACGCGGGGGTCGCCATCTTCGGCGAGTCGGTCAAGCATCGGGCGCTGTACGAGCAAAAGTTAGGGCTGTAGCGCCGCGCGATCTGATTTTCAACGCAGGCTCACGGCAGGGGCGTTCCGCTGGAACGCCTCAGACCTAACAACCTAAGGTTCTCATCTGCCGCCTGTGGCTCAAAGCCACAGACTACAGAAATCAAGCCAGCTAAAGCAGGCTAAAAACTAACGAGTCTGTCAGCCTGCTTTAGCTGGCTTGGGGTGAGTAGCCAGAGGCTTTGAGCCTCTGGCTGGCGCACGGCGGAAAATCCTTAACTTGCTGTATATGGGGCGTTCCGCTGGAACGCCCGTTTTTTTCCTCTGCGGTCAAATCGTTTTTCAGTTTCTTGATCGCTCGCCCCACGCCCATTCGCGCCCGCGATTGACGATCCCCCGCGCTTTTGCTATGCTAGTGTTGTTGGGGCAGTGGCGGAATTGGCATACGCAGGACACTTAAAATGTTCGGTTCGGAAGAACGTGTGGGTTCGAGTCCCACCTGCCTCATTCATATCGCACTGTTCCCCTCGCGTGTCCAATCGATGGCGCGGCATTCGCCCCGCGCAGTCGCTGCGCGTGGGTGAACAAGTTTTGCTCGACGGCAGCGGCGTCTATCGACTCGGAGCATCGTAAATGCCCGGCATGATCGCGCTAGACGAAGATAATCTGATGAGCCGCATCAACGAGCGCGATCAAAGCGCGCTGGCGGAGCTGTATGATACGTGTGGGCGGGCGATCTATAACCTCGCCTATCGCGTACTGGACAATGCCGGCTTCGCGGAAGAAATCACGCAAGACACCTTCTTGATCGTCTGGACACAACCGGAGCGGTGGCGGCGCGAACGCGGCTCGCTGGTCGGGTGGATGCTGACGATTGCGCGTAACGCCTCGATTGACCGCTTGCGCAAAGAAGAACGCCGCCCGATGCGTGGGGCGCTCGATCTCGATGATCTGCTCGAACGCTTAAGCATGGGCAGTGAGCGCGACCATCCCGACTGGAGCGACGGCGAGACGCTGCGCGTGTGCCTCGATGGACTGCCCGTCGAACAGGCGCAAGCGATTCAGTTGGCATTCTATCAAGGCTTGACCCATGACGAGATGGCGCAAAAACTGCGTTTGCCGCTTGGCACGGTCAAGACGCGCGTCCGCTTGGGGCTGCAAAAATTGCGGACGTGTTGGGGCGATCCATAATGAACGTTTTGAATGCATTCAATCTATTTTCATTGTGACAACGTTAACGAACATGAAGGAGCGCGCCTGCGCATGAATGTCGAACAGCGTGGCGCGAGGACAGTAACATGACAATGCAGACCGGAGCGGGACAAACCGATTGCGAACGGCTGCGCGACCTTTTACCCGCGTACAGCATCGGCGCACTGGACACGGACGAGACACGCATTGTCGAAGCCTTGCTGCCCAATTGCCCCGACGTTACCGCTGACGCGCGCGCCTATGCCCGCATCGCGCGTGGCTTGTATTATGCCGCGCCCGATGCGGCTGCCGCCCGTGCGCGCGCGTCGGATGAACTGCGCGCGCGCATTTTGAAGGCGTCCGCCAGCGCACCCAGTGCCAAGCCGCCGATCCCGTTCGCGCCGTCCAGTGTGCGCCGCTTGTCGCCGCTGCGCATCGGACTCGGCATCGCTGCCGCGCTCCTGCTGGTGTCGAATTTGTACTGGATTCTGCAAGTGCAGACGACCGACAGCCTGTACCGTGACCTGTCCGCGACCCAGACCGCCATGCTCAACCAGCAAGATTTGCTGCTCAACGTGATCGCGTCGCCCGATGCGCGCGCTGTCGATCTGGTGACGGCGGACGATGGGCGCGCCCTCGCGCGCATCTCGTGGAGTCCGAGCATCGGTCTCGCCGTGCTGCAAGCCGCGAATTTGCCCGCGCTCGCCGCCGAGCGCACGTATCAAGCGTGGCTGATCCCCGCCGAGGGCGCGCCGATCAGCGCGGGCGTGTTCCAACCGCGCGCCGACGGCAGTTATACGCTCATATTCACCCCCGCCGCGCCGCTCGACACCTTCGCGGCGTTCGGCATCAGCGACGAACCCGCCAGCGGCAGCGACGCGCCGACGACGACGCCGCTGGCAGTTGGCACGCAGGCGTAACGTTCAGCGCACCACCAACCGAACATGACCGCGCTATTCCACCACGAATGTAGTTGAAGCTAGAGACCTCACCCCCGACCCCCGCTCCGTATCGGATAGGGAGTCGGGGGGGTGAGGTCGTTTTTTTCATTCGCCCGCCGCGAGATTCTTCCTTGCGTCTTTCCATGTTTCCGTCGATCATTGCACCACGTCTATCCGTACCCTATGCCGACAGGAACCACCCATGATCGATATCACGCTGATCCGTGAAAAGCCCGATTGGGTCAAGCAGCAAATCGCCAAACTTTACGATCCCGCCGCCACCGCCCGTATTGATACCATTCTGGCGCTCGATACCCAGCGCCGCGCGCTCCTCACCGAGTCCGAGCGCACACAAGCCGCGCGCAACAAGCTCAATCGCGCGGTCGGGATGCTGCGCGGTGCCAAAAAGCACGATGAAAACGTCAAGGCGGCGTTGGCATGGCACGCCGCGGCGCTGATTGAAAATGGCGACTATGACGGCGCATCGCTGCTGCTGTCAGAGCAGCCGGCGATCACCCCGCTGGTCGAGCCGCGCATTGTCACGCTGTCCGATGCGCTGGACGCGCTCAATCAGGCGCTCGGCGCGATGGCGGAGCGCGTCGAGGGCTTCAACGCGCAGCTGCGCGGCGTCGATGCCGACTTGGAGCGCGAAATGCTGTGGGTTCCCAATCTGCCGCATGAGAGCGTCCCCGTCTTTGCGGACGAAGCGCACAATGTCGCGTGGACGCCCGAAGGCGAACGGTTCGAGTTCGATTTCGAGCCGAAGCCGCATTGGGAACTGGGACCCGCGCTGGATATCATCGACTTCGAGCGCGGCATCAAGATCGCCGGATCGCGCGGCTACGTGCTGAAGGGCGGCGGGGCGCGTTTGCAGCGGGCGCTGATCAGCTTGTATCTCGATTTGGCGCGCCAGCACGGTTACACCGAAGTCTATATCCCGTTCATGGTGCGCGAAGACAGCCTGATCGGCGCGGGACAGTTCCCCAAATTCCGCGACCACGTTTATCACGACCAAGACGCTGATATTTACTTCTTGCCCACGTCAGAAGTCGCGCTGACCAACTTGCATCGGGACGAAATCCTCGACGAAGCGCAACTGCCGCTGTTCTACGCCGCGCATTCGCCCTGTTTCCGGCGCGAACATGCGTCGGCGGGGCGCGATGTGCGCGGCATCAAGCGCGTGCATCAATTCGAGAAGGTCGAGCTGTACAAGTTCACGACGCCGGAACAGAGCTACGCCGAACTAGAATCGCTGACCGAAGCGGCGTCGGACGTTTGTCGCGCGCTGAAGCTGCCGTTTCGCCGCTTGGAGATCGTCTCTGGCGATTTGGGCTTCAGCGCCGCCAAGAAATACGATCTTGAGGTGTGGTCGCCGGGCTGCAACGAGTGGCTGGAAGTTAGTTCGTGCAGCAACACGGAGGACTTTCAGGCGCGCCGCGCGAACATCAAATATCGTCCGACGGACGGCAAAAAGACGCGCTTCGTCCACACGCTCAACGGCAGCGGACTGGCAACGTCGCGGGTGATCATCGCCATCTTAGAGAATTATCAGCAGGCGGACGGCACGATCAGCGTGCCAGCGGCGCTGCGCCCGTACTTGGGCGGGCAAGCGGTGATCGATCAATGACGCTGCGAATTGAAGTCAACCCCAACACGCACTTGGACGACTTGATCGCGCTGCTGCAAGCGGACAGCGATATCCGGCGAGGGCTATCGCATCAAGATCAGAGGGTGAGGTGAATCTATCCGAAACTCAGGTTAGATATCCGGCTGACGAAAGATGGAATTGCGGTGGCGCGCTTGTCGGCAGTGGAGATCAAAACGCTATCGGGAAAACCGGAGCGTATACTCGGTCTACACGCGGGAACGACATAGGTAAGCGATGATTTCGACGATCCCCTGCCTGAAGCGTGCTGGTTGGGGCATGAAGCTGATCCGCTGAACCAGCAATAGGGGGCGTAGGGCAGCCGTCGGACAGTTGTCAGTAGATCGGAACATTCACCGCGCGCTCATCGTCTTATCATTAGGATGAATCGAGGAGCGAAAATTATGGCGACCGACGCGCCCGTCGTCACGTGGGAATGTCCTAAATGCGGCATGTTGAATTATGACCATCAATTGCGCTGCATCATCTGTGCTGCAATGCAGCGCAAGCCGCAAGCCGCGCCGTCGCCCGTCCCCAATGTCTGGGAGTGCGTCAACTGCGGGATGCTGAATTATCCGCAGCAGGGCTTGTGCATTGCGTGCAGCGCGCCGCAGCCGACTGAACTGGACATGCCGCATCCGAACATTGCGCCGGTGCTGCTCCCGCCGCCCGAACCCGACTTCTATCTGCTGCTCGAACTTCCGCCCGACTTGCCCGATCTCGATGTGCTGGTCAGCGATCCGCTCGATGCCTTGCGCGCGGCGCGGCGGGCGGCGACACGGCGCTTGGTCATGCAAATTCTAGGCGACGATCCCGAACGCGCGGAACGCTTCTTGGACGGGGCGGAGTCCGTCTCGGTTCATGATGTGCTGCGGCGCGCGCCCCGTTACGGCGAACTGCTGGCGGCACAGCGGCGCTGGGTCAAGGGCGCGGAACATCCGCTGTATGTCGTCGATACGGCGCGCGATCTGACGACGTATGTCACTGCCGCATCACAGGGCGGCGCGACTCCGCTCGAAGGCGTGATCGTCAAGGCGGAACTGTACCACGAATGCTCCGACGGACAGCCCGTGCATCTGCTGTATCTCGACTACGAATTTCCCGCGCCGCAGACGCGCAAGCGTATCGATGGTGTGGCACTGATCCCGTTCGATGCGCCCCCCACGCCGCAGACGCTCCCCGCGCCGGGAATGCGCGCGCTGGTCGGCTTCGTCAGCGACAAACTGCACGATCTGCTCTAAACGGCATCACCTCAGCCGCTAGGTCTAGGGGCTGAGGTGAAACTACGATTCTGTACCCGCGAACACCGCAATCGCCTCGCCGCCCGCCGCCACCAACAACCCATTGACGCGCCGCCCAATCGCCAACAAGCACGAATCGGGCGCGTCGCCCGTCGCGCGCCACATATTGCGCGTGAATGTCGCCATGCCGTACAACAGGCGTTCCGTCAGGTTCGTGCCGAACGCGGGTATCAGATTGGGGGGGATGCTCGACGGCGCGATCAGCCACGCAATATGCTGCAACATCTGGTCGCGCCGCGCGGCGTCGTAATCCGCGCACGCATTGACTTGCGCGCCGAGTGCGTTGAGCGTGTTGGCGGCATCCCCGCTCAACGGTGTCGCGCGCGGGAGCGCCGTCAGGTTGGCGCGCACTTCCGGCGGCAGCGTCATGGCTTGCGCAGGCGTCTGGGTTGGGAACGCACAGCATGTAGGCTGTACGACGACGAACGCCCCGACCATGAGCGCGATCACGACGACGCCAATCATCAGGATGATGGGACGGCGGCGCATCAGCTCGCCCGCAGCGATTGCAGATACGCATACAAGTTGCGTCCGCCGCTGGCGCTCAACAAATTGGTTGCGAATTGATGGATCGTGCCATCCTCTAGCGTGATCGCGGTGCGCATATACGTGATGAACTCATCCTCGCTCAGCGCCAGATCGTTCAACGCCATCGCGCTGCCACCCTCCGCATTTTCGCCGTGACACGCCCAACACGCCAGCACTTCATAGCGACTCCGCCCGCGCTCGATCTGCTGAAGATCGACGGTCGTACTACCCGATGCGGCGGCGGTAGCGATTTGCGGCGCGACCGTCGGTTGTACGAATGCAAAGGTTGGGATGATCGCTTGGCGCGGCGTCGCGCTAACATTGGACGTGGGGGTCGCGGCAGGCGCAGAACCGCACGCCGCAAGGACGACAATGGACAGCGAAAGGGCAATCATGCAGAGCGCGAATCGGTTCATACCTAGTCCTCAACAGCTATGAAAAATCCTTCACCTCACCCCCAAGCAGCTCTTGTAGAGCGGGAGTCTTTGCCTAATGTTACCTGAGTTTTGGATAGCTTCACCTCACCCCCAACCCCCTCTCCATTGCATGGCTGAGGGGAGGACATGTTTGGTTTTCTCCCTGATTCACCTCACCCCCCAACCCCTCTCCACTGCGTGGAGAGGGGGAGTTTCCGTCGAGCTTTCCCCTTCCCCACTTCGTGGAGAGGGGGCTTTCAAACCCGTTGTGACCTGTCCTACTCCCCCTCTCCACAGCGTGGAGAGGGGTTGGGGGGTGAGGTGAACGGTTTAGAGCCTATCCAAAACTCAGGTTAATGTTCCCTTGCTCCACAAATGGGAGAAGGGAGCAGAGGATGCGATAAATTTTAGCGGGAGCGTGTCGGATCGAGCGCCTCTTGCAAGCCGTCGCCGACAAACGAAAAGCCGAGCATCGTCAGCGCCACCAAGATCGTCGGGAACAACGCCAGATGATAATAGACGCGGATGGTATTGCCAATGGAACTTCCCACCATTTTGCCCCAACTGGCGGTTGGCTCAGTGATGCCCAAGCCCAAAAAGCTCAAGCCCGCCTCTGCGAAGATCGCCGCGGGGACGGCGAAGGTGAACGACACCAACAGTGGTGTGATGATGTTAGGCAGCATGTGCGTGAGGATCATCCGGGCGTCGGTCGCGCCCAACGCCCGCGCGCTGGTCACAAACTCTTTCTCGCGGATGGTCAAAAACTGCGCCCGCGTTAGGCGTGCCGATTCGATCCACGCCGTCACCGACAGCACAAAGATGATGTTGCCGACGCCGCTGCCCGTCACGCTCAACATGAACAGCGCGATCAACAGCGGCGGCACAGCGGTGAACACCTCGATCAGCCGCTGCACGATAAAATCCATCGTGCCGCCCAGATAGCCCGCCAGCGCGCCCAACGTTACGCCGACCGAGAAGCCGATCAGTGGCACGAGCAAACCCACCAGCATCGATGTGCGCGCGCCGTAGATCAGCCGTGTCAGATAATCGCGTCCTACATTGTCCGTCCCCAACGGATACGCCGAATTGGTGAACGGCAGCACGCGCACCGCATTGAAGTCGGCGCGATCCACTGGATAGGGCGCGATCACGTCCGCGAAGATCGCCAGAAAGAACAGGAAAACCAAAATGAAAAAGCCGATCATCGCTAATCGATTACGCGCGAAGCGGCGCACGGCGTCGCCCAACAGCGACCGCTGTTGGCGGCGTTCGGTGGGCGGGCGCAGCGGGATAACGTTGGTGGCTTCGGTCATGCGCGGCTCCGTCCGCCGACGCGGATGCGCGGATCGATCAGGGCGTACAAGATATCGGTGACTAAGTAGGTGATACTCCAAAAGAAGGCGATGAGCAAGACCAGACCCATGATCATCGGATAATCTTTGTTGGTGATGCTGGTGACGAAGAATTTGCCCAAGCCGTTGATGCCGTAGACCACTTCGATGAACAGCGATCCGGTCAACAAGTTCGGGATTTGCGGCAAAACCACCGTGATGATCGGGATCATCGCATTGCGCAAGACGTGGCGAAACATGATCGAGCGCTCCGACAAGCCCTTCGCGCGCGCTGTGCGCACATAATCGGCGTTGAGCGCGTCCGAGACGCTGGCACGGGTGTAGCGCGCGACCAAGCCAAGCGGCAAGAGCGCATACGTGATCACGGGCAGGAAGTAATCCCACGACAAGATCGCGTTACCCGTCCCCAAAATCGGCGGAATGATCCACTTCGACGGCTGTCCCCATCCGATCTGGTAACCGAAGATCAGCAGCAACCACGTCGCAATGATGAAATTCGGGACGGCTGTCCCCGCTGTCGCAATCAGCGTGACCACATTATCGATCCAGCCGTTGCGGTAGTACGCCGCCACCAAGCCGAAGATGAAGCCCAAACCGAACGACACGATGATGGTATACAGCCCAACGTGCAGCGTGATGGGCCACACGCGCGCGATCACGGCGGTGACGGGCGGATTGCCCGCGACGGCGAACGAATCCCCGAAGTCCAGCACGACCGCGCCGCGCAAGAAGTTCAGATAGCGTTCCCAGACGGGTTTGTCCAAGCCGTACTTGCGTTCGAGGTTCGCCAAGGCGTCGGGCGTGTAGCCGCGTTCGCCTAAGCTGAAGGGGCCCCCCGGCACGGCGTTCATCAGGAAGAACACCAGGACGGAGACGATCAGCAGAACGAACAGCAGTGCCAGCAAGCGGCGGAGTAGGAAGTTGATCATAAAATAGAGGACTGAGGGAAAAGGACTGAGTAAGGCGTTTGTCGAGATGGCGCTGATTGGCTCATGTTCAAAACGGGTGATTTTGTGTAGGGGCTTGCCGCTGGCAAGCCCACAATTGGGCGGGCATCCCATCGGAACGCCCCTACACGCACTTGTTTTAAACCGGAGACCGATTATTGATGGGTCGCCATCTCGGCGGCGCTTTTACTCAGTCCTCAGTCCTATCCTTTACCGCGACCGATACGTCGGGTAGTTCGCTACATCAGCCGTGATGTAGAACGAACCCCAGCACCAGTCGTTGCCCCAATGCAGCGCGCCGACGCCCTGATTGTCGGGGCGGAAGCATTCGCCCGCGATGTAGGGTTGGAACAGGTTGCCCTGAATGCGATGCAGCAGGAAGATGCCGCCCACGTCCTCGACGAGGATGCGCTCGGCGGCTTTGTACATTTCGAGGCGTTCCATCGGGTCGCCCGTGAAGTTATTCGCCTCTTCGACCAGCGTGTCGAATTCGGCGTTGCGCCACGAGTGGCGTCCGGTGCTGACCCACACGCCGAGCATGTTGGACGGATCGAGGTAATCCATGCCGTAGCTGACCGCGCCGAACTGCGTGGTCGTCGGGCGTGCCAGCAAGCCCTCCATGTATGCCGAGAACTCTTGGTTGTTGACCGTGATGTCAACGTTCAAGCAGTCGGAGATCGACGCTGCCGCCGCGACGAACCAGTTGGCGCGCGATTCGCTCTCGCCGCGCAGCTTCAGTTCTTGCGCCGGGAAGCCCGCGCCATCGGCATAGCCTGCGTCCGCGAGCAGTTGTTGGGCGGCGGGGCAGTCGAAGCCCTGAATCGATTGCAGCGATCCGTCCGTGTCCGACGCGGGGAAGCCGGGCGCGAGGAACGAGTACGCCGGGATGGCGAATTGTTCGCCCACGACGTTGGCGACGATGGCTTCGCGGTCGAGCGCCTTGGCGAACGCCAAGCGGACGTTGACATCATCGAACGGCGCGGTGAACGTGTCGAACAGCAGATAATCGGTGCGGAAATCGCCAAAGTTCGGGCGATAATTCGCGCTCAAGACCGGATCAGCGGCGACGATCTCGAAGTCGGCGGGGCTGAGATGGACATAGCTGACCTGATCGATATCGTAGTTCTGGAACGCGAGGAACGAACCGTTGAGCTGATCGCCATAGATGCCGCGCATCTCGCGCAGGAACGGCTTGCGATAGCCATTGTAGGTCGGGTTGGCTTCGATGATCACGCGGTCGCCCGGCACGAACTCGGTCAGGATGAAAGGACCCGACGAGACGGCTGTGGCGGGATCGAGCAGATAGTCCGGACCAAATTCTGCCAGCGCCGCCGCTTGCAGCGGGGGCCAGAAATAGAGCGTGCCGGGCAGATACGGCGCGGGACCATCGGTTGTGACTTCCAACGTCAGATCATCGACGGCGACCATGCCGATTTCTTCGGGCGGGATTTCGCCCGCGACGGCTTCTGACCAGCCGGCAATCGTGCCTTGCCACATCCAGACGAAATCGTAGGCGTTGACCGGATCGACCATGAAGCGATACGACGCGACGTAATCGTTCATCGTCAGCGGCGTACCATCGCTCCACACCTGTCCGGGACGCAGATTGAACGTCCAGGTCAAGCCATCTTCCGACACCGACCAGCTTTCTGCTGCCGCCGGGATCAGGTTCAGGTTCTCATCCAGATCGACCAGCGAGTCGCCAAAGCGGTCGAACACCTGCGCATCGCCGCAGATGCGCGTGTAAACGCTTACGACCGACGACAGCGACGACTCGGTGCGCGTCGAATCGCACAACTGCGTCCATACTTGGTCGGCATACGGGGCGGAGTCATCCGGCAGCGGACGACCATAGACATCAACATTGTCTTGAGCGAACAACGGCACGACGGCGGCGAGCAGCACCGCGCCGATCAACAGTGCAGCGAACGCGCGCGCACGACGGGAACTCATCATGAAAAGCCTCCACTTGAGCAAAAAAACGTATAGACACTCTTGCTGAAAATGATTATAGAGAGGAACACGCTTGTAACACAAACTTTAATGCGGCGTGGGGATTGTCAAGCTGACCGTTTAACTCTATATTCATTCACATCATTTTCCGGCGGGAATTCAACCTGACGCCGCAGCGCACCCGATGCGCGCGGTCACGGTGGCTGTGAATCGCTATGAACATTGACGCCTTCATCCAACGCTGGTCACAAAGCACCCTGCGCGAACAACAAGCCGCACAAAGTCACTTCAACGAGGTGTGCGCGCTGGTCGGGCAGACGCCGCCTACGCAAGCCGATCCGCGCGGCATCTTCTTCACGTTTGAAGAACAGGTCGCCAAGCCGGATGGCAGCATGGGGCGCGCCGATGTCTGGTACAAGGGGCATTTCGCGTGGGAATACAAGGGCAAACACAAGAGTTTGGATGCGGCTTATATTCAACTGCTCACCTACAGCGGCGATCTCGCCAATCCGCCGCTGTTGGTCGTGTGCGATTTTGAAGAATATCGCATTTACCCGCAGTTTCGCGGTTACAGCACCAAGCCGCTGATCTTCCACAATGCCGACCTCGCCCACGCCCAGACGCGCCAATACTTGGAATGGCTGTTCACCGACCCGGACGAATTTTTGCGCTGGCAGCAGCGCGAACAGGCAGAGCGCGAACGCCTGACCGAGCGGCTGGCGTCGGAGGTTGCAGATTTGGCGGAGCGGCTGCGCGCCTATACCCCCGACGGCGCACCCGCTCCCAGTTGGTCGGCGCGGCGCGTGGCGCGCTTCCTCACGCGCGTGCTGTTCACGCTGTTCGTGGAGGACACGCG
>Ga0163154_10002707_pt1 | contig 25479 bp, 25 predicted proteins | sample OliLakLV19MP9P1_FD_148649 | JGI IMG/M metagenome (GOLD analysis project Ga0163154, IMG submission 148649) | Freshwater microbial mat bacterial communities from Lake Vanda, McMurdo Dry Valleys, Antarctica - Oligotrophic Lake LV.19.MP9.P1 | ecosystem: Environmental > Aquatic > Freshwater > Lake >... | reverse complement strand
ATTAGCGCGAATCCAAGACATACCCTCAAAATATGATTTAGGTGTTGGTTCACCAAAAGCTACATTGGTGCGGAATTTTGGCATTTTTTACCCTAAATACGCGCTGATGATGGCGGGGTCACGGCGGAGGGTGGCGGCGGGGCCGGATTGCACAATCTCGCCGCGTTCGATCACATAAGCGAAATCGGCTAGGGCTAGGGCTTGGCGGGCGTTCTGCTCGACCAACAGAATTGGGATTCCGGTGGCCTTAATTTCTGCGATGATGCGGAAAACCTCTTGTACCAGCAACGGCGCAAGCCCCATCGACGGCTCATCCAGCATCAGTAAGTCCGGCTGCATCATCAGGGCGCGACCCAATGCCAGCATTTGCTGTTCACCCCCGCTAAGGAGTCCGGCCTTCTGGGTCATACGCTCTTTTAGGCGCGGGAATAACCCGTAAATGCGCTCTAACTCCTGCGCGGCGCGACCATCTCGCCGCAGATGAGAGCCAACGGTCAGGTTTTCTGACACGCTCATATTGGCGATGACCTGACGCCCTTCTGGGACTTGGACGAGGCCAAAGGCGGCGATTTTATCGGGGCGGTGGCCGGTGATGTCGCGCCCCTTAAATACGACTCGCCCTTCGGTGGGGCGCAGCAAGCCAGATAAGGTGTTGAGCGCCGTCGATTTGCCTGCACCGTTCGCGCCAATCAGGGTCACGACCTGTCCCGCCTCCAGTTGAAGCGATACCCCGCGTAGGGCCTTAATCGCACCGTAGGATGTGCAAAGGTTATGGACTTCAAGCAGCGCCATCGTTGGAGTCCTCTTGGCCTAAATAGGCTTCAATCACCTGTGGGTTGTTTTTGATGTCGTCCGGCGTGCCGTGCGCGATGATTTGCCCGAAATTCAGCACATAAATCTCATCACAAACCTGATGGATAAAAGTCATGTCGTGTTCTATCACCAGCACGGTCAGCCCTTCATCGCGCAAGGCGAGGACGTGTTCGCCGAGCGCGTGCGTCTCGTTGGGATTCATGCCGGCTGTCGGCTCATCCAACAACAGTAGGCGCGGCTGCGTAGCGATAGCGCGGGCGAGTTCAAGCCGTCGCTGGTCGCCATACGGCAAACTGGCGGCGGGGGAGTCTGTGGCGTGGCTGAGGTCGAATCGGTCTAGCAACTCACGGGCGCGGAGGTCTAAACGTTTTTCCTCGGCGCGATAGGCCGCGCTAAACAATATCGCCCCCAACAGGCTGCCGCGCCCCTGTATATGCTGACCAATCAGCAAATTTTGCAAGGCGCTCATTTGGCCGAACAGTCGGATATTCTGGTAGGTGCGGGCGATGCCCATGCGGGCGATGAGATGCGGCGACGCACGGTGAATCGGCTGGCCTGCGAAGCTGATTCCGCCGCTGGTCGGATGGTCAAGCCCGCTAATCTGATTGATGAGCGTGGTCTTGCCCGCCCCATTAGGGCCGATGAGTCCGACAACCCGTCCGGTTGGGACGCTCAGACTGACATCGTTGAGGGCGGTCAGGCCGCCAAATTGCCGTGTGACGTGAGAGAGTTCGAGCATATCAGGGCGTCCGCGTAGAGTCTGTGGCGCGGCGGAAATGGGATCGGATGCGCCGTAGGGTATTGCGGGCGCCTGCCGGGTCTACCAATCCGCCGGGGAGGAACAGAATCACGGCCAGCAATACTGCGCCAGTAAAGACGCCCCGGTATTGATTGACGGCGCGGAGCGTTTCCGGCAGGGCGGTGAGGGTCATGCCGCCAACGATAGGGCCGAGCCATGTCGATGTGCCGCCCAAAACAGCGAATGAGAGGATGTCTACGGCGCGGTCAAAGCCGTAAGCGTCTGGGGTGATGATGCGCGTCAGGTGGGCGCTGAATACTCCGGCGGCGGCGGCCAGCATTGCGCTCAGGATGAATACGATATTTTTGACATACGTGACGTTGATTCCCATATTGGCGGCGGCGCGTTCGTCCTCGCGGATGGCGGCCATCGAACGACCAAAACGCGAGCGATGCAGCCGCGTGATGAGGAATCCGACGGCAATCAGGAAAAATATCAGATATTGCGTCTCGGTTAAACGCGGGATGTTCTTGATGCCGCGTGCGCCTTCGATCAGGCGAAAGCGGACGCGCTCCCCTTGCAGGGCGGTCATAATGGCCGCGACGACATCATCAAAATTTAGGATGACGACATTGACGACCTCACCAAATCCGATGGTTGCGATAGCGAGGTAGATGTCTTTCAGGCGCAACACGGGTAGACCAATCGGGATGGCGATGAGTGCGGCGGCCAACATCCCAACGATTAAACCCGCCCACAACGGCCAACCCCAAAATTGAGTCGCTGCGACGCCGAAATATGCGCCAATCGCCATAAATCCGGCGTTCGCCAGCGAGAACATGCCGGTATACAGCGTGAGATAGATGCTCAAGCCCAATATTGCGCTGACCAACATAAACTGAAAGACCGGCTCGGTCACGCCGAGAGGTTTTAGCAGGGAAATCACAAATTCGATAATTGAATCCATATTAGCATTTCTTTAGGCGCATGTTCAGAACAAGTGGTGTAGGGACGGTATTCTTGCCGTCCGTTTTCGGAACAGGCGGACGCCCAGAAGGGCGTCCCTACTTAGGACTCATCACTGTTTTTTATGCCCTTGTGCTTTCGGTTTGACCGAGCAAGCCTTGAGGTCTGACCAATAATAGCAGGAACAAAATCCCAAAGACGACGATATTACGGTAGCTACTGCCGCCTATGGCTGTGCTGAATGTTTGCAGCGCCGCCACCAGAATCCCGCCTAAGACCGCGCCGTTGATGCTGCCCAATCCGCCCAATACAATCGCGGTCAACCCGACCAGCGCGACATCCGACCCGATGAACGGGCTGACGTTCAAAAAAACCAGCCCGTAGAGCATTCCGGCTGCGCCGCCCAATGCCCCGGCAATGAAAAAAGTTGTCACAAACACGCCGCCGACGTTAATCCCCAAGAGCGCCGCCACCCGTTGATTGAACGCAACGGCACGCATCTGTTGGCCGATTTGTGTCCGGCTGACGACGGCTTGCAGAATCACCATCATTGCCAGTGCGACGGCCAGAATCACGGCGCGGATGGGGACGATTCGCAGCCCAGCGATGAGGATGGGGTCATCGGGGACGAGTCCGCGTGGGAAGTAGGCATCCGTCGCGCCATAGAGATTTTGGAACAGCAATTGTGTGATGCTGACCAATAAAATCGACGCACCGATACTGCTAATCAATTGTGAGATACGCGGTGCGCCGCGCCGCCGTAACGGGCGAAACGCGATAAATTCTAAGGCGACGCTGACCAAGCCCGCCCCGACCATCGCCAACGGGAAGGCGAGAATCAATGGCAAGTGTAGTTTGTCGATCAAGACGAGGCCAAAAAATGCGCCGGTCATAAAGACGGCGCTATGCGCGAGGTTCAGGACGCCCAAAACGCTGAATACCAGCGCATAGCCTAAGGCGAATAAGCCGTATATCGCGCCCAAAGAGAGCGCATTGATGAGTTGTTGAAAGAAGGTATCCATTTGAAAACAGTGATGAGTCTCTAGTGATGCGTGATGAGTAAAAACATTGATGTTGTTGTAAGGGCGTCCCACCGAGACGCCCCTACGGATTATCGGTGAAATTATTCTTCCATCGCCTCAGCGCCCAAGACGACGAACGCGCCGCCCTGTGCAATCTGGACGACGGGAGTGTGAACCGGGTTGCGGTTCTCATCAAAGCTGAACAGCCCCAACGGGCTTGGGAAGTCCACAATTTCCGCCAGCGCGTCGCGGATTGCCAACGACTCGGCGCTGCCTCCACAGCGGATGGCCGTCGCCATCAACCACGCGCCGGTATAGGCTTGCGCGGCAAACTGGTCAGGCTTGGCATCTTCATACGCGGCGCTATAGGCTTCGGTGAAGGTCGCGCTCAAGGCTTCTGGGCTGGCGATATTCCATGCCGCGCCGACGATCACGCCTTCGCTGGCTTCGCCGGAATTGGTCAGGACGGCTGGGCTGTTGAGTCCGTTGCCGCCGATGATTGGGCCGGTGTACCCGGCTTGGCGTGCCTGTACGATGATTTGAGTGGCTTCCGCCGCCAGCGCTGAGACGACCAGCGCTTCGGGGTTCGTGCCGAGCAGGGTGGTCAGTTGGGCGCTGAAGTCCACATCGCCTTTGGCAAACGTCGCTTCCGCGAGGATTTCGACATCGTTGGCTTCCAGTGACTCGACGAATACATCATATCCGCTGACGGTGAAATCGTCGTCGTTGCCATATAGCACAGCGACTTGGGTCAGGCCGAGGGTTGCTGTGGCTTGTTCAATTGTGCCGGGGATGACCGCCGATTCCGGCAGTGAATCACGGAAGACGAAATCGCCCATATCGGTGATTCCTGCGGCGGTGTTGCTGACGCCCATGACCGGTACGCCGTTTTCTTGGGCGATCGGGTCGGCGCTGAAGGCCTCGGATGAGAGCGTCGGCCCAAGCACTGCGACCACGCCGTCTTCTTCGACCAGCTTGGTCATCGCGCCGATGGCTTGTTCCTTATCACCGGCGGAATCCGCGTAGATGATCTCAAGCGTGACGCCTTCGCCCAGATAAGCCGATTCGTTAATTTCGGCCAAAGCCAAATCGACGGCTTGGCTTTGCGAGATGCCATAGACCGAGGCCGCACCACTTTGGGCGAACACCCCGCCGATGGTGATGGCTTCGGGCAATCCCATGGGGGTTTCACATTCTTCCCAGAAGCCCATCTGAGGGGCGGCTTCTTCATCTTGCGCCATCACAGCGGGGGCGAGTAGCGCGAGGACTAAAACTAAAGCAAGAACACGACGCAACATATTGTTTATCTCCTTGTGTAAAAAGTGACGATTCACAGTCTACTGCCACCTTGTGTCCAGCGCAACAGATTTAGGAATACAGTAATGAAAATAAATCTCAGATTTCGGCGGACACCCCGTTGGGCGTCCCTACGAATGGGACGCGAAACGGCGCGTCCCCCACTCTGTACCATTTTCTTCCCTCATCTAAATTTTGATGCGTTTGCCCTACGGTGACGGCCAGCGTGTTGGTTAATCTGCGAGTGTTTCTGCCTGCATGGACGGGCATTTTACGCTTCCATACGAGCAAAAAACACAGCAATCTCCCTTCAATGGACGGAGGGTTGTGGCGCAGTTCTGACACACATACAGGAATTGACAAGTTTCCGTCGGCATCGTTTCTTCTTGAGCGACACCGCAAGATGGACATGTGATGATCGATTGAAGTTGTATCATTCTTTGCATCCTCCACGATGAGATGGGTTAAACTTGTTTCGAGATTAGTGTAGCGTGTACAGGCGTTGATTTCATCTAGTTGAGAGGCTCTCGTATGCAATTATTGATTGAGTACCCGTGCGATGCGCGGCCAGCCCGTATCGTCAAAAAATTTGCCGGAGCAAGCACGGCACAACCTCACATGGGCGTTGACCTATACGCCACCCGTACTGCACGGGTCACAGCGGGCGCATCTGGGAAGGTGCAAAAAATTGCTACGTCCGCTGACTCGTTGCATATTGGCGCGTATGTGACGGTGGTTAATGATACCGACGGGCAAAAAACACGGGTGACGTATGCCAACCTGCGAAATATTTCAGTCGCCCTCAATGATATTGTGACGGTAGGGACGCTTTTGGGCTACAGCGCCGGTTCAAGCGTCAAATTGGTGGTTCAGACTCCCCAGAACGGTTTGAGTGGCTTCGCGCTACCGTGGATTTCCAACCCCAAAAAACATTTGAATCTCACGGGCTTGCGCCTGCGCCCAATCACTAATCGGTTGCGTTTGCGGACAGAACCGAACACCGATGCGCCCGTGGCGGGATTCGTCAATCAATGGGACTTATTAAAAACGCTGGAATCCGATTTTAAGGCGCTCACGACGGCGGGAAGTCAAAATAAATGGCTAAAAGTCGTTAGCCCGTTTGACGGCACGACCACGCTATATGCCGCTGCGTGGTATTTGAAAGTCGTCAGCCTGAGCGACCCGCGTGAGGGCATCGCTGGTGTGCCGATTGCCGGGATGAACCTCGATCTTGACCATCCGCTAGGGACGCCCGCCGCCGCGTCGTTGAGTTCGTTGGGGTGGATACGCCTGTTGTATAACGTCAGCTATAACCCGTCCAATGGGTCATACGGCAATACCGACCTGAACGCGACCTATAATCGCTATCTGCCGACGTTGCAGCGCTACGCCGCCAGCGGCAATAAAATCATCCTTGTGTTGGGACATCAAACCTATGGCGAGGGGCACGGGTATAACTGGGAGGCGATGACCAGTAGCCAATGGAATACGCTCACGGCTCAATTTGCCCAGTATTGCGGCCAGATTGCACAGCGATTCGCGGGTAGTAACTTGATTTACGCCTATCAAATCTGGAATGAGCAAGATTCGCCGATTGGTAGCCCGTCAGCGGTAGCAGTCCCGGCCGCTAAGTATGCAGCCATGTTCGCGCAAGCCTATCAAGCCATCCGCGCCGCTGACCCTAAAGTGCAGATTATCACTGGCGGCCACGCCACAGGGACAGGCATAGGCGTGACGTATGCGACAGCGATGTTGACTGCGCTCCCGTCCGGCATCCGCCCCGACGGGATAGCTGTTCATCCCTATATGACTGGGCCAGCCGGATCACCTTTTTCGGTGTTTGGGACGATTAATAACGCGATTGAGCAGTGGTCGGGCGTGTTATCAGATACCCCATTGTGGTTTACCGAATGGGGCATCCTTGACCGGCAAGGGCAAGATCAATACGCCAGTGCTGCGGCAGATTTCGCACAGGGATTCATCGACATCTGCCTGAACCCGTATCGCGGCATAGTCGCGTGTGCGCTGTGGTACGCATGGGCGGATTCGATGCACAACGGCTATGGGCTGGTGCGCTCGGATAACTCCCCGCGTGAGCCGTTGTATACCCGCTATCTGACGCCGCCTTAGCGGGTGTGCATCTTGAGGCGGCTTTCAATCCATTTGACGATGAGCGACAACGAAATGGTCAGGAATAGGTAAATCACGGCTGCGGTGATGAGATAGGCCTGATATTTGAAGTTTGACCCGGCAAGCACCGAAGCGGTCTGCGTGATTTCGCGCTGTGCCAGCGTGACGCCGACCAATGCGGAGTCTTTGAGCATTGAAATTAGGTCATTGCCCAGCGGCGGCAAGATGCGGCGGATAGCCTGCGGCAGCACGATATGGCGCATTAACTGGAAAAAGGTCAAGCCGAGGGCGCGGGCGGCCTCGACTTGGCCTTTTTCGATGGACTGGATACCGGCGCGAAACGTCTCGCTCATGAACGCGCCATACGCCAGCGCCAAGCCGATGATGCCGACCTCTACCGATGTGCCACGGAAGGGGAACGTCACGCCGATGGGGGCGAGGACTTCTGTGCGGATATAAGGGATGAGGACGAAGGCGGCCAATAATAAAAACGTGACCATCGGCAGGCCACGGATGATTTCGACATAGACCGTGGCGACGTGATAGGCCAATGTCCGCACGATGCTAAACGGGATGCCGGCGACGGTGGTGGCCGGTTTGGGTGGGTTAGAGCGTATCAGGCCGATAATCAGGCCGATGATAATGGAACAAAAATAGCTGGTTAGGCCGATGAAAATTGTCAGTGGGACGGCGGCCATCAATTGCTGGAAGGCTTTGGCGTAATCTGGATTTGAGGCGATGGCGCTGCCAATCCCCAACCCCAGCAAGACTAAAATCACTCCCCACCACGGCACATTAAATAAATTTCTGTAAAACTGCCAGCCGTTGAACCCTTTTGATTTAGCGGGCGAGGAGGAAGGAATCATTGGACGGGAACCCTATCGGCAAAAGTAGACAAAAGTAAAGATAATACGCGGGGCGGTCACTATTGCCGCCCCGCTGATTTTAGGATGAGTGGGTTATTCGCCCGAGAACCACTTGTTGTTCAGGGTCATGAGCGTGCCTTCGATTTTCATCTCAGCCAGCGCAAGGTTGAAGGCGTCGGTCAGGGTCGAGCCGCTTGGGAAGATGAATCCCAGCGCTTCGGCACTGGTCAGAGTGACTGGTAACATCTGGAGCGATTCCGGGTTGACGCCGACATAGCCTTGACCGGCCACATCGTCCATCACCACGGCGTCTATGTCACCGGCCAACATCGCTTGGACGGCAATGGGGAAGGTGTCGAACGCGAGGATACGCGCTGACCCTTCACCGAGCAATGCTTCGGCGGTGAAGAAGTTGGTCGTCCCCGGCTGCACGCCGATGGTGAATTCCCCGGCGGCGAATTCCTCAGGGGTGGCGAAACGGTCTTCACCAGTACGCACCAATAGGCGCTGTACCAGCGTGACATACGGCACAGAGAAATCGACCAATTCTTCGCGTTCAGCGTTGATGGTGATGCCGTCGGCGGCCATGTCGAATTCGCCATTGCTGACGGCCAGAATCATGCCATCCCAAGAGGTTTCGACGTACTCCGGCACGCAGTTCAGGCGCGAGCAGATTTCGCCTACGGCGTCATAGTCCCAGCCGATGGCGGTTCCGTTTTCGTCAAGGAAATTGAACGGTGCATAAGCGTTCTCAACTGCAACGCTAACCGTATCACCCGCGAGGTCGGGCAGTGCCGTGCCGGTGAACCATTTATTGTTGAAGTATTGCAGGGTGTACTCCGATTCCATGTAGTTGAGGGCGGCGTCGAACGCGGCTGTCAATTCCGACCCCTTGGGGAAGATGAAACCGAGTTCTTCGGCGCTGGTGAGCGGTTCACCCAACAAGGCGATTTTATCAGCCTGTACACCGACATAACCTTGACCGGCCACGTCGTCCATCACCACGGCGTCTACATCGCCCGCGATCAGAGCTTGCACGGCGATGGGGAAGGTGTCGAAACCGAGGATACGGGTTGAACCTTCACCGAGCAATTCTTCGGCGACGAAGAAGTTGGTCGTCCCCGGCTGTACGCCGATGGTGAACTCACCAGCCGCGAAATCTTCCGCGCTGGTGAAGCGATCTTCACCCGTGCGAACGATCAAGCGCTGAACCAGCGAGACGTACCCGCGTGAGAAATCGACCAATTCCTTACGGTCATCCTTGATGGTGATGCCGTCGGCGGCCATGTCGAATTCGCCGTTGCTGACGGCCAGAATCATGCCGTCCCACGAGGTTTCGACGTACTCTGGCACGCAATTGAGGACGGCGGCGCAGATGTAGTTGACGACATCGTAGTCCCATCCGACGGTAGTGCCGTCTTCAGCGATGAAGTTGAACGGCTTATAGGCGTTTTCGACGGCAACCGTGATGGTCGCGCCGCCGAGGTCAGGGATGGTGCTTTCGGCTTCGTCTTGTGCCATCACACCCGTGACGGTCAACACGCAGGCCAATAGGACAAATATGAGCAGTTTACGCATAGCGGGTTACACTCCTGTACGCTATTAAAAGTTGCGGTGATTGTTTTCATAACCGCTTAACTTGCGTTCAGAGTGTAACCCGCTGTGCGGTGAGCGTCAAATCGTTTACGCGAAACTCGCTTGATTCTCACCTAAATTAACCATCTGTGCGCTGATGTCCCACAGGCGGCGGGCGGTGTCTGGGTCACGAGCGATGTCGGCTGCTTTGGCGAGTTTGCTGTTCGTAAAGTATTGGCCGGTCACGTTGACCAATTCTGGCGCGGTGGCGACATAAATCGAGGTCTTTGCGCCGTCCTCCGGCTTAGGCATCACGGCCTTATAGACGCTGTGCATCCATTTGGGCATTGTCCGAGAGAGATTCGTGCCAATCACGCCCGGATGCACGCTGTTGACTGTGACGCCCGTCCCCTCAAGGCGGCGTGCCAGCTCAAACGTGAAATGTTGATTCATCAACTTGGTGTTGCTGTATTGCCCCCAACCCATCCTGCTATAATTCCCTGTGCTTTGCAGGTCGTCAAAGTTTACTTTCCCGCTTGCGTGTAAATTTGAACTCAGATTGACCACCCGCGACGGGGCGGACGCCTTCAGGACATCCAGCAGTAGGTTGGTCAGCAAGAAATACGACAAGTGATTGACCGCGAATTGGGTTTCGATTCCGTCAGCCGTCACCTCACGCTTGGCCGGGATGATGGCTGCGTTGTTGATTAACACGTCAAGTCGGTTGAATTTGGCCTTAAACTCGTCGGCGGCGCGGCGCACCTCCGCTTGTATGCTCAGGTCGGCCAAAATCAGGTGGACGCTTTTATTCTCGGTGGCTTCGATAACCTCAGCGCGGGCGGCTTCACCCTTTTCGCGGCTGCGGCAGAGCATCACGACTTGTGCGCCCATTTTGGCGAGACTTTTGGCCGTGGCGAGGCCGATTCCGCTGTTTGCGCCAGTGACGAGGATGGTTTTGCCGGTCAGATTAGGGGTGTTCATGGTGTGTTTTACCTTTGATATGAATATGAATTCATCTTCATTTATGCTATAAGATTTGCGCTATAATGTCTATTAGGTTTTATTAAACGCTAACAAAAGCAAACCCTTCCATGACCCAGATGACCACCCTCTCAGATGACAAGCGGCGTGAGCCACAACAAGACCGCAGCGTGCAGCGTCGGCAACGTATCCTCGATTCGACGGCTGCACTGCTCAATACGATTAACTACGCCGCGCTGAATGTCGGCGATATCGCCCGCCACGCCGGGACATCGGTGGGGTCGATTTATCAGTATTTCCCCAACAAAGACGCGGTATTACAAGCGCTGGCCGAGCAATATCTCGAAGATATGCAGCAATTGGCCGGGGTAGTCTTATCTCCACAAGGGGAGAGTATGCGCGCCCGCGTCGAAGGCGCGATTGATTGGTTGGTCGTCTATGGGCAGACGCATCCCGGTTTTCACCACATCGTCAAAAGCGAGTGGGTGTCTGTAGCGCTGCGAAATGCGGTGGAGGGGGTGTTCGGCAATATCCACGTCTCGGTATGCAGCATCATCGGGGAGGCGATACCGCAGCTTACGGCACAGCGTCAGATGGTGTGTGCGTATGTTGCGATGGGGATGATTTGGGGGGTATTGGAGAAATTTTCCCACACCCCGCCCGAATTCCACGCCGATATGGTCATCGAGTTGAAACGGGCGGTGGTGGGGTATTTGGAATCAGTCGTTAGCGAACGGTAGGGACAAGGCCGGCCTTGTCCGCTTTGTGTTTAACCAACCCATTCCGTCCAGCGCTCAGGGAGGGGTTTGCCCATCGCCTTGAGGTAAATGGTCAGCTTGCCGAAGATGATGAGGACGGCTTGGACATAGGTGTCAAATTGTTGGGCGAGTGTCGGCTCCCAACCGCCTCGGTTGACCGTGACGGTTTTGCCTTGCTCCATCGTGTAGCCGGATAGGGCGGACTTGAGTTTGCCAAATGTGGCGTCGAAGGCAGCGATATAGGCGGCCACGCTGGACAGCGCAGCACCCGGCTTATAAGCTGTCCAATCTTGCTTGAGACTGGTGAACGACTCCGCATACGAGTCTTCAACCGAGGCGAAATCGGCCAGCAATTCACCGAGGGTCGGGTTGCCAGCGACGGCAAAACTCAGGTCGGAGTCCGTCAGCGATGACAGGATTTTGCCGCGCATCTCATGGAAAGCTTCCGCGATAAATTCAATGCCGCTATAGAGGACATCGGGGGCTGCTTGGTCGGTCATGGTCAACAAATCCTTTGGATTAAGAAGCTAAGAATACCTATAAATTATAACTCATCTGTTCTGTTTTAAGCCATTAGAGTGTTGTTAGGTCGCCGGTTTATCGTCCGCCTCAACGGGTCATATTGAGGGCGATGCCGATTCGCTCAAATGTGTGTCCGCTAACGAGTGGGTTGATGCTGTGGCTCAGGGATTTGCCGTCCGCGTTCTAGCGCAAGTTCAAGCCATAGACGCATTGCGTCTTCAACGATGTGTGGAATATCTTCCCATCGATCTACCTGTGTGAAACAACCCACCAGTTCGCGGACTGTAATCACATATCCACCGCTATCTGGCGTGATTTCAAGCGTATAAGGCAGAGACATATAGTAGTTGATGTCTTTATTCATCGTCCTCTCTGCCCTATCTGTCGTTTTAGGGTTTACAAAATCTGCCCCAAGAAGGCTTTGGTGCGCTCGTGGTGTTCGATGCTGAGGTTGAAGAACGTCTCTGGGTTGCCTTCTTCGACGATGCGGCCTTGATCGAAAAACAGGATACGGTCTGCGACTTCCTGAGCAAACCCCATCTCGTGGGTGACGCAAATCATAGTCATGCCACTTTCGGCGAGGTCTTTCATGACTTCCAGCACCTCTTTAATCATTTCCGGGTCGAGGGCGGAGGTCGGTTCATCGAATAGCATAATCTTCGGCTCCATCGCCAGCGCACGGGCGATAGCGACGCGCTGCTGCTGCCCGCCTGAGAGTTGGCCGGGGTATTTGTTGGCCTGTTCTGGGATGCGGACGCGCTCCAACAGTTCATAAGCCTTCTGCTCGGCCTCAGCGCGACTCTGACGGCGCACCTGCATCGGCGCGAGGGTGATGTTTTGCAAGACAGTGAGGTGAGGGAATAGGTTGAACTGCTGGAACACCATCCCGATTTCGCGACGGATGGCGGCGATATTTCGCACGTCATTGCCCAGCGGGATGCCATCAACGATGATGTCGCCCTCTTGATGTTCCTCTAGCCGGTTGATGCAGCGGATGAAGGTCGATTTACCCGACCCTGACGGCCCGATGACCACGACCACCTCTTTTGGGGCGATATTCACAGTGACATCGCGCAAGACGTGGAAATCACCATACCACTTGTTCACGCCGTTGCAGACGATGATGGGTTCTTGTGTCTCGTTGGTTTTCATCTCAAATCCTCGTAAAAATTACAGTTGAACTTGCCGCGCCACACCGCTGCCGCTGTCTTCAATCTTGCGACTGACATAGGCCATGACGAAGCTAAAGATAAAGTAGACTGCCGCGATGAACAGGTAGGTCTCGCGGCGCAAACCGATGTACTCAGCTTGTGCGACGATGGTATCTGCCACGCGGGTCAGGTCAGCGAGGCCGACAATCGCGACCAGCGAGGTGTCCTTGAACAGCGAGATACATTGCCCGACCAGCGTCGGGATGACCGCCCGCAGCGCTTGTGGCAATGTGATGAGCATGGTGACTTGAGGCGGGTTCATGCCGAGCGCTTTGGCGGCCTCGGTCTGACCGGGCGGGATGCTCTGTAAGCCGCCGCGCACGTTTTCCGCCAGATATGCCGCGCTGAAAATCGTGATGGCGACCATCGCACGCACTGCGCCGGGGACGTTGCTCAAGGCCGGGTTGACCAACGGTAGCGCCAGCGACGCGAGGAATAGCACGGTAATCAACGGGACGCCGCGCACCAACTCAATCACGCCGATACAGAAATACTTGACGACGGGCAATCCCTCTGCACGCCGCCCCAACGCCAGTAGCACGCCAATCGGGAAGGAAACCACGATGCCGACAGCGGTCAGGATGAAGGTCAGGAACAGGCCGCCCCATTCTCGCGCATCGGTGCTGGCAATCAGGATGTAGATGATGATGGGCATGAGCGCCCACATCCAAAACACGATTCGCCGCGACAATTTTGGCGTGGGCGGGACGGGCGGATATAGCTTATCGAGCAGGTGCATCACCAGATAGCCCAACGCTACCAGCGCCAAGCAGGGTAGCAAGGCGCGTCCCATTTTCTCAAAGAATGGGCCGAGGTGTAACACCAAGAAATGGTCTAATGGGCGAACGCCGCGATATTGATTGTTGACGAACAGATAGCGCGTGACATCAACCCCATTTTGTTTGGGCTGGGCGGTCTCGACCAAGAAATCGTCGGTGACGCGGATATGCTGTGTGATGCTGACGACTTGCGGCTGGCCGCTACGCGAGTCGATGATGGGATTGCCATCTTCACCGAGGCGTGTGCGGGTGATTCCGCGCTCCAAGACTGGATAGACCCCGTGCATCTCCAGCAACGTATTAGCGTTTTCGGCCAAAACCGTGCGTTCGAGGATGTACCAACTTGATTCGGGCAGGGTGAACGTGAATTCATCGCCGCCTTGCGTCAATTCTGCCTCAGCCAACACGGTTGTACCATCTTCTGCCAAAACTCTGACCGCCATATCTGGCCCGCTGAGGGCGTAAATATCGACGATGGGCAGATCGTTGGTGCTGCGAAGGGCGTCAAGTTCAGTGGTGAGCGTGGCGCGGTCTGGCGCGGGGGTCGTGGGACTTTCGATCAGGCGTTGGACTTCCTCAATGCGTCCCTGATCCTGCAAGCGGGCGCTGGCAGAGGTGATGAGCGCGTCTGCGGCGCGGTCTGTGAAGGCCGTGACGCCCGCCAATCCCGCGTCGGTTTGGGTGAAGCTGGACGCCAAGCGCAGTCGGATGGTCTCACTTTGAGCGCCGATGAAACTCATCGCGTTCTGCGGGATTTCGGTCACAGAGCCGGAGACGATGGAGATGCTTCCGCTGGTGACGAGTGACGCAGGCAACGGGATAGGGGTCACTGCAATGGGGACGATGAGGAGTAGCAGGGCGGCGATAGCGACGCCTAGCCAACCGCGTGACCCGACCCGTGACCACGCCCGCAAACTAACCCCGATACCGAACGCCAACAGCAAGGTCATCATATTGACCCGTGCTACTGCAATCGGGTCGGCTTGCAGCGAACCAATCATCAGGTTAGAGAGGTTGCGCGTGACGGAATACCAATTCGCGCCGCTGATTGTCCATTGAATCAGGCCGGTTAAGCCGACGATGATGGCAAAGGCAGACACAATCGTTAAGAGCGTGTCGAACCATGTCGGGAATAGGTTGCTGCGGAGCCAGCCGAGGATTCCCGTCGTGGCTAACGGTGCATGACGGCGAGGCGCGTCATTAGTATAGATGATGGCTTTTTGGGGCGGATTGGGCGTCATGAGGACATCTTCTCAACATGCGGACGACGGAGGACGCTATGAGTCACCCAATCACCGAGGCGTTTCCACCACGGAAGCTGGATGACCGTATCACGAGAGATGAGTTGGAAGCGCCCGTTCACAATATTCATCACGAAGGCGATGCTCAGGCTGATTGCCAAGTAAGTGAGCATGACCATCGCAAACATCGAGACGCTCTGTCCGGTCTGGTTGATGATCGTGCTGCTGACCTGAAACAAGTCCGAGAACGAGATGGCGATGGCGAGGCTGCTGTTTTTGGCGAGGTTGAGATATTGATTGCCCAGCGGCGGGATAATCACGCGCAACGCTTGCGGTAAAATAATCAGGCTGAGCGTGCGCTCAAAACTCAGTCCGAGCGCCCGCGCCGCCTCGATTTGCCCTTTATCGACGGCCATGATTCCGGCGCGTACAATCTCAGCGATGAACGCGGCGGTATAGACAATCAGGCTGATGGTCAGGGCGAGATAGGTCGCGGTATACGGATTGCCGTTGACGTAGCGCAGACCAGCTTTTTGTGGCGATACCACAATCAGCGGGGTGCGTGCGACCTCGGCACGCTGTTCCGGCGTCAACAAATTCTGCGCTAGGCTATCGCTGACCGCCACTTCCATAGATGAGCCGTCCTGCTCAATCGTGATGGTTGACGGGGCGAGCGGAACTGATGCGAGGATATAGCCGAATAACGCGACGCCGACGGCGATTCCGATAGCGCCACGGATGCGCGGGATGTTGCGCCCGGTACGCTCAATGATGCGCCCAGCCTCAATCCAAAACGTGACGGCCACCGCGATTCCAATGGCGGCAATCACCGCGAACAGCATAAAGCGTGGGCTTGCCAACATCTCGGCCAACACAATCCCGCGATTGTTAAGCACAATCAGGGGATTCATATCCGGGATTTGGATTGAATCCTTCACTGGCGGCAAGGATAGCACGACGATGTAATAAATGGCGAATAATTGAACTAATAGCGGGGTATTGCGGAGGATTTCGACCACGAACTGGGCGATGCTGCGGATCAGGAAGTTACGCGCCAGCAGCATGATACCGAGGACGATGCCCAATAGGGTGGAGGCGGGCAATCCGACCACGATCACGCGCAACGTGTTTTCCAGCCCGACCACATAGGCGCGCCAGTAACTATCATCAGGCGAGTAGTAGGTTTCCGCGCCGCCGATGTTGAACCCGGCACGCAACCCTAAGAATTGGAAACTAGGCGAGAGGTTGTTAGCAGCAAGCGCATAAGACACGCTTTGGGCGAGCAAGGCCACGCCCGTAAAAAAGATTGCGACAAACACCACTTGTAAAAATATTTTGATGAAGCGTTCGTCCCGTAGTAGAGCCACGGCTTTAATCTCCCCAACGATGTTGATTAAAAAAAGGTGCGGCAGGATTTCTCCCGCCGCACACTTCTAAACGATGGTTAACGGAACGGCGGGGCGTAGAGCAAGCCGCCGTCAGTCCATTGGGCGTTGACGCCGCGTGCCAGACCGAACGGTGCGGTCAGGTTGCGCTCGTAAATTTCGCCGTAGTTGCCAACCGACTTGATGACCGTGACCATGAAGTCGTTGGGGATGCCCAGATACGTGCCGGACAGGTTTTCGCCAATGCCCAAGAAGCGCTGGATGCTGGGGTCTTCGCTGGTCAGGAACGAATCGACGTTCTCGCTGGTGATGCCAGACTCTTCAGCCTGAATCAGACCGTAAACCGTCCAGCGCACGATGTCGGCGAACTGGGGATCGGATTGCGGGCTGAGCGGGCCTAGCGGCTCCTTGCTGAGGACGATATCGAGGATGGCATAGCTGCCGGGGTCAGCCGAGCTGCCCTTGGTCGAGACCAAGCCCGAAATGTCGGTGGTCACAGCGTCGCACGCGCCTTCGTTGAAAGCGGCCATCGCGCCGTTGAACTCTTGGAAGGTCTGGAGGGTGAATTCCAGCCCACGCGATTGCATGGCGTCGGTGATGTTCAACTCGGTGGTCGTACCGGCGTTGGTGCAGATCGTGCCGCCAGCCAGTTCTTCAATCGTGGCGATGGCGCTCTCGGTGCGAACCATGATGCCCTGACCGTCGAAGAAGGTGGTCGGCGCGAAGGTCGAACCCCAGTCTACGTCACGGCTGAGGGTGAAGGTGGTGTTGCGCGACAGCAAATCGACTTCACCAGAGGCCAAGACGGTGGGGCGGTCTGCGCCAGTGGTCGGGCGGAAGGTGACGGCATTGGCATCGCCGAGGATGGCGGCTGCAATAGCGCGGCAGATGTCCACGTCGAAACCGCTAAATTCGCCGGATTCGCTCTTGAAGCCGAAACCGGGCAGAACATCGTTGACGCCGCAGATCAGCGAACCACGGTCAACAATACGTTGTGTGATTTCACCGAGCGGACGGTCTTGTGCGCTAAGTGATGTAGCCGCCAGCGCTAAAAGCGCCAACAACGAGGCAAATACGAACAATTTCTTGCTCATTCGGTACTCCTTAAAATGTATTGAACTGAGAAACACTCACGTTGACTGGTCTGGAAACGTTACCAGCACAAACGTTACCTAGAAAATAACCTATATAGCGGCACATGTCAAAGAAGAGCCGCGAATCAATATCCAATAAGTGCAGCTATTTATTATCAGAAATGCCCCTTGACCGGTCAGCCTGAGGGGCATTTCTGTGGAGAAGTAAGCGAAAGATTAACGTCGCTTGCTACGGGTGCGGAGGCCGAAAATGGCGAAGGTGAACAACACGCCGCCCATCAGCAAGCACGAGCTAAGACCCTTGAGCATCAAGTCGGTGTCCCAGCCGGTGTTTAGCAGGGCGCGCATCGCTTCCAACGGGTAGGTGATCGGGTTGTATTCCGCTGCGGTCTTAATCCAGCCAGTGAGCAAGCTGAATGGGACATAGGTGGCGGTCAGGAAGGTCAGCGGGAAGAAGATGAAACTCGCGCCGCCCGTGGCTGCCGCCGACCCGGTGAACAACGCCATCCCGACGGTGAAACCGGCAAAGCTCACCCCGATGAAGGTGGCGAAAATCAGGGTTGAGGCCAAGCCGATGATGCCGGTGTTGGGCTGCAAACCCATCAACAGCGCGAGGCCGAGGATCAGCGCAGTTTGGACGGTCAGCAATAACGCGCCGGCAATCATCGGCCCAAGCACGATGGCGGCGCGGCTGACTGGCGTGAGCATCAGCTTGTCGAAGTAGCCGCGTTCGATGTCACGCACAATGCTCTGACCGGCGATGCTTGCGCCTGATAGCGAAGAACTGATGATCGTCAGCGGGACAATGAAGCCAAGGTAGCTCTGACCCGGTAGGAAGAAGCTGGCCGCGCCGCTGAGGGTTGAACTGTTGACCAGCAGGAAAAATACGCTGATGAGCAGCGGCGGGATGATGGCGGCGGGGTCGCGGAAGTTGGTAATGAGCGTGCGTTTGGCGAGCATCGCGGTCTGAGCGACGAACGACATTGACCTTTGAGGCTGGCTAATGGCGGCCTTCAAGTTGGCTGTCTGAACTAACGAAGCCATGATTTCTCCTTGTGATGAGCAGCTGGCGGTGAAAAATATTACGCGGGGACGGCGGTTTTATCGGCTGGTGCTTGTACTTCGTCGATGCTCTGGCCGGTGACTTGCAAGAACACGTCATCCAATGTCGGCTGAGTCAAGGTGAGGGAGACGGTTTCGATTCCGCTTTCGGTCAGGCGATTCACGACGGCGGGGACGACTTGCGCGGCGTTCTGGCGATATAAGCGGACGGTGCGACGATCTATCTGTACCTTATCGAACATCTCACCCAGCAAGGTCGCGGCTTTTTCGGCGGCCTCATTATCGCGCAAGGTGATGTTGACCGATTCGCGCCCCATGGCGGCTTTGAGCGCGGCGGGTTGGCCTTCAACGGCGATTTTGCCCTTATTCATGATGGCGATACGGTCAGCCAGTTCGTCCGCTTCCTCTAGGTATTGGGTGGTGAGGAAGATGGTCATGTTGTACTCGCGGTTCAGGCGGCGCACTTCTGCCCAGATGTCACGGCGACTGGCCGGGTCGAGTCCGGTGGTCGGCTCATCGAGGAACAAGATTTCTGGGCGGTGAACCAGCGCCATCGCAAGGTCGAGTCTGCGGCGCATCCCGCCGGAATACTTCCCGACGCGGCGGTCTGTGAACTCGCTCAATTGCACGATGTCTAGCAATTCTTTGGCGCGGGCAATCGAATCACGCTTGCTCATCCCGAACAACTGCGCTTGAATGGTCAGCAGTTCCATCGACTTCATAATTGGGTCGAGGCCGATGTCTTGCAGCGCGACGCCAGCGATACGGCGCACCTGTGAGGCTTCTAGCACGATGTCATGGCCGCCTACGGTGGCGTGGCCGCTGGTGGGCAGTCCGAGCGTGGTCAGCATGGTCACGACGGTGGATTTGCCCGCGCCATTTGGCCCCAAGAACCCGTAAATCTCACCATCCGAGACTTTGAACGACACATTGTCTACGGCAGTGAAATCCCCGTACCGTTTGACGAGATTTTCTGCGACGATTTCACGATTAAGGTTGGTCATTCCGATAAGTCCTCTGACTCTTCTGATAGGTCTTGTCGCTGTTCCGGCGCATCCGAGCCATAAAAACTGGGCGGCATGGCTTGGCCGAGCGCATCCACAAAGCGGTCATTGAGCAAAATCAACCCGCCTAGCAACATTTTACGCTGCTCCTCGGTCAGCGGCGCGAGGATTTCGGTGATGCGCGCCTCTGTGAACTGGTCGATTTTGTCCAACATCTCGCGGCCATACGGCGACAGCTTGACGTAGACCACGCGCCGGTCTTTGGTATCGCGCTCACGTTCCACCCACCCGCGCTCCTCCATCATGGTGATGGTATTGCTCATGGTCGGGGCGCTGACCACCATCACCCGCGCTAATTCCCCTAAAGTATGTGGGCGGGCGGTCAACATCCCCAGCAACCCCATGTGAGATGGCACGATGTCTAGGCGGGTCGAACGCATCTCCGCATTCATGACGCGCATGACAAACGGGATAATTTCTAACGTGCGGCGGGCGATTTCCTGCGGATCTGGCGATGGGTTGGTCATCCGGATTTACTTAGTGATGCTAAACAGTTGACAAGCTAAAGATTAGGACTCATGGATAAATGCTACATTAACCCTAATAGAGTCAGAGCATAGAACCGGAGTGGCGCAAAAAAACGGCGCGGTAGAGTCTGTGTGTACAGCGTACCGCAAACCGTCATTCCAGTGCATACCAATGTTGTGACAACCCGGTAGCGTCCTAATATGCACCAAATTAACCGATTGCCTCACACATCACCAGAGGCTGAAAGGCTTGTCCGAATATCAGATTTTTCCTTAAATCATAGACGGGCGGGTAAGCCGTCAATCAACAGTAAATCTGGTTTGATGTCAAATATTCAAAGCCTAAAACACCAATCGCATCCCATCATAAGCGGCTAGGACTTCTCCGCTAAAGTCTTCACGCAATATCGAGATCATGTCGGGAAGAACCGCGTCTTGTCGCGCCGATAGATGCGTGAGGATGACCTGTTTCGGGTGAGGCGCGGTCTTAAGCAATGCCTTGATCTCTTCTGCGCCAGCATGACCGACGGTTCGTGGCGTACCACGCATTCCAGAGGCACAGTCTTGAATCAAGCACAGGGTTTGGTCTGTGAGTTGTTCCGAAATGTGATTATCGGCCTCGGCATCTCCGCTATAAACCACCCGGACGCCGGACTCATGTTCCAAAACCAACCCAATTGCCGAGACTCCCCCATGACTGACCGGAAAACTAGACAATTGCCATGCCCCAAGATCAATTTCTAATGGATACACGCTCTGAGGGAGGGTTACATAATTTAACTGTAAGCGGGTGGCCGTCCGCCCCTGTTCCGAAAATGGCGCGAGTAACTTCCAAGCCACATCCAATACCGATGGCCGCGCATGGACGGTGAGCGTAGGCCGTTTATCCCCAGATGCGCTGACGATGCTGGCAATCAGCGATGGAAACGCATAAATATGGTCGATATGAGCGTGAGTCAATATGAGGTCGGTCAATTGGTCAAACCCGACACCCGCCTGTGGCAGTTTGCGCCCGGGGTAGCCGCTGGCATCGACCATCACCGCCTGTTTGCCCATCACAAACAATAGGCTGGAATTATCGCGGTGTGCATTGGGTGATGTACTGCCTGTCCCTAAGAAGTGAATCGTTAACCCTAAATCACCCATAGTTTTCTACAAATCGTTCTACGTCGTTCATCTCAAGCAACCGTTCGCGCAATCGTTCAGATGTCCAATCCCACCACATCGTCCGCAGCAATCCGTCGATAATCTGCGCCGGAAAACGAAAGCGCAACGCTTTAGCCGGGACACCCACCATAATTTGATAGGGCTCCACATCATGTGTGACCACCGCTCCAGACCCAATCACCGCGCCCGTCCCCACCGAAACGCCCGGCATCAAAATGGCATTATGCCCAATCCAGACATCATGTCCGATGTTAACCGTATGGGAACGCCGCCACTCGAAAAAATTAGGGTCATCCTCACCAAAACCAAAAGCGGCGCGACGGTAGGTCATGTGATGTTGGGTGACGCGCTCCATCGGGTGATTGCCGGGGTTGATTCGCACCCCAGACGCAATTGAGCAAAATTTGCCGATATTGGCGTAAATCACCTGATTGTCTCCCGCCAAATAACTGTAATCGCCCAAAACTGACTCGACCACACTGCAATCGGCCATAACTTCTGTCCACGCGCCTAAGGTGCTGTTGATGATGCGTGCTGATGGGTGAATCGATGGCGTTTCGCCCAACGACGGTTGGTCATGCTGATAATCAGCGGGGTAAAAACTATACCGCTGTGCCATGAGCAATCCTCTCCAAAATCACCGTCCCGTCTTGATAAATCGCTTGTCCAGCACGGAAAGTGGTTCGGACACGCGGCACGGTAGTCTCTTCAATCACCACCAAATCGGCGTTGAAACCGATAGCAATTTGCCCACGATCAGACAATCCCATCGCTTGTGCGGGATTGCGCGACACCAGATTCACGGCCTCATGCAATGGGACAATCCCCCGTTCGGCCAATCGGAAAGCCGCGTGCAGCATTGAGGCGGGGACATAATCAGTGGCGAGGATATCGACCAGACCATCCTCTACCGCTTCGGCGGCGCTCAGGTTGCCGCTGGTGCTGATGCCCCGATAAGCATTCGGCGCACCCATGATGGTGTGCATCCCCAATTCACGAGCGCGGTGAGCCGCCTCTCGCGTGACCGGAAATTCGCTGATGCTCACGCCCATCTCGGCCTGTAGTTCAACCTTCTCAAGCGTGTCATCATCGTGGGAGGCGACCATGACCCCATGTGCCAGTGATGCCCGCACCACCTCGCGCACCATGTCCCAATCGCGGGGGGAGGCGACTTCCTCAACCATTTGGGATTTGGCGGCGGCCATCATTTCTTTGGCCGCCACGGTCAGTTTGTTGTCTACGTCATCAGAACTTACGCCGCCCAACCATTGCGCCATCGACTTGAGATAGCGGTCAATGTCTGCGTATTGCCCTTGCCCCGGCGTGTGATCCATGATGGAGAGGAGATGCAGTCGCCCGCCGTTTAACAGACTGTGAATCAATGGAACGGTGGTCTGGTTAGTGAGTTCAAACCGACCATGCACGCGCACATCTGTCAAGAGGCTGGGCGCACAACGGTGAATCGTCTCAATGATCTCTAGCGCGACATCCTGCTTGCGGAGTTCGCTTTTCTTCCACGCAAAGGCGACGGCGGCATACGCGGTGGTGATGCCTGTCGCTGCGAGGCGCTTATCTAATTCGTGGAGCGCGACCTCCATCGGGAAACGTGCGCCCGGGCGCGGCTCAATATCGCGTTCCAGCATATCGCCGTGCAAGTCAATCAGACCCGGTAAGACGGTATAACGGGCGACTTGCCCGGCGTCGGCCTCGATAATTTCTGCGATTTTGCCGCCTTCTATCCGAAGATGGGCGCAGGGCAATACACGGTCAGGCAATACAAGTTTGACATCATTCAACCACGGCATGGGTCGCTCCATTTTGATAGACCTGTACACGGTCAAGGCGTAGGTGTTGATCGGCAAGGTGTTCGACATCATTGGCGTGATGAAACACGCCAATCAGCGCGACGCCTTGCGATTTGAGGGCAGCCAACCGGTCAACCAAAGATTGACGGGCGGCGGAATCGAGCGAGGCGGTGGGTTCATCTAACAGCAGTAACTTGACCGGGCGGATTAGGGCGCGGGCAAGGTTAACTTTTTGCTGCTCACCGCCAGAGAACGTGGCGGGATAAGCCTGCCAGAGCGCCTCTTTCAGACCGAACTCGTCCAAAATGGCGCGGGCGGCTGATTCGGCGGCATCTTGGTATTCACCGAGGGCGATGAGTGGCTCGGCCACCAATTCCAACGCAGAGACACGCGGGCGCGGGCGCAAAAACTGCGTCACGAATCCCATCTCGTAATCGCGTAGCAAGGCGACATCGACATCCGCGAGGCGCGTCAGGTCAACCGGCCCAAAACGGGACTCGAACCAAGCCTCGCCCCCCGTGGCACGATAGGTGCGGTAGATACAGCGCATCAGCGTAGATTTGCCCGCGCCGTTGCTGCCGCCAATCACCATAAATTGACCGGAATCCAGCGTGAATGACACATCCTCAAAGGCGAGGATTTGCCGGTCAAGATGATGCATCTCGAAATGTTTGGAGAGGTTGTGGACGGTTAAGAGCATCGGGATACCTTTATAACTTCGAGAAGACCAATTGCTGGGTATAGGCGTCTTGAGGGTCTTCCAGCACTTGATCGGTTAAGCCACTTTCGACCACCCGCCCATAGCGCATCACAATCACGCGATCTGCCAGCGTGCGAATCACGCCGAGGTCGTGCGACACGAGGACGGTGGTGATATGGGTGGTGCGTTGTAACCGTTTAAGCGTGTCTAGCACCGTCGCCTGAATCGAGACATCAAGGCCGGTGGTCGGTTCATCCAACAACAACAAGCGCGGTTTGAGCGCGATGGCCTTTGCCAGTTGAACGCGCTGCTGCATCCCGCCGGACAGTTTGCGCGGCAAATCGTCCATACGCGCCAGCGGAAATTCCGAGGCGGCCAATGAAGCGCGGGCGGCATCGCGTAGGGCGTCGAAGCCACGTTCGCCGGTCATCAGTAACCGTTCAGCGACATTGCCGCTGCTGGTCGTATTCATCCGTAAACCGAGGTGCGGGTTTTGGTAGACAATCCCGATGTGATGTACCCCGATTTTGCGACGGGCGTAGCGGTCTAAGGTGAATAGGTTGTTGCCGCTTAAATCAGGCACATCGAATTGGTATTCGCCGGACTCCGCCGTTTCTTCAAGGTTCAGCAGGCGCATCACGGTTGATTTGCCCGACCCCGATTCGCCGACGATTCCCAAAACCTCGCCCGGATAGACGCTCAACGAGACATCATCCACGGCGGTGATGCGCCCGTACCGTTTGGTAACATTGGACAGCACGACCAGCGGTGGTGACTCAATCAGGCGCGGCGCGTCAAGCGAGACGGCGGGGTGGCTTGAGGAAGCCGTCATGGTAGAACCTGCCTTCGGTGTAATAGGTGTCAGAGGGGGCTTGCGGGTGCGTGAGTAATTTCTCAGCGTAGCCGGTGTCAGAAAGTTCATAACGTGTGCTGCCATCGGCCTGCGGAAGTTCATTCATGAACTGTTGACGCGCACCGGTGCGGAAGCATATCCAGCCGTCTTGGTTTTCGACCTCAAACGGCACATCGGAAAATTCCAACGGCTGAACATCGGTATAAGGGGGGACAGCGTATAGGCGTTTTTCACGCCCCGCCGATAAAATCGTCAAGTGGGCGGCTTGATGTAATTTGGGGGTGTCCCATCGCGGAATCGGGCTGGGACTCATCACATAACGCCCGTTCACCAATGACGGGTAACTCGCGCCTTGTACATAGCGACGATAGCGCACCAACTGCTCATATAAAACCAGCCACATCGGGCTGTAGTCGGTGTCGGCGTGCATCTGACGGGCGCGTGCCATATCCGCGTCGATATAGCGCAACGGTTCTGGGTCAGGGACTTGTAGGATGAGTGTTTGCCCTTCGGTCAACCGTTCTTCAGGGATACGGTGGCGGCTTTGAATGAGTGTCGCGGCGCGGGTATCGGTGGTCGTCTGTGCGCCAGACATGCGGGCGATAAATCGGCGTAAATTCGCCGCGTTAACTGAGTCATCCGCACCTTGATCGATCACTTTTACCGTGTCTTGGGGCGTGACCAACGCCAGAGTCACCTGTAGGCCGCCCGTCCCCCAACCGCGTGCGATGGGTAATTCACGGCTGGCATACGGCACTTGATAGCCGGGGATGGCGATGGCTTTGAGGATGCGACGGCGCAGTTCACGCTTGGCGTGACCATCCAAAAACCCATAGCTGTAGGTGTCTTGCGGTTTAACGAGTGATGCAAGCGTCATTTAATGGCCTCCCCCCATCGTTTGACCGTCCTCAAGGACAGCATCGGTGGGCTGTGCGCCACGCACCGCATCGGTGCTGCTGGCGAACGTGACATAATGCGGTAGT
>Ga0163154_10002706_pt1 | contig 25481 bp, 22 predicted proteins | sample OliLakLV19MP9P1_FD_148649 | JGI IMG/M metagenome (GOLD analysis project Ga0163154, IMG submission 148649) | Freshwater microbial mat bacterial communities from Lake Vanda, McMurdo Dry Valleys, Antarctica - Oligotrophic Lake LV.19.MP9.P1 | ecosystem: Environmental > Aquatic > Freshwater > Lake >... | reverse complement strand
TATAAGCCACGCTTGCGGATCAATTATTCCACTCATAATAAATGGGTGGGTTGTTCGCGAACCCTCGCGAACGAATCCCAAAGGGATTCCGTCACATAGCCCAGGGTTGCAAAGCTACCCTGGGTATATGCGGTAAAACCGCTCAACCCCAAAGGGGTTGCGTCTCAATTTGAATGAATAGGATGCCCGCGAATTCTCGCGACGAATACCAGAGGGATTCCACCCCAATCTTAGAGTTGCCGAGCTACCCAGAATGTAGACCGTCAAACTTTTTAACTGGTTCCATATAAGTTACTCAATTTATGACGACCTACACTAGGACCAAGTTTCACCTTGATGACCTTCCTTTAGTCTTCCCTGCTGGAAGTCGGTGGAGTGTAGTTTATTGGGATAGAAATAGGGGATCGGAACACGGCTTAATCTAGATAATCTCTTTTTCAGGGAAAAAGCGTAAGATTTCAGTTGCGTGGTCTGAGAAGTTGTCTTATATCTGTCAGGCTCAGTGCCCGACAGGTGGCATTGAGGAGGCGTCGAGGCACCTTTAAAGCGGTGCCTCTTTTTGTCTTCGGGTATATTTTTAATTAAATTACGCCCGTAGCCAGCGCTGAGTGGAGCAAAAAACCAGACCCAGAACTTAACAGGAGTAGTATCGTATAAAACAGCATTTTCACAGCGGCCCTCGCGTGAACAACAAAATTCGGGCAAACGAAGTCCGGGTAGTTGATGATCAAGGGGCGCAACTTGGAGTCATGACTTTAAGAGAAGCTTTGACCCTTTCTCAGCAACGCAGTCTGGATTTGGTGGAAATTTCTCCGACAGCCCGGCCGCCTGTTTGTAAAATTGTCGATTACGGTAAATACCGCTATCGGGAAGAAAAGCAGAGCCGGGAAGCGAAAAAGCACGCAGTCGTGTCTAAGGTCAAGGAACTGAAGTTCCATGTGAATATCGCTGCACACGATTACGCAACTAAAGTTTCGCATGCTGAGGATTTCCTCAAGGATGGGGATAAGGTAAAAATTTTGATGGTGTTCCGCGGACGTGAAATTACCCACTCGAATATCGGGATGGAAATCATGAAGCGGATTAAATCGGAATTGCTCCCGGTTTGTCAGGTAGAAGCTGAGCCTAAGGTGATGGGTAAAAACATTACCATGATGCTTGGACCGTTACCTGCCAATAAACGCGCAGCACTTAAACGTGCTGAAGATAAGGCCCGAGAAGACTCGGGACCCCTTGTTGACCCTGCCGTGGAAGTACTGGAAAATAAGGTCCTCATTAAAAAAGGTGATGACCCAAAGCAACAGCAACCACCGAATGAATTTAATAACAACCCGTTCGCTAACGTTAAGAAGTAAACGAGCGGTTTTATAAGAGAAAGAAGCAACCCTATGCCACGTCCCATTGCACGTCGTAAGACAAAAAAAGCTGTCGCCAAGCGTTTTAAAATTTCCTCAAAAGGAAAAATAATGCGCAGCTCCGCCGGTCGTCGTCACCTTTTGGCCGGGAAAAGTAATAAAAGAAAACGTCAGCTCGCCCGCGGAGCCAGGGTCCATGTGACCGACGAATATCGTATTACCGCAAATTTGCCCTTTCACTAAAATTATTTAACAGAAACTAAGAAGAGGATCGTATGCCAAGAGCAACAAATGCACCTGCCAGTCGCGCCCGCCGGAAGCGCGTCATTGCCAAAGCCAAAGGATACCGCGGCCGCCGCAGTAAACTGTTCCGTTACGCTAAAGACGCCATCATGAAGGGCCAATATTGGTCCTACCGTGATCGCAAAACACGGAAACGCAATTTCCGTTCGTTGTGGACAACCCGCATCAATGCGGCCACTCGCGAAGCCGGTTTAACTTATAGTAAGTTTATGGCTGGTATTAAAGCCCTTGGAATCGATATCGACCGTAAGGTTCTGGCTGAACTTGCCGTCAATGAGCCTACCGCATTCAACTCTATTGTTGAACAGGTTAAGGTCGTTGTCGCCAAAGCTGTGCCTGCTCCAAGGATCCCCAAAAAGGTCAAAACTCCTAAAGCAACCAAAGCTTCAAAAGCCAAAGCTGCTGCTAAAGCTTAATTCAAGCCGGTAGTCATTTTTAAAAGCCCCATGAAATCATGGGGCTTTTTTAATTTCACTCTACTCAAGCCCCCCAATATTTATGTCCATCCTCGAAAAATTTGAAAATGTATCGGTAGTAACCAAACCTAATGTTTACTTCGACGGTAAAGTGGTCAGTTACACAGTTCATTTTAACGACGGAAAACGAAAGACCTTGGGCATAATTTTCCCCGGCACCTACAAATTCGACACCGCAGCTCCCGAGGTTATGGAGATCATTTCCGGATCCACCAAAGTCCGGCTCGCAGGGCAATCAGATTGGAAAACTTACGAGTCCGGCTCCTTTTTTAAAATCCCTGAAAAATGGTCCTTCGAAATAACAGTTGAAGCGGGTACAGCACAGTACATTTGTTCCTTCGAATAAATTCTCCGCGAGAGTTGTGGGGTGTTGCATGTTTAACACTCACTTGTAAGGTATTCTTTGAAAGTCGCGGCTGACCCTAAATGTCCTAAATTTTTAGTTAGACAAATTTGTTGCTTATTCATCGCCACAAGTTACGCCTTCCAATACCGTTTTTGTGAATTTTGCTTTTTTCCGCGTCTGAAATAATCTCCTCTTTTCTCGGGGATTATGTTTAATTTTAGCCATTAGCGAAACGATTGACATAAACCGTTGCAATTTTTATAGGCGCTCCGTAATGTCTGAACCTGCCATGGGTGCTTTTTTACATTTTCGAGTAATAAATATACTCCAAATCGTTTGTTTACTGACGGTTGGGTGTTCTGTGTTTGCTGAAGAGAAGAAACCAAAAGAGGCTGTGATTGAACTTACCGTTGATAATTACATTCCTGATTGGCCTGGTCACCCTGTCACGGAGAACATTAATCAGTTCGTTTCCTCACACTCAAATGTCGTTATCCGACCTTTTTCGAACTTAAAGTTGCCTGGGGCAGCAGGGTCCGACACGACAAAATTGATGGCGTTTGCTGGTGGGATTGCCCCTGACCTTGTCAAAATCTGGTGGCACGAAAATGAAACTTATATGCGCCAAGGGTTTACGATGCCCTTGACTGAGTTCATCGGTCGAGACGAGGACGGCGACGGGTATATAAGTGATCAAGAAGCAAAATGGGAGGGATGGTCAAAGATTCCACACAATATTCGGGTCGCGGCCACAGTGGATGGACAGCCCTACGGTATTCCCACAGGCCTCGCAATCACAGCTATTATTTATCGTCGCGATTTGGTCAGGGAGATTACAGGCAAAGACGATCCCCCCCGTACTTGGGACGATTTTTTTCTGATTTGCCAGAAACTGACTGAAAAATCAAAACGTGATGCCGACGGAACTTTGAGAAAAGGACGTAAGGGGTTTTACGTTGATATGGAACCTTTCAGATGGTTGCCATGGTTGTGGAGTGCGGGCGGTCAGGAAATGGTCCAAGTACGGATAAATCCCCAAACCAAAAAGGCTTACGAATTCCCTAAAGAAGTATTTAATCCAAAAGACCCAGAGACGGGCGAGGACCTTTCAAAGATCAAGCCAGAATGGAAAGCTACTTTTGCCTCTGAGTTCGAAGTAGATGGCAAAAAAGTAAATCCCGGAATGCAGGCACTCGACTTCTACTGGAAATTGTTCTGGCAACCGTGGATAAAAAACCCGGATGATCCCAAGAATGGAAACCCCATTAACCTTACTAAGGAAGATTTTGCCGCTGGCAAAGTAACGTACAACGGGAAGGTTATCACTTTTAAACAGGAAGATGTTTTTAAGGGTGTGTCTCGGGGAATGATTGGGGACACAGAAAAAGGGGCTGCCGATCTATTTAAGAAAGGGGAAATCTGTTTTTATATTGGGTTCATCGGTGAAGCCAATGAATTGGCTCGCGAACTTTCTTCAAGTCAAATTGGAGTGATGGCGATACCCTCCCCGGACGGAAAACGCGTGTCTGCAGGAATTCAACCCTACGGGTGGTACTGTTTAAATTCGACACTGGCAAAAGCTTCTCCCGAAAAGCGAAAAATGGCGTGGGAAGTGGCGCAGGCTATAAGCGGTGATAACTGGGAGCGCGTGAGTATCATAGAGGCGCGGAATAATAATCTCATCAAATTTACGGACCCTGATCTTCTCGTCAAATTTGGTATGGAAGAATATCTGCCCGAGGTACCCCCTCACTGGGCGTCCCAGTTAAAGGAAATTAAAGCTAACTCACATACAGAGCCGTTTATTAGTCATTGGAACGCTGTCTCGATCACTTTTATCCGCGAGCAAATTTTGTCAAGATTGGTGGTGGACGAGAAATTTGATTACAAAGCTGTTCTCAAGTCTTCTGAAGATCAGGCGAATAACAAGGTGTTAAAGGGTCGGGATGAAGTTCAGATGGCAAAAATTCGGCCATGGGCCTATTTGATCTTTTCAATCCTATTCGTTATTTTCCTCTGGATTTGCTGGAAAGTGTGGCTTGGGATGAAAGCAGCTTACGTCAAGCCTGGCGCTGCAGGGTTTGATTCGCGTGTCACGGAACAATCCCTCATCACCAAATGGCTCCCCATTCTTTTTATTGGTCCTTCTCTCCTTCTTGTTCTCGTATGGACCTATTACCCCCTTGCCCAAGGCGGGGTGATTGCTTTTCAGGATTATAAGATTTTGGCAGGCAAGTCGTTTGTCGGATTGGACAATTTTATCACGGTTGTGCTTGATCCTAAATTTTACAAATTTATGTGGATTACTGCAAAATTTGTAACGGTTAATATTGTATTAGGATTCCTGACTCCCATTGGACTTGCCATCATGCTCAATGAAATTCCATGGGGCAAAATAAGCTTGAGAATGCTTTTCCTTTTGCCTCAGGTTTCGTCGGCCCTTGTGATCGCATTCATCTGGCAAATGATGTATTATCCAACCGACACAGGATTCTTTAATGCCATCCTGATGCGGTTTGGTTTAATCACAGAGCCGGAACAGTTTTTAAATGACCCAAACATGGCTTTAATTTGGGTCACCCTCCCCTCCGTCTGGGCCGGGCTTGGGGGTGGGGCGCTCATTTATCTCGCGGCTTTAAAAAATGTTCCTGAAGACCTTTATGAGGCGGCGGAATTGGATGGCGCAGGGTTTTGGCACAAATTAACGAAGATTACGGTCCCGACTTTAATGCCTATTATTCTGATTAATTTTGTCGGAACTTTTATTGGGCTGTTCAAGGGAATGGGCAATATTTTCTTATTAACGGGTGGTGGTCCAGGCGACGAAACCACGGTCATTTCATTAAACATTTGGCGCGAATCGTTCCTGTTCTTAAAATTCGGAACGGCAACAGCGACCGCGTGGATTCTCGCTGGGCTTCTTGCGAGTTTTACAGTCGTACAAATGCGCATCCTATCTAAAGTAGAATTCAGAAAGGCAGAGGAATAAACAATGGGTCTCATTTCCAAAGTCGGACAGAACCGCGGCTATAATCTCGCGTTGATGATCAGTTTCTATTTCATCCTGTTTATAGGCAGCGTGACAATGGTTGTTCCATTCCTCATGACCTTGACCATGTCGGTTACCAATCAGTACGACTTGAAACAATACAATATCGTTCCCAAGTTTTTGTATGACGATGAATCACTTTTTATAAAGTATCTATTTCTTAAATATAACCAGGACAATGCTGCCAGGGCTTTCGAAATTATAAAAAATAAATATCATATATCTGACGTCGACACACTTTCTGAGTTTAGCGATCTTAAAAATCCAATTAAGAAAAAATTTGGCCCACTGGAATACGATCACTGGAATGCTGACAAACTGGATGTTGCATGGAAGGACTACGAACAATTTTGGGAACAAATTAAAAGCGATCCATCAGTACGCATTCCCGTCACTCCCCTCTATTACCATCTCGCCAAGGAAAAATGGTCAGATTTTCTACAACAAAAATACGTGGGAATCTGGACGCAGAGCCATCCGAAGGAAGCCAAAACTTTGAAATCCCATGAGATTGAAAAAGCCAGTTTGGCTTTGTTAAACAGTACATATGGGCATAATGCAGGCACGGACTTCCAACGGATTCAATTACGAGGCAATTATGGAGATCGAGGCCGCATCGCCTTTATAGACTCATCGCCGCGCTCCTTAGATTACGAAGAATTTATGAGGACTCTTCCCGCACGTGAAGTGACTCTCCTCGATATGGATGAGGACTATCGGAATTACCTTAAAGAACAGTATCAGAAAGTTGAAAAACTCAATGCGGCTTGGAAAACAAATTATCGACACCTCGCAGAGCTAAGGTTCACTTCGGTCGCCCCAGTCGGGACTCTTGAGCGTAGCGATTGGGAAAGGTACGTTAAGACGCGGATGTCCTTGTCCACTACGGAAATTAAAAATTTTCCACCGGAAGCACAGTTTAAACAGTGGTTGATCAAAAAATATGGTTCTCTTGAGGGAGTGAATAGGAGGCTCAAAACAGATTTTAAGAATATTAATGAAATTTCTGTTAGTGCCAAAATGCCACTTCAAAAACAACTCCGTATTCCTTGGGTGGATTTTGCGGCAGAGAAAGTGGCGGTGGAAAATTATCAATTTCCTTCAGCCATTAAAATGTATCATGAGTTCTTGATAAAAAAATACGGCACGGTTGAAGGCGTTAATGCCACTTATGGGCAATCATACACTTCGATTGAATCCATCCGCTTGCCTCAAACGGCCTTTGATCGAGCTGAATTTCTGACGTCCAAGGGCAAGTTGATTTGGTTCTTTTTAACAAATAACTTCGTCGTTATTTTTAAGGAGCTGGTCACTCGCGGAAATGCGCTTTGGAACACCCTGTTTCTTGTAGGGGCGAACTTGATCGCTGGGTTAACGATCAACCCAATGGCGGCGTATGCATTATCGAGGTTTAAGATTAAGAACAAACATTTGATCCTCATGTTTTTTCTGTTGCCCATGGCTTTCCCGGGCGAAGTCATGCAAATCCCGTCTTTTATTTTGACGCGGGACCTAGGACTACTAAACACTTATTGGGCGTTGATCCTCCCTGGACTCGCAAACGGCTTTGCCATTTTTCTGATGAAGGGGTTCTTTGATGGGTTGCCAAGAGAACTATACGAGGCAGCTGAACTTGATGGGGCAAGTGAATGGCAAATTTATTGGAATGTGACGTTCCCCATGTGTAAACCGATTCTCGCCCTATCGGTCCTGGGCATTATCATTGCCTCTTACAGCGAGTTCATGTGGGCGCTCCTCATATGCCCAGACCAACGTAAATGGACGCTGGCAGTGTGGATTTTCCAATTTGCACAGGATGCGGTTGCTCAAGGTCAGGGCCATCTCCAAATGGCTTCTCTCGTTCTGATGAGCATTCCTACTATGATTGTTTTTATTATTACCCAGAAAATTATTATGAAGGGCATTATCTTGCCTACAATGAAATAACGTTCGTAACGAGTTGTTATTTAAACTCAATTTTGGGGAGCAATTATTCACATGAGCAGTAAGTACGCAGTCGTTAGATCAATGGCAGAAAAATGGGGCAGGTTCATACCCTTTGGAATCAATGTCCGCAAACCCCGCCATTTTCTCAACATGTTCGATATTCTGTGGAAGAACAAAGACAATCTTCCATACGCCTACAAAGTGATCACTAAAGGTGTCTGTGATGGATGTGCACTTGGTGTGGCAGGGTTAAAGGATTGGACGATTAAGGGTCCACACCTGTGCATGACCCGCCTGAATTTATTGAGACTCAATACAATGCCAGCCCTCGACGACGAGGTTCTCAACGACGTCTCAGTGCTTGAAAAAATGGATAACGCGCAGCTTCGCGAACTAGGACGTCTTTCGCATCCGATGATTCGGAAGAAGGGTGAAAAAGGGTTCACGCGGATCACGTGGCAAGAAGCATTTGACCGGATTTGCACGAAGCTCCGCAACACCGACGTCCGGCGAATGGCTTTTTTTGTGACCGCACGTGGTGTTACGAACGAAATTTATTATGTTTCCCAAAAAGCCGCACGTTTCATCGGCACAAACAACATTGATAACGCAGCGCGCCTCTGTCACGCACCCAGCACGGGGGCGATGAAACACGCCATCGGTTTGGCTGCCAGTACGTGCTCCTATTCGGATTGGTATGGAACTGACCTCCTCATTTTCTTCGGTTCAAATCCTGCCAACGATCAACCCGTCAGCACGAAGTATCTCCATGAAGCAAAAAAGCTTGGTACTAAAGTGGTCATGGTTAATCCCTACTTAGAACCGGGTATGAAACGGTACTGGGTTCCATCGACGATCGAGAGTGCCTTATTCGGCACCGATATCGCAGATTATTTTTATCCAGTCTCACAAGGGGGTGACATTGCTTTCATTTACGGGGTCATTAAACACATGCTGGCTAATAACTGGCAGGACATGCGATTTATTAATCATCATACGAGTGAGTTTGATGAGCTAAAAAAGAAAGCCGAATCGTTAACGTGGGAAGAACTGGAAAAACAAGCCGGGCTAGATAGAAACGCGATGTTTGATTTTGCGGACCTTCTTCGCAATGCAAAAAGTGCGGTTTTTATCTGGAGCATGGGAATTACACAGCACGCATTCGGAGGGGATGCGGTTTCAGCCATTTTAAATCTGGGTCTGATGAAGGGTTATGTCGGCCGTGACAAATGTGGGCTCATGCCTATACGTGGGCATTCGAGCGTTCAAGGTGGGGCGGAGATGGGTTGTTATACGACTGCGTTACCGGGGGTGAAACCATTGACCCGAGAGAACATTGATGACCTCAGCAAAAAGTACGGGTTCACACTCCCGGATTGGGCAGGGATGCCCACAACGGAAATGGTGGAGGCTTGTTCGAGGGGCGATCTGGATGTTTTATACTGTTTAGGCGGAAACTTTCTTCGCACGTTGCCCGAGCCCAAGGAAGTGCGAAAGGCCATGGCCAACTGCCCTATGCGTGTGCATCAGGATATTATTCTGACTGATCAAATGTTTATTGACGCGAAAGAGGAGGTCATTCTTCTTCCCGCCCAAACGCGGTACGAACAGAAAGATGGAGGGACCGAGACGACCACTGAACGCCGTATTGCATTTTCTCCTGAAATTCCACGTCAAGTGGGTGAAGCGATGGCGGAATGGGAGATTCTACGTGAAATTGCGATCCGCACGAGACCGGAAAAAGCAGACCTCTTTAAATGCTCTACTGGTCAAGAAATTCGCGAGGAAATGGCAAAAATCGTTCCATTCTACGAAGGAGTTCAGCACCTGAAAACTACAGGAGACTCTATCCAGTATGGAGGCGAACGATTGTGCGAAGGTTGGGAGTTCCCGACGCCAGATGGCAAAGCGCACTTCAAAGCCATTGACCTTCCCGATTTATCCCGGCCAAAGGGCACCTTTAAAGCTTCAACGCGGCGCGGCAAACAATTTAACACTTTGATTTACGCTGAAGTTGATCCGCTCACGGGCGCTTCGCGTGATGATATTTTTATCAATCCTGAGGACGCAGCTGATCTAAAACTTCGAAATGGTGATCGCATCCTTCTTAAAAATGAACTTGGGACATTTGAAGGCAACGCGTTCTTCGTGGAAATTGCCCGGGGCAATTTGCAGGTCCATTGGCCAGAAGGTAATGTCATCATTCGCAAGGGGGTGGTTGACCCTGTGGCCGGAGTGCCCGATTACAATGCATACGTAACCATCGAAAAAGTGTGATCTGACGCGTTTTCGAAGTGTTTATTTTAAAACGGTATCTCATTTTGCATAATAGGGAAATTTCCGGTATATAAGTGAGTCTCATGATGAAACGCTCTCTCCACATTGCAATTGGTTCAACGTGTAGTCTACCTGGGGCGCTGAAAGGTAACCTGACTCAAATCACCGAGTTTGCCACTCGCGCAGCGGCGGACGGGGCAGACTTGCTTTTGACTCCAGAATTGAGTGCCACTGGCTTGGGGAACTATGCTGAAATCCTAAGTACCGCAGAAAACCCGGGAGACGGGCGTATTTTTAATTCCTTGTTGGCAACAGCCCAGAATTCGGGAGTCATCATTTCGGCTGGTTTTGTCGAGAAAGCCAATGAAAACATCTATGTCTCTCAATACATGATTTGGCCAGACGGAAATTGGATGCGCCAAAGAAAACACCGCGTCACACGCGCAGAGCACCCTTTTAAACCAGCTGTCCCGCCGCTGGACTCGGATCGTTCAGACCCGCCTCAAGCATCAAAAATCAGTTTAGAAACTTTTAAAATTAAAAATGTGCTGTGTGCGATTACGATCAGTGCCGATGCAATGATCACTGGTTTAAATGACTATTTAAAAAGTCATTCTGTCGACCTACAACTGATTCCCTCAGGCGCGGGTGTCTCAAGGCATGATCGGGTCACGAACGCAGACATGTTGACTTCCGAAGGGCGAAAAAAATACATAGCTCTGTTGGAGGGCGTATTCTTTCCTAAACATGACATCGCCGAATGTATCGCTGAAAGCCGTGCGAAAGCAGCCGTTCATCTATCCGGATATGATGGACGAAAATTGTACCATGACGGTCATGGTTATGTTGTAAACCGGTTTGGGGAATGTACAGCATTGATCCCGGGCTCTCCCAATCTCGATCGGCTCCGCCCGGCCTACGTCCAGGGAGTTCTGGAAATATAAACGCTAGTGCAGTCGTTGCGTCCCTTTGATTGACAACGACCTGTAGCATTGGCATTGTAACTGCGCGGAAGTTTATGCCAAAAATAGTTCTGACCTCGTCTGACCATAAGGTAAAGGAATTCGATTTAACCGAAGATTCCATGCCTGTGGGTCGTGTTGATAATAATAAAATTGTTATTCAGGACGCCTCCATGTCTGGGCATCATGCCACGTTAAATATGCTCCCATCTGGGGACTATGGGGTTAAGGATTTAAATTCTACAAATGGCACTTTTGTAAATAGTACGAAAGTGACAGGGCAGGTAGACTTAAAGAATGAGGACAAAATCCGGTTTGGCAAAGTAGAAGCGACCTACATTTCTGAAGTGGCTCCTGCGACCGAGAAAGAAACCGTTCCTGAAACTCAAAAAACAAACCTTCAAGGTACCAGCCAGACACCGATTGATTTCGGGTCCCCTTCAAATCGCAACTTTAAACAAACTAAAAATCCGTTTACTGTGATTAACATCGTCCTAGGTTTGGTGGCTCTATTAAGTGTCATTATTGCCATGGCCCAACTCTTTGGAATTTTTTCATGAAAAACACAAAACAATCGTTGGTTATTATGAGTCTCATGTCTTTTTTTGCATTTTTCGGGTTTCTCAAGGCTGAACCTATTGATATAAACGCACCGGCACCCGAAGCTGAGGCGCTGACTCAGGATGGTGAAAAAGTCAAACTATCGGATTTTTATAAACGGGGCACCACCTTGGTTTATTTTTACCCAAAATCAGACACACCAGGTTGCACCAAACAAGCCTGCTCGCTCCGTGATGGCTTTGAAACTCTTACGACCAAGGGAGTTCAAATTATTGGAGTGAGCAACGATACCGTGGCAGATCAGAAAAAGTTCGCTACTAAATATAAATTACCATTTACTTTGCTCGCTGATAAAGAAGCCACCGTCATTAAAGCATTCGGGGTCGCACAAACCGCTGGGTTCGCATCTCGCCAGTCTTTCCTCATTCACGACGGCAAAATCGTTTGGCGTGATTTATCAGCCTCAACTGAGAAACAGGCTGAGGATGTCCTCCATGCCATTGAGCTGGTCAAAAATAACGGCACCATCAAAAATTAATCGGGACGAGATTTTCCTGTGAATAGAGGAAATAACGTTCGATGCTCAAGGCGAGGGTTAGGTTCGCCCCTTGTTTACGAGGCACATTTACTTCGACTTTGCCCGTAATTAAGAGGTACAGGTACTCCTGAGTTTGACCGAAATCCAAGACAGGCGTTTTCGACGAATAATCCAAGAAAGCCCCCTAACGCCCCAAAGTTTCCAGTTTGTGGAAGAACACGAGTCATGAGGTTTCTTAATAGCGAAATTTAAAAACTTGGCTAATAAAAATGGCATTTAATCTAATACAAAAATTGCAATGATGCCTCTTGCTTTTACCCGCTTCTGCTCGGAGCATATGCTTAGAATTTAAACAGAGGGTAATATGAGTGATATCAATGAAAAACTAAAAGTGCTCGCCAAGGACCTGACCAAAGATTACCCAAGCGGGCCGCGTCGCCTTATCGGTGGGTATGTTTTAGCAGCGAGGACATTGGACAAATGTAGAGCTGTGCTGGCAGGGACAGCCGGGGAGTATCATTTCAATTGTCCCCTTGACAGAATGTTTTTCGATTTTTCTCAGATTGATGCGGCTGCGTTTAAATCGATTGTCGCATCGGGAGCGACAGATGATGAAGTCAGTGTTTGGGTCGCTCAAAATGCAAAGCCCTCTCGGCAGGATATTATCAGGTGGAACAACCAAATGCGCGATAAACGGATAAGTGATCTCCCGATTGAACTGCAAGAATATATGGAGGACTATATTCCCAAGTTTATTCCACGTAACCGAGTCGTTTACCATTTCTTCGACGTCTACGACATTGAAGAGCAACGGCTGTAATTTGCTGGGAAGCGGTCTTAAGGATTGTCCGAGCTTAATTGCGTCGTAGTCAAAGCTAACCGTTTTCGCTCTACAAACGAAGCGAAGGAGCTCGTTTTTTGTAACGTAACTCCAAAGTTGGCATTAGCAAAGCTATATCACAATCCATGCGTGTGATGACAATTACAGCGGTGTTTTTGATGGCCCAAGCAGTAGTTCTTGTTGTAACCGTCCTTGGACAACGGGATGCAGTAGCCAGTGCCAATAGCGCTGAAGTGTATGATCTACCCACGGTTGCGGCCTCTGACGTAAGATATACCACCAGATTAGTGCAAGTGGGGCTAAAGCAGGTCTATTTGAACTCCCTCGTTAAAAGATCAGGGCAATCTGAAGCTGTAAAAAAATACAGTGAACAAGAAGCAAATTTCACAGAACAAACCTTAACCAAGGTACGTGAGTTCGCCAGCCGCAAAAACATCATAATTCCAGCCGAACTTACCGAAGATGAGTTAAAAAGTTTACAGCCCGATCACACCTTAAGTGGACTTGAGGTCGATAAAAAATATCTTTCACTCACGACGCGCAGTTATCAGTCATTGGTAGAAGATTTGAGATTCGCCAAAATAACTGACCCTGAGTTAAAATCGTTCTATGAAAATCACTATCCTCAATTGCTCTTACAAGTAAGCAACTCCAACCAACCCCGCGCCGAACTTCGCAAACAGGTTGAGGCTTACGAGAGGCAGCAAAAAGTTTTGAATAAAATAGCGGCTAAAACAAAGAAAATAAAAAAATAATAAGTGGCGCCAGCCGATTGGCTCTCCTCGCTATTGACCCACCCAGACAAGGCAAGCGAGGTTAACAGTAATGTTTGATTTCGTAGGACGCATTTCTGTTTTTTCAATAATGGGTAAGGTGGAATATTTTTCTATCAGAAGATTGATTTCGCTTTCCAGCGAGCGATCAAGGAGTTGAAGTTCTTCCTCAAGTGCTAACAACTTATCCTTTGCATGAGTGACATCCTCAGACTCTTTGTAGCTTTTTCCGACCTGACGAGCGGCTGTGCCGACACGGGAAATGTTCCCAAGGTTTACAACTTTTCGTCCCAGAAAAGCTGAAAGAATAGAAGTGCCAACTGAGACCATCGTTTGCATTTTTTGGCTCTGAGCTTGTTTCTCTTCCTTTGAAATTTGATCACGCGCGCGTTCTAGTTTTTGTTGAACCCCAGCTACCTTAACGGAGTATCGGTCTTTGAGCTTCTTAGTTTCTGCGTCCCGCTCCTCCCTTTTTAATTGTTCAAGGGTAAGGGTAAAATCTTTTTGGGTTTGGTTGAGTGCCGCCTTGGCCTGAGGGTTAGAGCAGGTCAAAATGACGCAGGTTTGTGTTCGATAAACCCAATTTAGATAATCACGAGACCACCCTTTATAATTTTTACCGCGAGCAGCATCCGGTGGAAGGTCAGTAAAAGGAACTCCCGGGCGAGCTTCCCGTTCTAAATCCTCAGCTGGAACATCCGTGACCGTTCCCATGTCCCAGTTCACGGCGATGGGCGAATTTAAAAAAAATGGAAAAAGGGAGTGAACCTTTTGGTCGCAAGTATCCCGTGGTTTTTGATCCTCAAAAACCACGCGTCCACTACAGAAAAGAAACGGGACGTAATTTTTAGGGTTTCCTGAACCTCGCCAAGGAAAAAAATAAACGGGCACATCCGCAGGCAAACTTGGTGCTGTTTGATGCGAAACCCTTGTGTCGTCGGAGGATAAATCGACCCCGTTAATCGACTCCGTCGACTGAGATTGATCAATAGCGTCGATTGGGTTTAACGCCTTGATTTGATGACGCGTCATGGGTCCAGCCAAATAAGACATGGTCCACCTTGTTTCAAAAAGGACGGGCGTATCGGAACTTATGTTATGGAGAAGAAAAACCCGCTTTCGAAGGGCGGACAACCATTTGCCAATTTCGGCACGATTTAATCCACCCGGTGACGCCGATTCAAGTCCGTCCATGAGTCGCTCTTTATCACGCTCCGTTTGCAGGCGTCCGATGAACCACGTGCCTGCGTTGGACAAAGCTTTATAGTCAAGATCAACGGGATTCTGACTCGAAAGGACCATGCCAAGTCCAAAGGCGCGGGCTTGTTTTAAAAGAGTGAGGAGAAGGGGCTTCGAAGGAGGATTTCCATTTGGAGGAATGTACCCAGTGATTTCATCCATGTAAACCAACGCTCGCAGAGAGCCAGAGCCACGTTGCTGTCGCATCCATCCGATAATTTCGCTGAGGAGTAAAGTGACGAAGAACATACGCGCTTCGTCATTAAGATGGGCAATAGAAAATATGCAGACTCGGGGTTTAGCTGTTGGAGTCCATAAAAGGTCGCTAATGACAAGAGGTTCACCGGCCATCCATTTTTTGAATGCGGGAGATGCGAGCAAATTATTTAAGGACACGGAAAGCTCGAACCGGTCTTTTGCCGGATAAAATGATTCAAGTTCCAAGGCGCCTATTCGGGAAAATCCGGGGCGCTGTATGGTTTCAATGAGGCTAGGAAGATCGAGAGTTTTATTGCCGCGCCAAGCGTCCGCGAAGATATTCGATAGCAGGAGAAATTCGCGCGAGGTTGCATCGGCTTTTACATTCGCTAAAGCCAACAAGCCTGAGGTCGTCGCGAAGATTCGTTCGGCAAAAGCTTCTTCATCATCGAGAATTTCGACAGGTGGCGGAGAAAAAGATTTAAGAATAGAGACCTGCTTACCCGCGGAACTCCCAGGGGTGTAAACCACAAAGTCCGCTGCATCTTTCAAACGCCTGATTCTGTCCGCATCCTGACCCCAATCCTGAAGGCCTTGTCGCCATTTGGCTGCTTCCTTTCCGGCGTAGGTGATTAAATCCAGCCCCGCTTTTTCCGCGTCTGCTGGGTTCACCCAAGGCTCAAAGTCATGGGTGTTTAAATCTGGAAATGTAAGGAGCAGGTTGGCTAGGTCTCCTTTAGGATCGATAACGATTGTCGGTATCCCATCAATAGCTGCTTCCTCCACCAGACCTAGGCCAAGACCCGTTTTCCCGCTGCCGGTCATACCTACGCAAATGGCATGAGTGACTAAATTTCGAGAGTCGTAAAGGAGTGTTTCTTCAGTGGTTTTGTTGGTTTGGGAATCAAAAACACGTCCCAGGTAAAAGCTGCCTAGTTTTTCATATAAAGGCAGTGGATTCATAAACCCAACGTTCCGCTGACGTGTTTTGAAATCAAGTTAATAATCTGTGGTCTCTGCAAAATGGAGATTACGGGGAGGTAACCCCTGCGTTATTCATTGACGCATTGTGCAGGGTGCCTTTTCCTTTAAAATAGATGAAGATTGCGTTGTTGCAGATGAATACAACCGTTGGGGATATTCCCGGCAATGTAAAAAAGATAACGGAGGGATATCGTCGGGCCGTTCATGAGGGGGCGCAAGTCGTTGTCACCCCAGAATTGGCGATAACAGGCTACCCACCGAGGGACCTCGTTTATCGAAAAACTTTCATCTCCAACAATCTCGTGGCTCTGGAATTACTGGAGGATCAAATGCTCAAAGATTCCGCACTAGTTGTAGGGTACATCGAGCCTAATTTAACCGGTGCCGGAGCTCCTTTCTTCAATGCAGCAGCGGTACTCGAGGCCGGTAAACCAATTAGCCGTCGATTCAAAACCTGTTTGCCAATGTATGATGTTTTTGATGAAAGTCGATACTTCGAACCGGCGACTTCAAATGAACCTGTAGAAATTTTGGGTCATCAGGTAGGCGTTACGATTTGCGAAGATATTTGGACCTCTGATTTCTTGCCGCGTACGTTGTACCGCATAAACCCGGTCAAACACCTCGCCAGCAAAAAGGTGTCTCTCATCCTGAACTTGTCAGCCTCGCCCTACTTTATTGGAAAAGAAGGACTCAGACAAAAAATGTTGAGTGCTGTAGCTAAAGAAACCGGAGCCGCGATCGCTTATTGCAATTTAGTGGGCGGGAACGATGACCTGATCTTTGACGGGCAAAGTCGCGCTTTCAATAAGCATGGACACTGCATTGCTTTAGGCGCTGCCTTTAAGGAGGATTTTATCATCACCAGCGTGCAGGACTCGATCCCCTTATCGTTTAAGCCAGGTCCTATCGATGAAAACTTGTTCAACGCCCTTGTCCTAGGTCTACGTGATTATGTGTCAAAATGCGGATTTCGAACGGTTGTATTGGGGCTCAGCGGTGGCATTGATTCAGCGGTGGTAGCAGCTATTGCCGCAGAGGCGGTCGGTCCTTCAAATGTGACCGGGGTGTCGTTGCCTTCCAGCTATTCATCTCAAGGCAGCCTCGACGATGCGCGGATCCTAGCGGAGAACTTGGGGATAAATTACGACGTTGTTTCCATCGAAGAGCCTTTTACGTCCATAAAAGCAACCATGTCTAAAGTGTTCGCCGGACGTTCGGCAGATTTGACGGAAGAAAACATGCAGGCCCGTCTTCGTGGCGTGGTGCTCATGAGCTTATCGAACAAATTCGGGCATATGCTCCTCACCACGGGAAACAAAAGTGAAATGTCGGTCGGTTATTGCACTCTTTATGGTGATATGTGCGGGGGATTGTCCGTGATTTCCGATGTCCTGAAAATGCAGGTGTATTCTTTAGCCCGATGGATCAATGAACGACACGGAGCCAATTGGCAAAAGGGAATTCCAATCCCGGCCGATACACTCACCAAGCCTCCAAGTGCAGAGTTACGTCCTGATCAGAAAGATCAAGACTCGCTTCCTCCTTACGAAGTTTTGGATCAAATACTAAAAGGTTACGTTGAAGAAAATTTGTCCCGACAAGAGATTGCAGCAATGGGCATTGACCCGATTGTCGTCGATGAAATTTGTCGAAAAGTTGATTTCGCGGAGTACAAACGCAAACAAGCAGCACCTGGGCTGAAAGTCACACCTCTGGCCTTCGGAACCGGGCGGAGAATTCCAATTGCCCAGAAGTTTAAGGAGCGGTTGTGATGTCGTTAAAAGACAGGATTACCAAATTTCCTCAATGCTCGCTCTTAGTTTTCATTTTCCTCCTGTATGTGCCATTCATCACAAAACCTGTCCACCTTGATGATCCACTTTTTCTCTGGTGCGCTCAAAACATTCAAAGCAATCCAGGTAACTTTTTTGGCTTTTCCGTCAATTGGTATTCAACCCCCATGCCCATGTCACAAGTCACGCAAAATCCTCCGGGCTTGTGTTATTACTTTGCTATTTGGTCACAGCTTTTTGGGTCAAGTGAAGTCGTTCTTCATTTTGGAATATTGCCATTTATCTTTTTAGCCGTCACAGGTTTCTACAGATTGGCGACGAGGTATTCTGCGCGACCATTAGAAGCGACAGTGCTGTTTGTGTTGACCCCCGCTTTTTTCATAAACGGTACGAACCTCATGTCTGACGTACCCATGCTTGCGGTAGCACTCTGGGGGTGCCATTTTTTCCTCCAAGGTCTCGAAAAAAATAGGGGCACCTCGTGTGCTCAAGGGTGTTTAATCCTTTCTCTGGCACTGCTCTTTAAGTTTTTTGCTATTCTACTTGTTCCTGTGCTCGGACTCGAAGCGTGGCGACAAAAAAAATGGAAGCTTGCTTTATGGCTGCTCCTTCCTGTCGCCACATTATTGGGTTATCAATTGCTCACTGCTCAACTCTACGGAAAGGGCATGTTTGGGGAGGCGTCGGGTTATGCTTTGAAAAACAATTTTCTCCTCAACAAAATGGGTTTATGGAATTTTGTTTTATCACTCAGCTTCGCTGGTGGCTGTTTTCTGCCGTTGCTTTGGTTTTTATGGACTCGCGAACGATTAAAAATGTATTTAGCGGCAGCCTTTATCGGTACGTTTATTGTAACGATAGCCATTATTTTCTTTCCTCAGAAAATTCTTTTTTGGATGTGGCCTAATAATGTGCTCAACATAAACATCGCGCTTCACTTTGTTGTTTTCCTGACAACCGCGGCTATCGTCAGCAGGCTCTTTGCGAGAAGTTTGACCCAGTACCTTAAAACGCCAGGATTCGTTTTTCTTTCCGCTTGGACAGCTGTTGCTTTGGCTTATGGATTTTTAAATTGGTCGTTGGCTTCCCGATTCCTTTTGCCATTAGCAGTTCCTCTATCCATTATCCTGTCCTCCTTTGCTCTCCCTTATCCATGGACATCACGGGCCTTTCAATTTTCCGCAGTGACGGCCATTATTCTCAATCTTGTTATTGCGCAAGCTGATTTTGCTTTTGCCTGTGCTTCTAAGGCAATTCCTGAGCGTCTTGCCAATGCTTTTGGCGGGCGTCGTATTTGGTTTCAGGGCCACTGGGGGTTTCAATATTACATGCAAAAACGAGGGCATCTCCCCCTCGACTTTAAAAACTTGCAGCTCAGGAAAGGGGACATCCTCGTCGTGCCACCGAACAACACTAACTTGTACGACCTCCCTAGAAATTCGCTGAAACTCCTCACAATTATGGAAGAAAATAGCCTGTTGAATTTCGCGAAGTCTATTGATTATCCAAATGCTATAAACTTTTACTCAAATTCCGAATCGCCTCTTTCTTACCTTTTGGGACGAAGAGAAGGTGAGTCCTTCCTAGTTTTTGAGGTCACTCAGGATATTAAAACGGCCCGCTAAATATTTCGACTGACGTTCTACAATGACTCAAATGGAGTTTCAGAGACTTCCCATTTAGGGTTTTGATCTAAAAAGAAATCAATCGACCATTTAGTCGGGAAAAAAATAACATTCGCACTCGTGCTATCTTTCCCAAGGGCCGCTCCTGTGGGAAGAGAAGGTTCGGTTGCGGCGAGGTCACGTTTCCTTAACCAGCGGAGAAACTCCCAGCGCGTTTCTTCTAAACGTGATTCAGCACTGTACTCGGTCTCGAGCCGATACCGCAGTACTTCAAACTGCAACGGCCCTACAGCCCCAAGAAGGGGAACTCGTTGGGTGGTATCCAACAACTCAAAAACCTGGGTCACACCTTCTTTTAAAAGTTGATCCAGCCCGTCACGGAACCGTTTAAATTTGGCGGGACTTGGGTTGTGCAAAAAGGCAAAACATTCTGGGGTAAATCGAGGGATTTCTTCATATTTAATCCCTGGAACCTCAGTCAACGTGTCGCCAATCTCAAAATCGTAGTTGCCCACTATCCCAATTACGTCCCCGGCCCAAGCGGCATCGAGTGTCTCGCGTTCTCGTGCAAACATTCTTTGGGAATTTGAGAGTCGTACTAATTTGCCGTTGCGCGTGTTCCATACGCTCATGTCGCGCTCGAATTTTCCGGAAACGATCCGGATAAATGAAACTCGGTCCCGGTGCTTTGGGTTCATGTTACCTTGAATCTTAAATACAAACCCTGAGAAAGGAGCTTCTGGGGTTACCTCGACACCGTTACTTATGCGTGGCAATGGCGCGGGGGCGAGCTCAAGAAATTTATCGAGCATCAATTGCACGCCAAAGTTGTTTGCAGCACTTCCAAAGAACACGGGAGTGAGTTCACCAGCCCATACTGTTTCTTTTTTAAAGTCCGCCCCCGCTCCATCAAGCAATGCGAGGTCTTCGACAACTTGCTCATAAATGTTAAAGGGCAAAGCATCTTTTACCGAAGGATCGTGAATGTCTTTCACCTTTACTGCAGCCCGATACACTCCGCCGGGCGTTTTTTCAAACAAATGCACTTGCTGAGTGAGCCGGTCATACACCCCTTTGAAATGGGGACCATCCCCGAGGGGCCAATTCATTGGGAACGACTTGATTCCAAGTACCGTTTCCAGTTCATCCAACAACTCAAGCGGGGCTCGCGCCGGACGGTCGAGTTTATTCATGAAGGTGAAAATAGGGATGCCCCGTCGCCGACAAACTTCGAAAAGTTTCCGGGTCTGGATCTGAATACCTTTACCGGCATCAATAACCATCACGGCTGCATCCACCGCAGTAAGCACACGATAGGTATCTTCAGAAAAATCTTTATGCCCGGGGGTATCGAGCAAATTGATACAAAAGTCATCGTAGAAAAACTGTAAGACGGTGGAGGAAATTGATATTCCACGTTGCTTTTCAAGTTCCATCCAGTCGCTGGTCGTCGCACGCTGGTTTTTCCGAGCGGTTACACTTCCGGCCAACTGGACAGCCCCGCCGTACAACAACAACTTTTCAGTGAGCGTCGTCTTCCCCGCATCTGGATGCGAAATAATTGCGAACGTCCGGCGCCGGGCTATTTCCTTGGATATCAACATAAAACAGGCCGCATACCATAAGTCCGCTCTGTTTTAAATAAAGGGAAAAGTAGCTTGGCTTTGATCAACCTAACACCCTTTTTTACTTTATGTCTCCTTGCATCTCTTATAACCTTTACCCCCATGGGTCCATTAATTGCCACTCTGATTGTTTTGGCTGTCGTTATCCTTTTGCTGATCATTTTGGTGGGGTGGGTCATTGGCATTTACAACGGTCTTGTCGCGCTGCGTAATCAAATCGAAAGCGCCTGGGCACAGATCGATGTTCAACTTAAGCGCCGGTACGATCTGATCCCGAACCTCGTTGAAACGGTAAAAGGTTACGCCAAACACGAATCTGAAACTCTCGAGAAAGTGATCAAAGCCCGGCAGATAGCAATCGACGCTTCACCAGTTGTAGACCAAGCCCAAGCAGAAAACCAACTCACGAGCACTCTGCGATCCATTATGGCGCTGTCGGAAAGTTACCCTGACCTCAAGGCCAATACGAACTTCCTCATCCTTCAAGAAGAATTAACGAGTACAGAAGCTAAAATTGCTTACTCCCGTCAGTTCTACAACGACTCTGTCATGCAGTTCCAAACAAAGAAACAGATGTTTCCCTCTAACATCGTTGCCAACTTTTTTAACTTCACAAATAAAGAATGCTTTGAAATGCAAGATTCCGCCCAGCGCGAACAGGTTAAAGTTCAGTTTTAATCTAGGATAAAATAACCCGCTGAGCACAAAGGCTCACACTTCAAAAATTTTAAGCCCCGATTATTGCGGGCCTAGCGCTCACGGTTACAAGGTTTGAAGGAACTTGATCAGTTCGTCGACGGTTGGGCTTTTGGCGTTTCGGACGTAAAAACCCGAAGTGGCGACACCCACTTGCAAGGAACGTGCGAGGTCGAAGCCGTTAGTCATGCCAAGACAGAAGCCTGCGTTAAAATTATCTCCGGCGCCTGTGGTTATTTTTGGTTTGGCAGTGTAAGGACCATCAACATAGACGGCATTTTCGGCAGTGGCAGCCGCCGCATACTGGACGGGGTGCACAACGACAGTGTGAATGGCGAGCTTTTCGCGAATCTTCATGGCGGCATCGACGGTCTTTAGTTGGCCTTTACCAGCGGGTTTGATCCCCAAGACTGCGGCGACTTGTTCGGACTCTTTTTCATTAAGGCCGAGAATGGTATGAAACTGACCTTCGAATTTGCTGATAAGGGCCAGAGCGTTTTTGAGGTCGTCCGCCGTGCGTTTAGAGGGGTCAGCAAGGTCGAAGAAAAAATAACGCTTTTCGCCCTTCATCATGGGCGCCACTTCCTTGAGGATCTGTTTCAAGATATCGCTCATATGGGGAAGCATGGTCCAGTTCACCATTCCAATAAAACGAGCATTGGAGAAAATTTTAATCAATTGAGGAGTGCCCAGCTTTTTGGAAATGTTGTTCCAATTCATTTGAGTGAGCGTTTCGTGCTTTCCACACATTACTTTGCCGTCATCAAATTCTAGGGCATCCGTAAGGCCGGGTTCAGCTAAGCTGAACACTTTGGTGCGTTTAGCAAATTCCCTGAACACGGGATGTATTTCTGGAAACCCAAGCATGCCGATATAAGTCATGGGCATGCTGAAAGAGGCAAGGGCATTGGCCATGATGGGGCCGTTCCCACCGAGTTTTGTGGCTTGGGTCACGAGCTCAACGTTTGTGCTATGGCCAGCTGCGTCACCGAGGCGTTTGGCAAAGGCTTTTAAAGTTGGGATTTTTTGGAACTCCGATGGGGAGGTGCGCTTATCCACAACATGAATGATATGGTCAACAAAACCGTCTAGGCCTAATACGCCCGGTAATCGACGGATCTTTGATTTAGAACTCACCAGAGCTTCTGCGGTTTGACGAATAAGTTGCTTTGGATTGACGGTTTGAATGCCCATAAATAAAAACTTCTATTTGGAAAGGCGGAGTTTGTAGCGTATTTGGGAGGGTTTGGCAAGAACCACAGACATTAAGCTTAAATTAAATGGAAGCGTTACTTTTTAAAACTTGCCGTTTTGAACCGCCCGATAGTCACGAAGAAGCTCATCTTGTAGCCTTCCAGCTCCAATCGATCGAGAAATAGAGGGGGCAAAATTATCGACTAGTTCAGTGGTGAGCCAACGCCCTTGTCTGATCTCAAACAAGTCGCTGGGCTCCGTAACAGCCATAATCTCGGAAAGACAAAGTACTACGTTATACGAGTGACTCGCGTAAAACTCCCGTGTGAGACATATGATCTTTCCCTTTTCAGGCTCGTAAATTTCGACACAGGCCAGACTGATAGCAGGGCGTCTTTGGGCCGGACGGATTTGAGCGTAAAAAAGGGTTTGAACCGGTTTTCCTGACTGGCTGGGGTCAGAGAGGAATTTCTGTTGTGTCATCAGGGTGTTTAATTCTTCGCCGGGTTTAATCGTTTTCCCGCCTTTTAAGACGTATTCACCTGCATCCGCCTTATTGGCAAACGCACGCGCCCGTTCACGAAGAATGACACCAAACTGCGTCGGACGAGCGGAAGAAGGCAAAGCCTTTAATTGACGACGTTCGCTTTCATTAAGGTTGAGTTTGTCGAGACGCTCATTAGTGAGCTCACCAGCAAGGCTAGGTAATGCAAGTATCTGATTTGGAACAGAATAATCCTCCTCCAGCAAAACCCGCTTAAAAGTGGTATCGTGTTCAACCACACCAGAAATAGCGAGCGCCACTTGCCTGAATTTAGACGCTGGGGCAGCAACCACGAAATGGGTTTGGACACCAAAACTTTTTACGAGTGGATAATGACTGAGCGCCTCCGATTTTGGGGCGGGGGGTGGTTCCGAGTGCGCCTGGCTTATTAACAGCCCAGAAACACCTAATGCGAAAAGCCATTTATTCATTCGTTCGAACACTTGATTGAACATAAAAAACCTGAAACAATATAAGCAATATGTCAGAAGGATCAACGAATCAGTTTTTTGATGTGGGTGATAAGACAGCCCTCGTGTGTGTCGATAACATCGAATACCAGAACATGGTAGTCAATGCCCTCACTCAAATGGGGTACAAGATCCACGTTGGGTTTTTTCTCGAAGATATTGCAGTAAAAGTGCGGAGTCACCAATACGACGTCATCGTTATTTACGAAGCGTTTATGGGTATGACCTTGGCCGACAACGCTGTTCTGATGGAGCTTCAGGGAATCCCAATGACCCAGCGCCGTTTCCAAACGGTGGTTCTGCTCGGCGAGAGCATGCCGACGGCAGATCGGTTAAGTGGTTTCCTTTTCAGCGTGACCTTGACTGTTAACCCCGTAGACCTCCAACAAATCGACGTGCTTATTCGGCGCTGCGTTTTGGAGCAGGACGAATTTTACCATACTTTCAAGACCATCACTAGGGAACGTGGTTAATGGGTCGCGAACCCTTTTTCAGTCCTCGTCGCCCCCGACGCAACCGTCAAAATGCTTCCCTGCGCGCGCTTGTTCAGGAAACGCATCTTACCGCGAGTGACTTGATCGCCCCGCTTTTTGTTCATGACGGAGATGGGCTTCGAGTTCCCATTTCGTCCATGCCGGGTGTTTTCCGGTTTAATATCAAAGAGTTGGTTCAAGAGTGTAAGACTTTGTTCGAACTGGGCATTCCTGCGGTGGCCCTCTTTCCATCAATAAACCCTTCACTTAAAGATGCACACGCCAACGAAGCTTTTAATCCACGCGGATTGATTCCACGCGCAGTGGCAGCTATCAAAGAACAGGTGGCGGGGCTTTTGGTGATCACAGATGTTGCTTTAGATCCGTACACAGATCACGGCCACGATGGATTGGTGAATCCAAAAAATGGCGAAGTGCTTAATGACGAAACAGTGGACGTCCTAGCTGCCATGGCTGTGGTCCTCGCTGAAAGCGGCGCTGATTTGGTAGCCCCTTCAGACATGATGGATGGTCGTGTTCGTGCCATTCGAAAGGCATTGGATCAGGCGTCTTACACGTCTACCGGAATTTTAGCTTATTCGATAAAATTTGCCTCAAGCTATTACGGCCCGTTCCGTGAGGCCGTGGGCAGCCAGTTGTCAGCGGGCAAATACTTAGATAAAAAAACGTATCAATTGAACCCCGCCAATCGCCGAGAAGCGTTGCTTGAGGGAGCCTTGGACGAAGAAGAAGGAGCGGATATCCTTATGGTTAAACCCGCTGGTCCTTATTTGGATATCATTCGTGAACTCAGAAATCAAACTTGCCTACCGATTGCGGCTTATCAAGTATCCGGCGAGTACGCTCAGGTTTGCGCCGCAGCAGAAAAAGGTTGGCTAAACCTCGAATCAACCCGGGACGAATCGCTCCTTGCTATCAAAAGGGCCGGGGCTGACATGATCCTTACCTACTTTGCGAGAGACGTCGCCACGGCTTTAGCTCAGGCGTAACTCAACTTTCAGTGAGCAGTCCCGAAAACCTAGTGTAATCCGTCAAACAGAACGTAACTTATCAAATTTCGAGCGGACCGCGTTATTTCGATGATGTCAATTGCAGGTGCAATCTTTTGGCGCAACCCCTTTGGGGTTGTGCGTGAGCCGGGTTTTACCCAGGGTTTCTCGAGGACGAGCAACCCTGGGCTGTTCGACG
>Ga0163154_10002705_pt1 | contig 25484 bp, 16 predicted proteins | sample OliLakLV19MP9P1_FD_148649 | JGI IMG/M metagenome (GOLD analysis project Ga0163154, IMG submission 148649) | Freshwater microbial mat bacterial communities from Lake Vanda, McMurdo Dry Valleys, Antarctica - Oligotrophic Lake LV.19.MP9.P1 | ecosystem: Environmental > Aquatic > Freshwater > Lake >... | reverse complement strand
TGGTGGGGGGGTGGGAATGCCCGCCGCCGTCGGGCTGGAACTGAAGCCCGAGCAGCTTCGGAGTTTCTCTCGGCTTCCGGGGTCCGATGATGAACCGTGGGATGTGTTGCTCTCGATGCTCGCGATCGACGAGCACACCGCGCTCGAGAAGCTCGCCCATCGCACGGGGCTGCGGCTCGACATGGAGCCAAGGTTCAATGAATCGGCGGTCAAGTTCTACGAGTTGATCCCCGCGAACCTTGCGCGCGAACGACTGGTCGCGGGCCTGACGAGCGACGGTCACGTGATGACGTGCACGACCGCTCAGCCGATGCAGCCGGCGCTCTTCTCGATGCTTGAAGAGCGGCTGGCCATGCCGGTGCGGCTGGTGTTGTCTCCCCGCGCTGCGGTTGTCAACCTCATCAACCGCGGCTACGAGCAGAAGCAGGATCTGGTCACCGAGATCGTCGAGGAGATGCCCCTCGACGAGCGTGCGATCGAATCGGCCGCGGGTTCGATCCGCAACTCGACCGATCTTCTGCAGCTTGCCCGCCAGACACCTGTCATCCGGCTGGTGAACATGATCCTCTTTGAGGCGCTGCGTCGGCGCGCTTCGGATATTCACGTTCACCCGATGGAGCAGAAGCTCGTCATCCGCTTCCGCATCGATGGCATGCTGACCGATGCGTTTGCGCCGCCGCTCTCACTGGCGCCGGCGATCAGCTCGCGGTTGAAGGTCATGACCGAGCTGGATATCGCCAACCGTCACAGCCCGCAGGACGGCCACTCGTCGGTGCGCGTGGGCAACCGCAAGATCGATATCCGACTGAGCGTGATCCCGACGGTGTATGGCGAGCGCGTCGTGCTTCGATTGCTCGACCAGAGCCAGACGCAGCTCTCGCTCGACGATGTGGGCATGACCCGCGCCATGCAGAGCGAGTTTCTTGATCTGGTCCGCCGGTCGAACGGCATCATCCTCGTCACCGGCCCGACGGGTTCGGGCAAGACGACTTCGCTGTACGGCGCGCTCGGCAAGGTCGATCGGACCAGCCGCAACGTGATGACGATCGAAGATCCGGTCGAGTATCACCTTGAAGGCATCAGCCAGACCCAGGTCAACGTGAAGCGCGGCGTGACGTTCTCCGCGGGTCTTCGCTCCTTGCTGCGGCAGGATCCGGATGTGATTCTGGTCGGCGAGATCCGCGACAAGGAGACGGCCCAGCTCGCCGTGCAGGCCTCGCTCACGGGCCACCTTGTGCTCAGCACCCTTCACACCAACGACGCTCCGAGCGCAATTGCACGATTGGTGGATATCGGTGTTGAGCCTTATCTCATCACCTCAACCTTGCTCGCGGTTATCGCCCAGCGGCTTTTGCGCCGGAACTGCCAGACCTGCAAGGGCACGGGCAAGGGCCTGGGGTTTCAGGGCAAGTGCGAAAAGTGCCTTGGTTCAGGCTATTACGGGCGAATCGCCGTGTATGAGATCATGAAGATGAACGATGAGCTGCGTCGCCTGACCGGACAGGGCGCGGATGCGGTGACTATCGCCGAGAAAGCCCGCGAACTGGGCATGAAGACGCTGTTTGATGATGCCCGCGACAAGGTCGCATCGGGCCTGACCGATGAGACCGAAGTGCAGCGCGTCCTCTATTGATGCTCAAGGACCACAACGACCCAGGCCCATGGTTGTGGCGTGGGCTGCACCAACGGCGACCGCCGGCCTGAGAGTTGGTTCCGGGTCTTGGGCAGTACAAACGTCACAAACGGTTCTTGACCTGCGCCTTGACTTTTCGCGCCTGATTTGCATCTTCAATCTTCCAGCCGTTGGTTTCTCTGGCGGCTCTGGCAGGTGCGTCCGCGGATCGCGGGCGATTCTCCAGCACGCTTCGTTCGTTGGTGGATTCCAACGCTCGTTGCTGAACGCCGTCCGGGCAGTCCTCGCTCGCGGTTTCGATCGGTCAAAAGGAGCTTCGCATGATGGCCGTCCTCTCGCCCACCACGCCTATCCGGAATCGCGCCAAGCCGATCCTCGCGAATCCCGCGCCCAAGACCGCACACCAAGCAAGGCCTGAGGCCGCAAGTTGGCGTGAGCCCGACGCCGCGCCATTATGGGCAGCATATCTGCCGAATCGCGACCCGGAAGCGTTCTCGAAACTGGTTGAGGCGTATGCCCCGTATGTGCAGCGTGTCGCGGTTCGCGTCTCCAAGCGCCTTCCGCCCAGCGTCGATCCCGACGATCTCTGCTCGGCCGGAAACTTCGGACTCATGGATGCGATCAGCGGCTTTGATCCGACACGCGGCGTCAAGTTCCAGACATTCGCGCTCAAGCGCATTGTGGGCGCGATGAACGACTCGCTGCGAGCCCAGGATATTGCCCCGCGATTGGCGCGCCGCCGCGAAGCACTGGTCAAGAAGGCACGCGATGATTTCCGCAAGTCGCAGGGGCGCACGCCCACCGAGGAAGAGATGCTTCGTCTTTTGCACGCCGACGAAGTTGAGGCACGCGCGATTCTCGATGGCGCGGCCATCCCGGTGCTCGGATCAATGTCCGCGCCCAACGACGATGGCGATGCGGTGAGGGGATGCACAGAAGCGACGATCGTCGTTCCCGCCCAGCGCACGCAGCACGCGTCGCCCATTGTCGCCATCCCGGAGCGCGATGTGCAGAAGTGGCTCGGGCGCGGGCTTTCGCGGTCTGAGCGGTTGATCATCTGGCTGTACTACTTTGAGACACTCAACATGAAGCAGATCGGGCAGACACTCGGAATCTGCGAAGGTCGCGTGAGCCAGATCCATGCCCTGCTCCTCGAGCGGCTTCGCGCCCGCATGATCCGCGAGCACGAGGGGGAGTGAATCAGTCCCCCTGATCGAGCACGGCCATGAAGGCTTCCTGCGGAATCTCAACCGACCCGATCGATTTCATGCGCTTCTTGCCCTTCTTCTGCTTTTCGAGCAGCTTGCGCTTGCGGCTCACGTCGCCGCCATAGCACTTGGCCGTGACGTTTTTGCGGAAGGCCTTGATGGTCTCGCGTGCGATGACCTTGCTGCCGATCGCCGCCTGAACGGGAATCTCGAACTGGTGGCGTGGGATCTGCTCGCGGAGTTTGCTCACGAGGTTGCGCCCGCGAAACTCGGCCTTGTCGCGGTGAACGATGATGCTGAGCGCCTCGATGGGGTCGCCATTGACCAGGATATCCATTTTCACGAGGTTGTCGGCCTTGAAGCCGATCAGCTCGTAGTCCATCGTGCCGTAGCCGCTGGTCATGCCCTTGAGCTTGTCGTAAAAATCGTAGATGATTTCTGCAAGCGGGACCTCGAAGGTGATGAGGTCTCGCGTCTCGCTGACCGATTGCTGCATTTTGTAGATGCCGCGCCGATCGAGACAGAGCTTCATGATGTCGCCGATATATTCGCGCGGCAGGATGATATCGACCTTGGTGATCGGCTCGCGGATCTCCTCGATGTACGAGGGATCGGGCAGATCTGCCGGGTTGTGAACCTCGATGAGCATGTGCCCTTCCTTGAGCACATCGCTTGTTCCCGGCACCTTGTCGCCCGGGCCGGCAACGACGATCGGCGGCACTCCGGCCACGCCGCTGGCCTCCGCCTTGTGCCGCATTATGTTTTCGAGCGAGCCGCGGATCTGCACTTGATAGCTCACCGTAGGGGCGGTCTGAACAATCTCGACATTGCCCTCGCGCTCAAGCCGCTCCTGGATGATGTCCATGTGCAGCAGACCGAGAAAGCCGCAGCGAAAGCCGAAGCCAAGTGCTTCGGAGTGAACGGGCATGTAGGTGAATGACGAGTCGTTGAGGATCAGCTTCTCCATCGCCTCGCGCAGCGACTCGAAGTCGTTCTTTGCTCCGCCCCCGCCGCCGCCAACGCCGCTCTCGGCATCGCTTGTGGCAGGATAGAAATCGCAGAAGACCATCTGCATCGGCGGCTTGTAGCCGGGCAGCGGCTCGGTCGCCGGATCGTTCTCGAGTGTTACGGTGTCGCCGACACGCACATCTTTCAGCAGGCGGATTGACGCGACCACATAGCCGGACTCTCCGGCCGCAAGGGTCTGCACGCGCTGGGGCTTGGGCGTGTTCTTGCCAAGCTCGGTGATCTGAAAGGTCCGGCCGGTCCCCATCATGCGGATCTTGTCGCCGACTTTGAGCCCGCCATCCATCACGCGCACATAGACAATCACGCCGCGATAGTCGTCATACTTGGCATCAAAGATCAGGCCTCGCGTCTGCGGCACAAGCGGCTCACGCGGCGGCGGAAAGGTCTCGCAGATCGCCGCGAGAAGTTCCTTGATGCCCTGTCCGGTCTTGGCCGAGACATAGATGCAGTCTTCAGCGGGAAGCCCCACGATCTGCTCGACTTCCATGGCCATGTCATCGGGTCGGGCGCTCGGCAGATCGATCTTGTTGACCACGGGGATCAGCGTGAGGTTCTCGTTGATCGCGAGGTACGCGTTGACCACTGTCTGGGCTTGCACGCCCTGTGTCGCATCGACAACGAGGATCGCGCCCTCGCACGCCTTCAACGCGCGGCTGACCTCGTAGTTGAAATCGACGTGACCCGGCGTGTCGATGAAGTTTAGCATGAACAGGTCGCCGTGATCGGCCGCCTGGCCCTTCACACTCTTGTGCTCGCCGTTTTCATCGATGATTGATTCGTAGTCGGTCTCGAGCTCATCGGACTTGGCGCCAAGCTTGTGGCGGTGCCAGACCGTCACGGCCGAGGCCTTGATCGTGATGCCCCGCTCACGCTCAAGGTCCATCGAGTCAAGGATCTGCTCACGCGCTTCTCGTGGCGAAACCGCGTTGGTCGCCTGAAGCAGCCGATCGGCCAGCGTGCTCTTGCCGTGGTCAATGTGCGCGATGATGGAGAAGTTGCGGATGTGCTTCCGCGGCACCGGGGGCTGGGGCTGGCTGCTGTTCTGAAGATTGGGCATGGGGCGACAGGCGTCCTCGGCCGTTGAGACGGCGGATTGTTGGGGTACGGCACTTCAATGGTAGCCGTATATTCACCCATCACCCGACCTCGTGCGACCTTTGCAAGACCTTCGGCCGCGTTACGCGGCAGGGCAGTTCTGAAGGTGAAAAACAACCACAGGCCCCTTTCAGGGCCTGCGGCGTGGAAGTGAACAGGTGAAAGTGAACAAGTAGTGAATCGGGAATGACCCGATTCGAGAGCATCAGCGACGACGACGCATCGCCATCAGACCGCCGAGACCCAACAGGGCGAAGGCGCCGGGGGTTGGGATCGCGGTGCCGTTGAGAGTGACCATATCGAAGCGCGAAGTGCTGCTAGTGCCATAGGTGCCGCCGCTGCTGGCGACGTAGGAAGAGCCGCTGCCAAAGGATGAGACGACGCGGAAACCGAAGTTCGCATTGTCTGCCGCGCCAGCGATTGACGAAAGATTGACGCTGCGCTGGTTGAACCAATCGTCGCCCGCGCCGGTCACCGTGCCATCGAACGCGGAGAAGGTACCGTTACCACCGAAGAGGCCGGGAGTGTTGGCGGGCGCGCCCGAGGCGGGAGTCGCGCCGGGGTTGGCGTTGGTGCCGTCAACCGCAAGGCGCGTCCAAGCCGAGCCATCGAGCGTGTAGTAGAAGGCCCAGAAACGGCTGGCCGTGTTGCTGTGGCGCTGATCCCATGAAACGATGAGGTTCTCCCAGCCGACCGTCGAAGCAAGCACCTGGAGACCGGCGGTCTCGTTGTTGGCGCTGGCGGCGGGGTAGGTCGTGGTCTGGAAGCCGCTGTCATCACCCGTGGCAGGGTCGCTCGACCCGCCCGAGGCATCGCCCGAAGCGAACAGGTTGGTGGTCAAACCGATGCTGCTCAGCGTGCCGCTGCCGGTATTCGGTGTGATCGTTCCCGTCGCCGTAGCCGCATCGGCGGGGTTCGAGTTGAAGTTCCACTGCGTAAAGACATCGGCTGAAGCGGCCGAAGCCGCCAAGCCCGCGACGAGCGCGCAAACAAGCATACGAGACATGGTTCTCTCTCCTCAAGCCTTATTCAGGCTAAACACACATTGTGCGGGTGGTCTCACTCTCCAGCCCGCGCAGGATAACCGCGCACACTCTGCACGCGGTTGAGCCGAGAGAATAACGGCGCAGCCCGACCGGACCATTCCAAGTCTGTTTAGACTTCGTAAAGACTGTGCAAAGGAACGCTTACATGCCCGATTGACTACGCTCTCTGATACGCATGAAACACCCCAATGTGAACCTTAAGCCTGCGGTGTTTCTGGATCGCGATGACACACTGATCGCCAATCGCGAGCTGGCCGCGACTATGCCGTACCCTGGCGATCTTTTCAATCCCGAGTTGGTGGATCTGCTTCCGGAAGTGCCGCACTCTTTGCGACGGCTCAAGGAGGCCGGACACCTTTTGGTGGTCGTTACGAATCAGGGCGCGGTGGCTCGCGGCCACTGCGCCATCGCCGATGTCGAAGCCACCAACCACCGAATGCGTGAACACATCCGACGCGACGCGGGCGTTGAACTTGATGCGGTCTACTTCTGCCCCTATCACCCGGGCGGTTCTGTTCCACAGTACAGCATCGAACACCCGTGGCGAAAGCCCGCACCGGGCATGTTGCTTCAGGCCGCGAGTGATCTCGCGATCGACATCACCCGCTCATGGATGATCGGTGATGCCTCGCGTGACATCGAGGCCGCGCTCGCGGCGGGCATTCCGCATGCTCACACGATCATTCTTGGCACGGCCTCGGCGCGCGCTATGAACCGTGCTGCCACGTTCTCTGACGCGGCGGAACTCATCCTGGGCACGGTCGATCGCGGATAAGCCGTATCTTTGCGAAGGCCTCTACCCTTCCACCGATGTCCGACCGCCCCTCACGCCTGCTGGTTGTCTGTCCGAGTTGGCTCGGTGATGTGGTGATGGCCACACCGGCCTTCCGCCTTCTCCGCCGCGAGCTTCCCGGAGCGTTCATCGGCGCGCTCATGCGTCCGGGTATTGATGAACTCATCGCAGGCACCGACTTCTTTGATGAACTTCATATCGAGCGTGCCCACGGCGTGATGGGTCCCAAACTCGTCGCCGCAAAGGTGCGGCCGCGCCGGTATGACGCGGCCCTCTTGCTCACCAACTCCTTCTCAACCGCGCTCGTTACCCGCCTTGCCTTCATCCCCCGGCGCATTGGCTACGACCGCGATGGTCGCGGCCTTCTCCTCACCGACAGGCTCAGGCCACAACGGCGTTCCGCACCGCACAAAGGTTGGGCGTGCATTCCCGCAGTTGAGTATTACCTCTCGCTTGCTCGCGCCATCGTCGACCCTCCCGCGCCTTCGCGGCCGGCGCTCGAACTCGCCACCACCCCCGCACAAGACCTCGCAGCAGATGCGATCCTTGCCCGCGCGGCGATCACACTTGCGTCTGGGTTCGCGATCATCAATCCAGGTGCCAACGATCCCGCCAAGCGGTGGCCCCCAGATCGCTTTGCCAAGGTCGCCGCCCACCTGCTCAATGTCCACGGCCTCGCGATTCTCATCAACGGCGGTCCGGCGGAATCCGAACTGGCCGCGTCCATCCGCTCGCTGGCCATCGACGTGGCGGGACCAGAGTTCGCAACGCGCATCTCTTCCCTCCCGGAGTTGGGCATTACCATTGGCGCCCTCAAGTCGCTCGTGCGACGTGCCGCGGTCCTCATCACCAATGACACTGGCCCGCGCCATATCGCCGCCGCCTTCGGGAGACCGTGCGTCACGCTGTTCGGACCGACCGATCATCGGTGGACTGCCCTGCCGCCGAGTGATGATTCCAGTACGCGCATCGATATCCTCGCAGAGCCCAACCTGCCTGAGGGGCAGCTAGCCAACGATGTTCCGGAACAATGCTCGATCGACAAAATCACTCTTGAGACGGTGATTGCCGCCGCCGATCGGCTGCTCGCGCTCCGGGCGGCCCCATTTGTTCGGACATCGAACGGGTAATGTTCATGCCAGTCGGTGCTCGCGCGCAGGCACAGGGGAGTTGATTCAGGCGGTCGGCGAACTACCATCATCCTTGACTTAGACCGTCGGCAGCCGCCAAAGCCGACGGCGGTCGGTTCCCCAGACGGGGGCGTAGCTCAGTTTTGGTAGAGCGCTTCCATGGCATGGAAGAGGTCGAGAGTTCGAGTCTCTTCGCCTCCACTTCCCGTCAAACGCCGTAGACCAGAGGGTCTACGGCGTTTTCATTTTTGCGGGCACGAGAGCGGCCGACTCGCTCTGACCCGCCAACTGATGGAGCCTCTGCCCGAGCAGCGGCACCAGTCGGCCGCGGAAATGGCGGGGGTGATCTCGCCGTGATGTAGGCGCGCGGCTTGCATGTCCGTACCACCATTGACCAATCCATTTCCCTTCGTTAGCATCACCGAATCGCCGCTCCAACGACCCCATCTTCATCACCCAGCGCCGATGGCGACGACTTTGACGGCAGCCCGTCGAACTACCCCGCGGGCAGCCTCGCTGTCGCGGTCTATTCCCACCTTAAGGCGATCGCCCAGACCCAGATGAACGGCGAGCGCCGCGGACACACGCTCTCCGCCACCGCTCTGGTTCACGAAGCATTTACCCGTCTCGGCACGCACCCCGCTTTCGGCGGGGCGACCGCGGTCCCCGGGAGCCCGCACTACGCCATGTTCATGCGGGCTGCCGCAGAAGCCATGCGCCGAGTTCTGATCGAACACGGCCGCGCCCGCGCGCGACTGAAACGAGGCGGAAAGACCCGCACTCGGATCCCTCTTGGCACCATTCGGGATGTGGCCCAGTTGGCGGATGATGACCTTGCCGAACAAATTGTTGCGCTCGACGATGCCTTCCGTCGCCTTGAGGATCACGACAAGCGATTCGCCGATGTGGTCCGATTGCGGTTTTACGCCGGGCTCAGCATTGCCGAGACGGCGCAGGTTCTGGGTATGTCTGAGCGAACCGTCAACGTGGATTGGACATACGCGCGGGCGTGGCTGGCGCGAGATCTCAAGCAACTGGATGCCCAATGAGCGACCCGGTCATCCCCATCCCACCTTTGCACGATCGGCACTTGGCCGAAGTGGTGGCGGCAGCCCTCGAACTCCCGCCGACTGAGCGAGCGGACTTTGTCGCTGCACAGCTTGGGGCGAATGACACCTTGCAGCGCGAAGCCTTCAGCCTCATCGAGGCCAGCCTCACGGCCGGAGACTTTTTCTCCGGCGTCACGCCCGACGGGGTGGCCGCACGAGTGGCCGTCCGACTTTTTCAGCCCGCGCTCGATGAGTTGCCCGGAACAGTCATCGGTCCCTACCGGATCATGGAAAAGATCGGCGAGGGAGGCTTTGGTACGGTCTTTCTGGCCGAGCAGTTTCATCCGATTCGTCGTCAGGTGGCCCTCAAGATCATCAAGCTGGGAATGGACACGCGGCAGGTCATCGCCCGCTTCGAGCAGGAGCGGCAAGCACTTGCGATGATGGAGCATCCGGGAATCGCCGCAGTCTTCGATGCGGGTACCACCAAGACCGGACGCCCCTACTTCGTCATGGAGCTTGTACACGGCGAGTCGATCACCACCTATTGCGATTCGAGCGCACTCACGATCAGGCGGCGGCTCGGGCTGTTCATCGAGGTCTGCAACGCGGTGCAGCACGCGCACCTCAAGGGTGTGATCCACCGAGATCTCAAACCACGAAACATTCTGGTCACGTTCCCAGCTTCCGAGCACAACCCCGGAAGCGCGTCGGCTCCATTGTCTGCCGGTTCCGTCAAGATTATCGACTTCGGAATCGCGAAGGCCGTCGCGGGCAAGCTCGCCGACGAAACGCTGGTCACAGAGGCCTCTCAGTTCATCGGCACTCCCGAGTATGTAAGTCCAGAGCAGGTCTCGCGCGATCCCGGCGGAGTGGATACCCGCTCGGATATCTACTCCCTCGGTGTCGTTCTCTACGAACTGCTGTCAGGGCTGACGCCTCTGGCCGCTGCGGGGTTGCGAACGGGATCGGTCGCCGACATTCAGGTCTTCATCATGACCGCCGAGCCGCCGCCGCCCAGTGCTTGCGTCGTCGCCACGCTTGAACGGACCCGGGCGGTCGCGGGCGCGCGCGGCATGCATCCCTCGCGGCTGGCGGCCTCTCTGCGTCGCGACCTGGACTGGATCACCCTTCGGTGCCTGGAGATAGATCCCGCCCGTCGCTACCAAACCGCGCAGGCACTCGCGCTGGATGTTGCCCGTCACCTGCGGGCCGAGCCGGTCGAGGCAGCTCCCCCGAGTCTGGCTTACCGCGCGGCCAAGTTTGGCCGCCGCAACCGCGCCTCCGTCATCCTCTCCTCGGTTATTGCGATCGGGCTTCTCGTAGCGCTGGCTGGCACCAGCTTTGGCCTGGCGCAGGCCCGGCGCGAGCGGCACATCGCACAGGTTCAGGCCGACCGTGCCGAGCGCACCGCCGATTTCCTAAAAACCATAATCGGTGGCGTCGGTCCCGGCGTTGCGCTCGGACGCGACACTGAACTGCTGCGCGCGCTTATGGAATCGGCGGCTGCTCGCATCGCCGCGGGGGAAATGGCCGCCAATCCGGAGGCTGAGATCGAGCTTCAGTTGACCATCGGCATCACGCAGTCGGAGCTGGGCGAGGGGGTGCCAGCGGTCGCGACGCTCACCGCCGCCCGAGATGCGGCAAAAAGATTATGGGATGGCGACCACCCAATGACGGCCGCATGTATCGATGCGCTCGGTCATGCCACTGGGTTTTGGGGGCAATACGAAACCTCCAAAGCCCTGATCCAGGAAGGCTTCGAGATGCGCCGGCGGCTCTTTCCGGGTGATCATCCGGATGTTGCAAGCAGCATCAACAACCTTGGCTGGATCGCCGCGGGCCGTCACCAACTCGACGAAGCTGAGCAGCGGTATCGCGAAGCGCTGGACATGCGCCGCCGCCTGAGCGGCGGGCACGATGATCCCCTGCTGGCGCAGAGTCTGCACAACGTCGGCGCGTTGCTGGATGCCCGGGGTATGAATGATGACTCCGAGCCGATGCTTCGAGAATCGCTTGAGATGTACCATCGTCTCTACCCGCGCGAACATCCTTCGGTCGCGAACGGCATGTATGCACTGGCGATCACGCTGAGCAGACGAGGGATCAACTCCGAAGCAGAGGCGTTGTTCCGCGAGGCCTTGGTCATACGTAGAGTTCTTTACAAGGCCGACCACCCCCTCGTGCAGCAGTCGATATACCACCTGGCCAAGCTGGTCCTGAGCTCGCGTCCGCACTCGCAATCCGATGGATTGGCGCTCATCGAGGAAGGCATGGCGATGTCGGTCCGCAAGAGCGGGCCATCGGAAGCACGAAAGTGGCAAAGCCTGCTGTTGGATTGGCACACCACCAGGGGTGAGCACGCTCTCGCTGAGCCCATCGCGCGGGCGCTCCTGACAGCGACTATCGAGCAAATAGGCGCCGAGCCGAGCGCTCGTCTCGCAAGAGCAATGGCCGCGCTGGGGTCCGTGCTGCTCGCCCTCGATCGGCTCGAAGAGGCCGAAAGGCATCTTTCTACCGCGCTGGAGATGCGAAAGAAGACATACCGCAAAGAGCACACAGACATCGCCACCACTATGGCCAACCTCGCCGAGTGCCTGCACAAACGTGGCCGCCGCAATGAAGCCCTCGCCCTCGCCCGCGACGCCTCCGCCATGGCCGCGCGAACTGCTGCCCCCACACAGCCCGTCCGACGCCGCATCGAAACCATCCTCGCGGAACTTGAGGGCGCTCCACCCCCCGATCTTGCGCCGCACCCATAGCCTCGCCTCCTTCCACAAATGTCTGTGCTTCAACCTCCACACGTCGCACTCATATTGCCTGCCGCAGACCCCGTCCCTTCACCAACAGCACGGCTACGTTCTCTGTATCCGCCACGGGTCTCGCTCTGCTCATTTACGATTGGCAGCGCGAGAATCCCGCCAACCCCGGCTCGTGGAACTCGCTCGGCAACGGTGCTCTCGCTGGCATCGGCACCATCAGCGGCGCGGGAACAAGCACACTCGCCATCACCAATCCGGCACCCGGTGCCGCCGCCAACTACCGCGTGTACATCTTCAACGCCTGCGGCGGACAGTACAGCCAGCCTGACCATCTGCTTCGCCGACTTCAACTGCTCCGGCACGCCCAGCGTTCAGGACATCTTCGACTTCCTCGCCGCCTGCTTCGCGGGTTGTGCCTGACCCTGCTCTGCCCCTCACACGCCACAAAGCCCGACCGTGGCTCGTGATGGCGCTGTAGGGTGCTGACTGGTTGCGACGGACTGAAAGAGGTTGAGAGTTCGAGTCTCGTCACGTCCACTTCCCGTCATCAACGCCGCGTCCGATTGATGCGGCGTTGTCTTTGTTATGTAGTGTGGAATGTCATCGGCCAACACCATCGACATCGCCCAGTTGATGGTCAACCGGTCTGTCGGGTGGCTTGGGTGCTATGGCCGGGTGACCGACGAGTCGTGAGATCCACACAGTCGCGCGGTCGCGCTGTTCGGGCGTGAGCAGCGGCCATGCCTTCGCAAGTTGATACTCGGCGTTGCCGGCGATGTGCTTGTCGAAGTAGGTTGTGTCGAACAGGAACGTGCGTGAATCACGGTCCTGATAGACGATGTATCGCCCGTCACCCACAAAGTCCGCGGTCTGGATGCGATCTTCCGCGGCATCGAGGGTAAAGAGGTTCTTGCCCGTGGTGATGTCCCACAGTTTCACCCGTCCATCATCACCCGCCGAGAGCACCGTGCGGTTGTCGGATGAGAACTTGACGGACCAAGCCATCGCGCTGTGGCCGGCAAGTGTTGTGCGCAGAGCGAGCGTACTGGTGTCGAAGAGGCTCACGGTTCGGTTCCAATCGCCCGTGCCCAGCAGCGACCCGTCGCGGCTGATCCCCATCGAGTATGGCGAACTTGCCTGAGCGGGCGTGATACGCCGAATCGCCGCGGTGTAGCCGTCGATCTCGACCACCGTCGCTGAGCAGCAGCCATAAATCGTTCGACCGTCGGGGCTGAACTCCAGCCCCGGCACGCGTCTGCCGACGCGATACTCACCCAATATCCGTTGCAGCGACAGATCCCATACACGGATCAATCCCGAGTCGTGACTCGCGGCCGCGCGTGTGCCATCGGGCGAGATGCGCACCTGATGCACATACCCCTCGCCCAACGGCGGGGTGATCTGAAGCGGGGGACCATCGGTCGAGAGATCCCACATGGCCGTGCCGCGCTGGCCTGAGATGGCCGCGCCAATCCAGGTGCCGGTGGCGTTGTATGAAACCTTCGTCGGGTTGCCTGCGCCCGCGCTCGCCAGATGGCGCACGTATGCCTGAGTCGCCACATCCCAAAGGTCTACACCATTTGCAGAGACCATCGCTATCGTCGCGCCATCCGGACTGGCCGCGGGAATGCCGCGGCGGCCGCGATGCCCGGGCGGTGGTTCAATCTCCATCACCGCCTCGGATGCGGCAAGGTCCCAGTACCGCAGCATTCCATCGTTGTGCGAAGAGATCAGCGTTCGACGATCAGGCGTGACCACGCCTCGTATAAACGGGCCGGGTCCGCCCGAAAATGTGAGTGATCGAACCGGATGCACAGGGTCCGACACGTCCCACATCTCCGCAGTCCACCATGAAGAAACCATCAACGTCAGCCCGCCATCGGTGAACGTGGCCGATCGGATGGTGCCCGTCCCCACCTTGATTGTCGATAGACGCTCACCACTTCGGGCATCGAGCAGTGAGAACGAACGGGCTGTGCCACCGATTGCCAGCAGCGATTCATCGGGCGAAACCGCCAGGCTTGAAACGGCATCGGGCTGTGAGTTCATCAGAATCGGCTCGTGCAGCGGAGGTATCGGATAGACCCACACCTTGCCATCGCTATCACCCACGTACACATTCCGATTCTCTGGTCCGAACTGAACTGTTCGAAGCGCACGAGCTGTCGAGGCATAGCTCGTGAGCAAGTCCATCGAATCCGCGTACCAGAACTTCACTTCGCCGTGGTAGTCGCAGGTCGCCACCCAGCGACCATCCGGACTGCACGCGATGCTCATCTCGCCCTTGTGACCGGTATCAATAATCCTCAGCAGCCGCGCTGCGCCGCCCGCCGGATCCAGTGCCCACTCCGACAGGCAGCCCGTAGGATGGACCGCATAAAGAACGCGCGGGTCAGGACCAAACGCCAAACCTGAGATGGCCGAAGCACCGGTATTCAACCATCCGGCGGGTGTCGCGGCTGTTGCATCGAACAGATAAACTGTTCCACCAAGCGGGCCACCCATCGCCACAAGCGGCGATTGCCCATCGAAAACAGTCGGCTGAATCGTCAGTGACCATGGCCCCACCACGGGTGTTGCCAAGGTAATCCGGCACGGGTTGCGTCGATAAAACTCACGCAGTGCCCACAAGGTCTCAGCCGACTCGGGGTCTTTGAGATGTTCACGCCACAACAGGGCTTCGCCCGCAGCGCGATCGGCAGAGAGGCCGAGCAGCCGTCCGCGATCAATCGTTGATGCTCGAAGTTCCGCATCAGCACGCTGCGTTTCGCGTTGCGCATCCTTAGCCGATTCCGAGGCCTTTAGCGCGTTTATCTCCGCACTGCCGCGGGCCGCCGCCTCCTTCACCGCAAGCCGTCGATATTCACGGGCTGAAACCGCGGCCCACACCGCGAAGACCATCATCAGTGTCACAAATCCCAAGGCCGCCGCCGCCGCCCACCGATATCGTCGCAATGTGCGCGTCAATACGTACATCGCCGAGTCGCGCCGCGCGAGGATCGGTTCATTCCCCAGGTATCGCCTGACGTCCGCGGCCAGTTCGCTCGTCGAGTCGTACCTTCGGTCCTTCTCCTTGGCCATCGCCTTTGACACGATCACATCAAGATCGCCACGGAACGTGCGGCTCACCGCCGTCAGTCTGCTGGGCATCTCATCGCGGATGATCCTCGCGGCCTCGGCCAGTGGTTTGCCGGTCAGATCGTGCGGCAGCCGACCCGAGAGCAGCTCGAAGAGAATCACCCCCATCGAATACACATCGGATCGAACATCCGTCGCATCGGGGTCGCCCGAGATCTGCTCGGGTGACATATACGCCGGTGTGCCGATCATTTGCCCCGCGGCGGTCTGCATGGTGGTCACGCCCGCATCCGCAGAGAGAATCCTCGCCACACCGAAGTCGAGGATTTTCGGTTGTGGATCAGCGCCATCGTGCGAGTCGCCATCTTCGACAAGAATGTTCGCAGGCTTGAGATCGCGATGAATCACGCCGCGTTGGTGCGCGTGGTGAACCGCATCACACACCTTTGCGAACAGCTCAAGTCGTGTGGCCGTCTCCGGTCGTCGCTTCTGCACATACTCAGAAAGCGGCAGACCGCGGACCAGTTCCATGGCCAGGAAGGGTCGGAGCGTTGGGCCAGCCCCTTCGGTGCCTGCCTCGTAGACACGGGCGATTCCGGGGTGTTGCAACAGCCCGAGCGCGTGCGCCTCGTGCGTGAAGCGCCTGAGCAGTGAAGGAGCGATCAGTCCCGGCAAGATCACCTTCAGCGCAACTTCACGGCGCGGCGAGTCCTGCTCCGCCGCGTATACCACACCCATTCCGCCCGAGCCGAGCAAGTGCAGAATCCGGTACGAGCCCACGCGCGAGCCAGATGAAAGCTCAGGCGCAAGCAACCCTGTTGCGCGCCCGCCACCTTCGCGTCGAAGATCTCCCTCGGCATGGCCCCCGCTCTGTGTCGGCCCGCATTCTGCTCGTGTTTGCAGCGTGTTTTTGGCCACTTCGTGTGGGGCTGGTCGCGAGAGAAAGTCATCATCCTCGGCCGCGGCGAGCAATGATCGCACATCATCAATCATCTGCGGGTTGTGGTTGCAAGCGTGCTCCACAAACAGCTCGCGCTCCGCCGCTGGCAGGTCCATGGCCCGCTGAAAGACCTCTCGTCGTTGAGTCAGGTACGGTGTGTTCACGAGGCGCGGCCTCCATCACCGCCACTTGATGCGTGTCCGTGCTCCATCTCGCGCTTGAGCCATGCCCGCGCGTACGCCCACTCCTTCTTGACGGTTGCCGGTGAAAGACCAATCGCCTCGGCCGTTTGTTCGTTGGTCAGCCCCGCGAAATACCTGAGCATCACGATCCGTGCGTGCAACTCTTCGTGACGTTCGAGCTTGTCGAGCGCATCGTTCAACGCGAGGATGTCCACCGTCAGACCATCGGGCGCGGGTGTCGTGCTCGCGATCAAGGCCGGGTCCGCATCCGATCGCCTGACCCTGGCCCTGCGTGCCCGCTCGACGAGAATCCGTCGCATGGCCAGCGCGGCTGCGCCAAAGAAGTGTCCCCGCCCGTTCCACTGCACATCGCTCCCGCCGATGAGTCGCAGGTACGCCTCGTGTACCAGCGCGGTCGGTTGCAGCGTCTGGCCCGCGCGCTCGCGCGCCAACAGCCCGGCCGCGAGCCGGCGCAGTTCGTCGTACACGATGATGAACAACTCGTCCGAGGCCGCCGCATCGCCCGCCTCGGCCCGCGTGAGGAGCGCGTTGGTCAATCTCGTGGCTTCCGGCAAATCTCCGGCCGTTGCCTCAGTCATGCTTGGGCCTCGTTCCCCACCACGTTTGATCTCCAACGCTCACACATCATCGTACAGATTATCAGATGTCCGGGTTGATGCCCGTGGGAATGTCCACTCCCGGCCCTCGAAAGCACGAAACTGCTGACCACCGAGGATGGGCCAATCACCACGAAACCCCGTGCATATCGCGGGTGGCCACGGTGAACGCTCTCAGCCTATGCTCGCAGGTGAGCACATCAACCACACTCTGGCAACAGGCCATTTCATTCGCCGCGTGGAAGCACCGTCACCAGATGCGGAAGGATGGCCGAACACCCTACATCGCCCATCCCTTTCGCGTCGCGATGACCGTACGCGAAGTCTTCGGGTGTGATGATCCGGTGGCCATCTGCGGCGCGCTCCTTCATGATACGATCGAAGACACACTCACCGATTACGAAGATATTGCCGAGAACTTCGGAACTCAGATTGCCGATGTTGTCGCGGCCGTGACGAAGAACATGGCCCTCCCGGAGTTGCAGCGCGAGACCGACTACGACACCCGCTTAGCCAGTGCAGATTGGCGGGCCCGGCTGGTCAAACTCGGTGATGTTTTCGACAACTTCTCTGATCTTTCATCGGTCTCCATCGCCGAGCGCGAGAGGATGAGCGATGTTCCCGACAAGTGCCGGCACGCGATTGAACTTGCGAAGGACGATGCCGATCATCACGAGCCCGCACGCCGCGCCGTCGCCGCTGTTACCGCGTTGCTCGAACACCGTTGAGCTGTTCGCACCGGTGCTCGCCAAGGCATGTGAAGCGCACGCTTACGTGGTCAAGACTTACGGAGCCTTGTCTTCAGCAGGCTGGTCGTCTTCGCCCGACGTTACCGCCGAGGTCGGTTCCTCAAACGGCTCATTGTGCTCGGTCATCTCGGCCTTCAGGGCCCGGGTCTGCTTCTCAATCAGCCCGAGCATCTTGGCCCGCTCGTCATAAGTCCGTGCTTCCAGCTCGCGCTCCTGCGGCGGTCGGCTCGGGTCGGGCACAAGGCTTTCGAGTTCCTTGGCGATCTTCACCCTCGCTCGAAGCATCTCATCCAACTCCTGCCGACGGGTCATCGGCGGAATGGTCGGCTCGGCGTTCGGGTCCCATCCTTGAAAGCCCCCCTGTTGCCACATCATCGCCTGAGCGCGGTTGTTTCGGAACGGACCACTCGCGAACCGCACGTTCAACTGGTCAACCGTCAACGCCGCGCCGCGTGGCATGCCCCCGCCCACCGCGTTCGGGCCAGGAAGCTCGATGCCCTTGCTCCGATACACCATGCGGTTCGCACGATCCTGCGCAAACGAATCCACCTTCCAATCGCCCGCCTTGATCTTCGGGTCAATCGCCTCGCCCGTTCGCAGTCGATACGCCGCCGATCGCACCTGCCATGCCCGTGCCACGATCTCTTCGGTCAGCGCGCTGTTTTCCAGATCATCGCGCTTCCCGAGTTGCACATCGATCTCCAGCTTCTGCTCGCCGCGGCGAACACTCAGACGGATCGATTCACCCGGCTCGTGCGAGACGATGATCGCTTGGAGTCGGTTGCGGGCCATATAGCCCTCGATCTTCAGGCCATCGGCTTCCACCACCATGTCCCCGTCTTCGAGCTTCTCGGCAGACTCGAAGCCGCGGAAGGTTCTCTCGACAACCACACGATCGCGAAGGTTGTTCCAGAACTGAATGCCCAGCGCGCCACGCGGCGTGCGCCAGAACCTCTCGCGCGATGCCGAAGCCAGGCGTTGCCGGGTCTCAAGCGAGAGCAGCGCTCCCGGCGCTTCAGCGTTCTTGAGCACCTTCTCAATCATCCCCAGCGAGATGCCCGGATCTTTCATCAACTTGCCCGTTGCTTCCTCACGCACCTCGTGGTCGCTCGATCCGAGTGACGTCACCAACTCTTGCAGCCGGGCCGGTCCAGTCGGATCAGCCGCGACGGTCATACGTTTGGGCTGAATGCCCACCTCCATCCCCTCTAGACCCTGAATGATCACCGCTTGCGGCTGGTTCTGCCGTTGTCCGAAGGCCGGCAGTGCCGCCACGCTGGACAGTCCCGCCAAGGCAATCAGGCCCGTGGCCAGCGCTTGTGCAAATGGTTTCTTCGGGACTTGTCGTGGTGCGATGTTCATCCGGTACCTCGTGCCTCTTCAGGCTCGCCTGCGATGCTGATCGACTCAACAGATCCCATCCATACTTTACGGGCTCGCGGCCAAGGAAACAAGCCTTTCTGCCTCCGCACCCACCCAGTCGGTCGCCTGAGCCGTCATGGCAAGGGCCTGAGCGGCTCCAAGTTTGCCAAAACGGCCCGTCGCTGCGATCGGGGCCACCGTCTCAACCACCATCGCCTCGATCATCAACCAAGGTATAACCGCCAACTCCTCATCGAGGATGCGGCCCCTTTCCACCGAGCGATACCCCGCGTAGAACGCCCGGAAGGCCTCCGCATTGATCGAGATACGCGGGGTCGGCTGGTGGGGCAACGATGCCATGGCCGATCCCGCCTCGCCCGGCCCATCGTCAGCCCGTCGCAGCACCGAGAACTGAAAGGCGGCGTTGGCCAGATCAAGGATCGGTGCCCCGATCCGCATCGAATCAAAGTCGAGCACGGCCGCGACAGTGGGGGGCACTGCGCCCTCGGTATACAGCAGGTTGCCCGGGTGCCAGTCGCCATGAATGAGCTGTGTGGGGCGCGCGCCCACACCGAGTGCCTCAGCCCGATCACAGGCCCGCTCATACGCGGCCGAGAGGAGACTCACCGGCCCGCTCACCGATGGATCGTTCAACCGTTTCGGCAACTCGTTGATCGTCCGCACCGCCGCCGGGTGCGCGTGGAAGGTCGTTGAAGGTGGCGGGGTCCACTTGGGGACAAGCTCGCGCAGGTGCTGGTGCAGCCTGGCGAGTTGGCGGCCAGATTCCGCGGCCGCTGGTGGTGTGCGGTCGTAGCGCACGCCGCGAACAAAGCCGAAGACCTCGTAGATGAAGCCATTGAGCTCGAGCATCGAGTTATTGGTTCCGCGCGTCCCCACCAGCCGGGCCACCGGAAACCCGCGCGAGCCAAGAAAGAGCTGCACCTCGTGACAGAGCGCAACACGCTCTGAAAACTGCTCATCGCCCGCCAGCGCAGGAGAACCCACCGGGGCAGATGTCGAGGGGTGCGGCGCGCGCCGCTTGAGCAGAAAGAGCCCTTGGTCCGACTCAATCAGCACCTTGGGAGCCTGCCGCGACCCGCCCTTGAACCGCCGCACAGACCGGATAGCCCCAAGGTCGTAGCGCGAGCAGACGAGCACAAGTTCGCCAGCGGTAATCTTGACAGCAGCGTGAGTGGCGGAGGTTGGCACAAACAACAGTACGACCAGACCGCGCAGCATGGCCGGCCCGGCCATGGTTCGGCGAGGCGGCTGGCCCTGCCTGACCCTCCAACCCGTGCTATGGTGCCGCTCCTCTGAGCGGGTTGTAAGGACTGAGGGATCGCGTGTCCTTTGTGACTCTTGCCTACCCGCCGGGCCCGCGGGGGGTGGGCAGTGCCACCCGCCGCGAATTCCAGCAGGCACCGTCAGCGCCTCGCGGTGCCTGCTTCAGCGAGGGCTGAGCCGCGTGCCCAGCAGGGCGGCCAGGTCGTAGACGGCGCCGACGCCCAAGTGGTCGGCAAGCTGCTCGGGCGTGGCGTGCGGGCAACAGCGGCTGCGCGTGTTCCAAGCAAACTCGTCCAGGTAGGTCGGCATCACGCGCGTCCGCTTTTGCGAAACCACGGCCTGCCACGCGGGCAGGTATTCGAGCAATTGGTCGAGAAGGGTCTCGAAGACCTCGGGGGAGACGCGGCGGGCGTAGGCCGCGATGGCCGCGCTGGTCTTGGCCGAACAGTCGTGAACGCCCAGTCGCAAGAGCATGTTACGAATGTTGGCGTCGAAGGCCGGGCTGGTGAGAACCGGAAGTGCGGCGGGAGTTTTGGGCGGCTGCCCCGAACCGGTGTTGGGATGCGGCTGGTTGGCGGGATCGGGGGACTGGTTGGAGTTGGGGTCGGACGGCGGAACTGGGGGGAATTGCTGGGACATACGGCTTCGGGCTACCGGTCTGGACAGCGTGTCCAAACGTCGGCCCGCTCCGTATTCCGGCAACCGGAAGCCGGAACTTCCGGAACTTCCACACGATGGCTAGAGGTTTTTCATCGCCGTCTCTACCACTTTGCGTGCCTTTCGCCAGTCAATTCGCACACGTTCCGGTTCGCCCCCCTTTTCCTTATCTAATGGTCGTTTCGCCAAATGGCCACCGATGTACTTCAAAGCATGTATATCCTCTTCGCTAAATCTTTCGGACTTGTTCTCAAGCCACAGTCGATACTCTATTACTGCCTGCATTTGTCGAGACGCGTATCTTCGCTCGTTCACTAGCGGGCATGACAAATCATGGTTGGTGAGCCACCAGAGTGTGATGACAATGGCCACATGCTTCGGCTGCTTGGCGTTAATCTTCGAGTCAAGGAGATTCGCTACTCGCAGGAGCACGTCGATCCGACCCCGAACATCTGCATCTGCGAGGGTGACTGTGCAGACCTTCTCGAACATGTGCGTGAGAGCGATCTCCATGCCCTTGGCCCACTCGCCGGGCAGGATCGGAAGCTGGGGTGGTTCCTTCTTCTCAGCTCGGCTCAACGACCGGTGAGCAGAACGCTGATCCGGCGGATCTATCGCGCCCCGCACTTTGTCGGGCTGGTACGCCGGTAGCGTGCCGTTCCCTTCCCCTGTCGCCTCCCCCTTCTCCACCCGCGCCCCCCGCAACTCCTTGCCCACAATGCTTTTCACCCGAATCATCAGTTCCTGCCGCGCCCCCGCATCGCCCGACAGAGTCCGCAGCACAAGTTGGTATCCCACTTGCACAAGTTCGCCTCGCGCCTCCTCGCCTCCCTCTTCAGCGGGGAACTTCAACCGCATGCGGTTGCGGTTCTGAGTGTCGCCATCCCGGAGTTCCTCCCAGAGTTGCCCGATGAGTCGCGGCATCACGGCGTCCGCGATGAACGTGGCCTTCCAGCGGAGCGCAAATGGCGGCTCCACGCTGACCTTCGGCTCAAAGTCGAGATGATCCGGGACCACGTAGAGCGTCTGCGGTGCGTCGAGGTCTCCCTGCCGGAAAATCAGTTGCGACGCCCGCATGAGTGTGAGCAGGGCGCTCGCGGGGTCGGCAAAGCCGGATAGGATCACAGAGCCCGTCGGTGGGGTCGGTGCGACCATGCTCGCGCGAAGCACGGTCAACAGTTCATGCTTCCTGCGGATACCCCGTGGCGCGCGGTCTCGATCCTCCCAGAGCACCTCGTATATCGGTTTGGCCGTCCATTGTGGGTTGAAGATGAACTCCCGCATCTTCTCCCCCTTGTTCACAAGCCCACCCGCGTCTCCGACCCAGTGAACAACGCCGACATCGCGAAACTCGGTGAGAAGCGCCCGCGCGAGTTGATCGTTGTTGATGGCTTTCGCCAGTCTCTCGTATTCCTGCACAGTGATCCACGGCGTTGGTGGCGGGGAGTTCTCCGTGACCACGTCCGGAAAACGGTCGCCGAGCAGTCCGCGCAGTTTCAAGAAAGACTCGGTGCCAATCGACGAGTTCCAAAGCTTGGGAACGTTGTGGAGGAGGGCGTTCCATGCCGCGCGAATCTCGGTCGTCGCCTTCGTCACGGCCTTGTGGTGCTTCGCCTTCTTCGCGGCGTCCCAGTGCTGATTTTCCGGGCCGATCTCCACGGGAAGGATGGGAATCTCGCCGAAGGTCGAACGGAACTCGGCGAGGTTCGAACGCAGCGCGAGACCCATCGCGTCGAGGTCCGATTTCTTTACCGAGTCTGCATGGGTGAGGACGACCAGCACCGGCGGCACCGGCATCACGTGGGAATCCGCCCGGAGTTCTGCCGTCCGGCGTGCCTCAAACTCCTCCAAGTCTCTGCCAGCAATCTCGCCGCGGCGCGATTGCTCCTCGCACTCCCCTTCGACCCATGCCTGAATCGTTTCTTCCCGCATGTGCAGCACCAACCGCAGCCAGTGCATCACGTGGTTGCCGACGGATTCCAACGGAGCGTTCGCCCGAGCCACGATCGTATAGATCGAGCGTTGCACCCCAAGGAAGAGCCGGTGCGAGCCCCAGAGAAATTGCTGCCCGCCGAAGTCGAAGAGGTGGGCGGTGATGTGGTCCTGCGCATTCGATGCCGAACTTGGGACACCTTGTGCTTTCGGCTTCGATGCGCCCCTCGGCTTCGGAGCCTCTTCTTGCGGCAGATCAAACTGCATGATCCGCCGCTCCCACGCTCGCGTTCGCCCCTCCGGACCGGAGCGTGGCGGAGCTTCGCCCTCGAGCGGCGCAAGCCGCCAGCGGAGCATGCTTTTGCCAACCTCGCCATCGCCCAGCAGGGCGATCTTCACCTCGCGCCATGGACGGCTTGCGCCGCCACCCGCAAGCTTGGCCCGCAGTCTGTCCAGTGTAACGGCAGGTAGATCCTGCGGAAGTTCATCGTCGGGAATGCCCAGGTCGGGATTGCGGCGGATGGCGAGCCGCGTGAGCTTGGTGAGCTGTTCCAGTGTTGTCAGCAGTTGCGGCGTGCAAACAAGGAGATTATATTCGAGATCCAGGCTGATCAGTTCTTTCAGCCCCGCCAGCGGCCCCGCGTCGGTGAGCTGGTTGTTCCACAGTTTGAGCGTGGTCAGTTCTTTCAGCCCCGCCAGCGGCCCCGCGTCGGTGAGCTAGTTGCCCAACAGGTCGAGCGTGGTCAGCTTCTCCAGCCCCGCCAGCGGCCCCGCGTCGGTGAGCTGGTTGTACGACAGGTCGAGCGTGGTCAGTTCTTTCAGCCCCGCCAGCGGCCCCGCGTCGGTGAGCTGGTTGTACGACAGGTTGAGCGTGGTCAGTTCTTTCAGCCCCGCCAGCGGCCCCGCGTCGGTGAGCTGGTTGTTCCACAGGTTGAGCGTGGTCAGTTCCGTCAGATGTGCCAGTGCCTTTGCTTCCGCGGGTTCTAAAGCTCCCCAGATTATCTCATGGGCCTTCCACCCCATCTCTGTCATCAGTCGCTTCCGTTTCGACTCCCAACCTGCTTGATGCTCATACCCCCAGATCGCCAACCGAGTCCACTTCTCCCGCCGCGCCCGCGCCAGCACGGCGGCGAGTTCCTTCGCCGTCAGCCTTCGGTCTTCGGGCTGCTCCTGGTCCGGGGTGTTTTCGGGCGGTGTCATGTACGCCAGTATACAAACGCATCGCCGATGGACATGCCCCAGTTCTCGTTCAGACCCGCTGCCCGCCGTCTGCCGTATACCGCTTCGATGAGGCTGGTGGCATGGTCCTACCCTCCGACGGGTGCCGCGATCCAGCGGCCCTGAGCGGGTCATGAGAACTACGGGGGTCGCGTGTCAGCCTTGACTTGGCCCTTGCCCTATGTGCTCGGACAGTGCCTTGGGCATCATTGATCCTGCCCACGACATTCGGACACTGACCGACCGCGATGCAGTGAACAAGCCTGAAGGCGGCCCGGTTCTGCCGCGTCTTTGGGGCGCGGGCGTGAGTATGCGCACAGATCAGGCTGGTAAACCGCGAGGTCGTCGATAAAAACATCGATCGCCGCATACGTCTCGAAGCCCGACGGGTGACCGATGCGGCGGGCATGATCGCGAAGTTGCATCAAGACCTCTTCGACGATTGACCAATGCCATGGTCGCGGGCTGGGCGACCGGATCACCACTCCTTGAATGAGTTGGTACCGCTTTTGAGTTTCACCAAGCGCAAAGAAGTTATCCGCACGCATGAGCAGCCCCGCATACCCGGGATGAGGATTGGGCGTTGATGGAGCCTTCCAGACCATGGACATCTCTACGCAGTCCGGTTCGCGTGCGTGCCAGCCGCCCGTGGCGCCCTCCCATCACTCGACGTTCTGCACCTGCTCCTTGATGCGGTCGATCGCGCCCTTGATCTCGACCGTCCACCGGCTGATCTCGGCATCGCCGCATTTGCTGGCAATCGTGTTGGCCTCGCGCAGCATCTCCTGCGTCAGGAAATCGAGTGTGCGTCCGACCGGCTTGGACTCGGTCCCCGCGAGCAGTTGCTCGAACTGGATCATGTGCCCGGAGAGGCGGGCGATCTCTTCGGAGATATCCGCGCGCTCGGCGGCGATGGCGATCTCGCGGACGATATCCACCGGCTCGACCGCGAGGCCGAGGTCTTTGATCATCTGCTGGATGCGCCCCTTGAGGCGCTTCTCGAACTCGCCCATCACGTTGGGGGCGCGCCCGGTGATATGGCGGAGCCGGTCGGTGATGACATCGCGGTGCAGGCGCAGGTCGGTCAGGACATATTGCCCCTCGCGCTCGCGCATCTCAACAACCTTGTTGCACGCGGTCTCGACCAGATCGTGCATCGTGGTGCGAGCGTGGGCGATGCGCTGCTCCTCATCGGAAGGGGGCTGGAGCACCCCCGGCAGCGTGAGCAGCGCGCCCAGGTCGATCGAAACCTTGCCCGTCCCGACCTGCGGAACCTTCATCAACTGATCGATGTAGTGGCTCAGGGCCTTGTCGTTGACCTGATAGGCAAACTCGCCGGTCACATCGGAATAGTTGGCCGTCATGAAGACCGAGCCGCGCTGGAGGCGGTGGCGTAGCTGCGTCTCGATCTCGGCCTCAAGAAGCTGGAACTCCTCGGGCAGACGGATGACCGCCTTGAAATACTTGCTGTTGAGTGAACGGACTTCCACGAAGTAGTGGGCTCCGCCCACCTCGATCGAGGCCTCGCCGAACCCTGTCATGCTGCGGATCAACGCAGGCTCCTTCCGTCCCCGCCCACCCGAACATCAACGCATGAATGAAAAGACATATGTCCGCGGCACGTTCACGCGGGCATCGTCCGACGGACCAAGATCAGTGTACAGCAACTGACCCGCGCACGGGCAGCCCACTCAGTTCCCGCCGCCGGGAGTTGGGGGGG